>Ga0194050_1000244_pt1 | contig 18452 bp, 9 predicted proteins | sample SepL2310m_MetaG_FD_148657 | JGI IMG/M metagenome (GOLD analysis project Ga0194050, IMG submission 148657) | Anoxic zone freshwater microbial communities from boreal shield lake in IISD Experimental Lakes Area, Ontario, Canada - Sep2016-L239-10m | ecosystem: Environmental > Aquatic > Freshwater >...
GCGCTGCACTTGGGATTGCTGCAAGCACGGTATTCGCATTCTTTGCAAAGCTTTCCGATGCCCCCGCCACTGCTTATCAAAAAGCAATCCAAGCCGCAGGTGTCCATGGTTTATTAGCAAACCTTGAGACTAGAGCAGATGATTTTAAAATGCTCGACAAGGTGTTTGATTTTCTAGCTCAAGCCAATACAGAAATTAAGCAAAAGGTATTGGATGGCTGCATTGCTGCAATCCTGAATGATGGAAAAATCACTGAAGACGAAGGCGTGTTGCTAAGAGCATTCTGCCTTTCGATGGAAATACCACTCCCACCACTGGGTTGATAAACGCTTTACGAGCCAGCGAGTTTTTCGAATTCTTCTTCTGTAATAATGCGAACGCCCAACTCTCTGGCTTTTTCAAGCTTGCTGCCCGCCTTCTCTCCTGCAAGCAGGTAATCTGTTTTTTTGGATACACTGCCCGAAGCCTTTGCGCCTAGGTCGCGTAGCCTTCGTTCGATTTCTTCTCTACCATATTTTACCAGCGTACCCGTTACCACAATGCTTTTGCCTGCCAACGCAGAAGATGCAGCAACCGTGGCAACCGATTCATCCATCTTGATACCCGCTTTTTCCAAGCTTTCAATCAGATCTTGGTTGGTTTTGTTGGCAAACCATCCTCTGATGCTAGCGGCTCTTTCGGGCCCGATGCCTTCAACTGCTGCAAGTTCTTCCTCGGTGGCTTTAGCAAATGCCTTCATGCTGATAAATTTTCGAGCAAGCACATCTGCAACATTTTCGCCCACATGTTTAAGGCCCAACCCAGTAAGTAATCTTGCAAGGCCACGAGATTTACTTGCTGCAATTCCATCCAAGAGGTTTCGCGAAGATTGTTCCCCCATGCGTTCCAAGTTGGCAAGTTGGTTCAACCCTAATTTATATATATCTGCAAGCGTTTTCACCAAACCCGTATCTACAAGTTGCTCAACGATTTCTTCACCCAGATTTTCGATATCCATTGCACTGCGGGCAGCATAAGAACGAACTCTTCGCTTAAGCTGTGCTACGCAATCGGTGCCTGTGCAACGATAGAATGCGCCCTTGGCATCCTTCACAACATCCGCACCACATACCGGGCAAACTTTTGGAAATACAAAAGGTTTTTCTTTTCCTGTTCGTAGTGTTGGTTCAGACCGCACAATATAAGGAATGATCTCTCCCGCTTTTTCAACCACCACCATATCACCAACCCGGATATCTTTGGTTTTCAAATAATCATCATTATGAAGAGAGGCACGGGCCACTGTGGAACCCGCAAGGTGAACCGGTTCAAGATGCGCAACAGGCGTAAGTGTCCCCTGCCTGCCTATCTGAAGTTCAATTTTCAACAATCTTGTCAGGGCTTGTTCTGCTGCGAATTTATAAGCCACCACCCAGCGGGGTGACTTGGTCGTCATGCCCAGTTTTTCACGCTGCGAAAGATCGTTTACTTTGATCACCATACCATCGGTATCGTAAGGGAGATCATGCCTTTTCTCATTCCAAGAATCGCAATGGGCGATCACATCATCGATGGAATTAAACTTGGTTGCATTGGGATTGACCGGGAACCCGAAATCGTGAAGTAGTTTTAAAGTTTCGCTCTGCGATTGTACTTCAATACCTTCCATTGCGCCGATGGCATAGGCGAAAAGACTGAGTTTGCGTGCAGCACATAATTTGGGATCAAGCAACTTCAACGAGCCAGCAGCGGAGTTTCGAGGGTTTGCGAATTTATCCAACCCTTCCTTCACCCGCTGTTCATTGATCCGTGCAAAGTTCGCCCTTGCCATGTACACTTCACCCCGAACCTCCAAAAGCGCTGGGGGTTTCTTGGTGTTTAACTTTAATGGAACGCCACCCACCGTCTTTAAATTCTGGGTAACATCATCGCCTTTTTCGCCATCGCCCCTAGTTACGCCCGCTGTAAGAATGCCATTCTCATAAATCAGCGAGATTGCAACGCCATCGATTTTAAGCTCGACAATATAACTGGGCTTTTCTTTTCCCAAAGCCTTGCAAACCTTCTTATCAAATTCCTTAAGCTCGCTTGGGCTATAAGTGTTATCAATCGAAAGCATGGGCAAGCGATGCTTAAGCGTTACAAAACCATCGATGGGTGCACCACCAACTCTTTGTGTGGGGCTGTTGGCGTTGGCAAGCTCGGGATGTTTTTTCTCAAGATCAACTAGTTCTTTAAGAAGCTTGTCGTATTCTTTGTCTGATATTTCAGGCTTTGCTTCCTGATAATAAAGCCGATTATGCTTTTCGATTTCTTCACACAACCACGATGCACGCTTTACAGGATCAGCCATTATTATCCCCGGGCAAATGAGATTAGTTGAAATTATGCACGCCTATATCTAACGAGAGTATACTGTATCTGCTATCATCATCCTAGGTTGGCAGTAGCATAAAAGGTAATTTGGATGAGAATCATTTTCGTAAATAGCGGTTTGTTTTTATTCTTTTTGCTATCCGCACCATTCCTATTTCTATTCCTTTCTATGAATATCGCTGTTGGTGGCTTAATTACGATGGTAATTGTTGCTTTCGTAGTATGTTTTAAAATTGAAGGGCTATCCTATACCCGGTTATTTAAAAAGTTTCGAAACGATGGCGAGCCTATTTTCCGTTGTAAAAATCAATGCATGGTCCTTGGCTTAAACGAAGATTGCATCGCCCAATACCCATCAGGGAAAGATAATTTATTGGCTTGGCTAGATGGGCCGGCACATTGGCCTTTGCTAACCCTAAGCAAAAAGACTCGTTTCTTTCAGTGGTATCAGGTGGAAAGAATTTCCATGGGCTTCGCTAACAAAGAAGTGCTGTTTAAGTGTGAAGGTGGGCAAGAACTAAAATGGTTGCCTGAAAATGAAGACGAAAGAACCAGATTATTTAACGCTATTCAAATCACTTCTCCATCGCATCTTGAATTAACAGAACGGAAATCCTTCAAGCTTGTCTACAGCGGCTTAGTATGGCTTGTTATCCCATTGATAATGATCGGGTTTCAAGTAATTGGCAGAGGCGCAGGTTGGATGGATAAACCAAACGCCCAAGATCTCGCAGGCCAAGCCGGGAAACCCGATGCCGTGATCACCATGGCGTTCAAGGCAACCCATTTCATCACCCAAAATCTTCCAGAGTTTCTTTGGATACCCACGGGTATATTAATTTCTGCTTTATCATCTTGGCTATTGTGGAAGATACTTCGTAAAGATACAAACGAACTCATCTTAACAAAACCAAACCCTGAGCAATTTAATTTGACTGCAGCAAATCCCTAAGCGCTGTGAGGTTTACACCATCCATGTCATGGTTATCGCCCTCTTCTTTAGGCGTCTCAAGCACCATCGGCAGATTTGCAAACCGTGGGTCATTCAAAATTAGCCTGAATGGTTCAAGGCCCAAGGCTCCCTTACCAATATGTTCATGCCTGTCCACCCTGCTGCCCAATCCCTTTTTACTATCATTCAAATGAAAGGCTTTTAGTTTATTAATCCCGATAAGCGTATCAAACTCTTGCCAGGTCGCATCGTAATCAACCTTGGGAAAAAGTGGGTATCCCGCAGCAAAAGCATGGCATGTATCAAAGCAAATCCCAAGTCTATCAGCATGCTTTGTTTGCTTGAATATTTGACCCATGTGATCAAATTTGTAGCCGAGAGTTGTGCCTTGCCCTGCAGTGATTTCCAAAAGAATCATAACTTTAAAGTCAGAACAACGGCGCTGAATTTCATCTAAACCAAGAGCAATGCGTTTGATTCCCGCTTCTTCACCCGTTTTTACATGGGCCCCGGGGTGAGCCACGAGATAATCCAATTCCAATTGCTCTGCACGCTCCATTTCATCCACAAAAGCTTCAATCGATTTGGCAAAAAGCTCATCATCAGGCGATGCTAAGTTAATCAAGTAGGAATTATGCGAAAGGTTGTGCTTAAGTTCTGCTTTTTTTGCAGCCCTGCGAAAGTTATCGATGTCTTCTTGCGCTAGGGGTTTGCCCTTCCACTGGCTGGCATTCTTAGTGAAAACCTGAACGGTTTGGCATTGGTGTGCAGCAGATTCTTCTGCAGCTTTATAAATGCCACCTGCAACCGACATGTGTGCGCCAAGGAGAGGCATGGTTTGATCCAATTCTTTTGCAAAGGTAAATTAACTCTTTACAGATTAAGGTAAGGTTGAAGTTGTTCCACTAAAAAACAAAAAGTTCAGCAGAAATGGTTAAGCAAAAAAAGGCCCCTGAACAACATTGTGTTCAGAGGCCAAAGTTTAATTAAACAAATGCTCTTACTGTTGGGTTAGTAAGTACCACCAAGATTAGCTCCGCCATCAAAGAGAGGGGAGTAAGGAGAAAATTCTTCTTCCAAGGTGGGCTGGCTAGCTCCGGGGAGAAGAGAAAAGCGCTTTACCACGGTGGAAGTTCCTGAACCAGTAGCAGCAAGGAAATCGGAGCCATTGCTAACAGCAACCGAACCAACTCTAACTCCAGTGGTAAGGTTGGAATCGAAAGCGAAGAAGTCAGCAACCTTCTCAAATATGATATCTGGCGTATCCATGGTTGTCATTTCTTCGCTTGTCATGGCTTCCCAAACGGTAACTTCAGGGCCTGCGGTGAGGGTGCCAGTAAGAATCCTGTAGAAGCCGCCAAAGGGTGTCCCTGAATTAAGGCCAACAGCAACCTGAACGCCTCCGGTATAAGAGGTTTCATAGGCAAAGAAACTGCTAGTTTGGTTCATGGAAATCGATTGGTTCCCGGGAAGGATTCGGGCAGCATCAATATCAAAGAATCTGGAATTTCTGAATGTTCTTACATTTGGCCCACCACCAGCACCTGCACCGGTGATAACAGAATTAAATGAAGAGCCATCAACATCGCCTACCGCAACAGTGACCCCGCCACGGAAGGACTGATCATAGGCATAGAACTGTGTAAGAACATTTCCAGTTCGGCCATCAAAGATATTAACTTGGGGGCCACCGCCTGGGCCAGCGCCAACAACGATGTCCGCAAAACCATCTGCATTGAAATCGCCACCTGCAACATCCACCCCACCAGTGAAGGATGAGCTGAATGCAAAGAAGTCAAACAGGGTTGTGGTGAAATTGGTTGCGCCATTATAAACAATAACTCTTGGGCCACCGCCTGGGCCTGCGCCAACGATCACATCAGAGATACCATCGTAATTGACATCTGCCACTGCGGTTTGAACACCGCCAGTGAAGGATGATTCAAAGGCAAAGAAACTTGCAAGTACGCTATTATCAATGCCACTATAAACATTGACAGCGGGGCCACCGCCTTGGCCTGCGCCGGTTACATAAATCGGCGTTTCGGGTTGGACGGTATTTAAGCTCATCATGCCACGATCTTCATGGGCAAGAATATGGCAGTGGTAGACAAAAGACCCAGTAAAATCAAGGTTCTTGATGCGTATCACCACTCTACCTGGAGCGATTACAGTCCCGTTTGAATCAACTTGCGCAGCGGGAACAAGTACAACATCTTGGTACCATTGCTGGGGGGTGGTAACAGTTACCAGACCAGCGTTTTTAGTGTTACTAGGCACAAACATCGACATAACTTGAACATCATTGACATGGTAATGGAATGGGTGGGGGACTTTTGAATTATTAATCAAAGTCCATTCTTCCACATCATTAAGCCTTGGCTGGGAAATTTGTGGATTGGGAAATGTCTCACCATTTATTTGAAATTGAGAGTTGTTTCCATTACCTTGAGGATTAGGATCAATGGTAAATGTCACGGTTCGATTTTCATCAACGGTTGCAGTTGATAAATTCACAAAGGCTTGGTAGCCGGTTGTCGTTAATGTTGTTGGCGTGGGCAGCGAACTAACCGACGCGCCGGAAGATGTCATCGTTACATTATAAAGATTGTTGATACCTGCATTGTTCTGGGAATTCATCTGCAACCTGACACTTTGCCCAGCCACGGCAGGGGCAGTAACCAAGATTGAATAGCGACCCCCAGTGCCTAAAACTAGGAATGTTCCTCCGGCCTGTTGTGCAGCGGTAATTGTTACAGGCGTGTTATAGGCGATACCATCTTGGGCAACCACGACTATATCCTGAAAGGTATTAGAAGTAGTATTTTTTAAGGTAAATTGGGAAGTAAGACCGGAAGTCATGTTGGCAATGTTCCAAACCTCGGTTTGCCCAGGTCGGGCAGTGATGGTTGGGTTTACCAAGCCATTGATCGTGAGTTGATTTCCGGTACCACCATTTATTGCCTGCGGCGTAGAGCCTGAAGCTGGAATGACACTCTGTGCCTGCAAAGCCATAGTCCTTTCTGGGAGGGCGGCTAATTGGGAAATGCTGCTGTCAGGTTGACCAACAATCAGCATGCTGGATAAACCACGCGCAACCTGCTCGGTGGAATACATATGATTGTGGGGATGGATCCAATAAAGGCCATCTGGTTGGGCTTGATCGATTTTATATTCGTAGACAAACCCCTGACCTGCAGGCATGGTTAAAAGAACATTATCGGAACTGTAGTTGGGGGAAATATGAAGCCCATGGGTATGATTATTAAGAGGCATTTCAGTTAAATTCGGTGGTTGCGTTACAACGCCATCGACATAGACCTGAGTGGCGGGAATTTGCAAGGCTTCAAATGCCTGCCCCTCAAGATCATTTAACAAGGTGACTCTAAGAGTGTCGCCACGATTGACTTTCAGGGTTGGCGCAGGATAAGTGTCCCCAGTTGTAAGCACAGAAGGTTGATATGTTGAAGTGGCTGAATTATAAACGCTGTTGAAACCGTCATTAATTATCCACGAATAAGTTAAAAAACCAGTTGTAGGTACTGCCGATGAGGTCAATGTTTCCAATGGTTGAGTTGAAACATGAGCCGTATAAGTAATATCCAAAACCTTGGTGGATGGATTCGCAGTAATTAAATTGGGTTCAACATAACCCAAAGGATTTGTCGTAGGGGTAATTCTATCTTCTAATAAAAACAGGGAAGGTTTGAAAAAACTGTTCTTTTTCTTCTTGATGTTCATCGCATAGTTCCGTTAAAAAAATTTTAAAAGTAGTAGTTTGCAAAACGAGCAAATCGCACTCTAATCATACTAGTGTTAAAATGGGCAATTTGCAACCGTCTGGGTAAAATTAATCAATTCTTCACATATTTGCCAAATGGGGCCATTTGCCCTAAAGATTTGCAGTATTTTGCATTTAAATCAGGTTATTTGCCGGGATTGAGTGCGTCTTCAAGTGTTTTTCGCACTAATTCTTCGTGAATTTTCTGCACCAGATCGAATTGCTTGCGTTCTTCTTCTTCAATGTTACGGAGCATTGCTACTAGTTTGTTAATATCAGTAAGGGTGCCCATTGCTGCAAGAACTTCGTCGATTGCCTGCAAAAGTTTCTTGAACTGGGAACGGGATTCTGCCAACGCAATTCGTGAAGCCTCAACTCGTTTGTCCAAGGTAAGTGAGGAGTTATCCAAAGCCTTGCGGAAGGAATCAATAGCCCGGGATGTCGCAGGAAATTCCACGAGGGTGATTTTTCGCAAGGGTTCGTGAATGGTATCTTGAACCCGTTTGTATCGTTCTGCATCAACCCGGTTAAGTTTGAATTCTCTCAGAATACGAGTGTAAGCTTCTAAAATCTCATTGGTGTTGGCTAATCGGGTTTCCAAATTGCGATCTATTTCATCGCAGCGGGCAATCATTGGGCCAAGTTGTTCAACTTTTACATTCGCTGCAGAAAGATCAAGGCTTGATAAACCGAGCCTAGATTCAGATTCAAGTAAATGCCCCTTGGCTTGTTCTAAAGCAAGCTTGTGTTTTTCTTCTTCACGGGCGATTTCTGCTAGAAGATCATTTTCCGAGACGATGAAAAACATATAGCGCTCTTTACTTGTAACCAAATGTGGGCCAGTTTCTACATCATGATCCAGAGCTTCGAGCCAGAACTCCATGCGGTATCTGGGTTGGTATGCGTTACTGCCACCTGGAACTGCAAGGCCTAATTTACCCAAGGCAAAATCACTTTGCACATCTTCATCGATTTTTTCAAAGGTATCGGGTTGAATCTGGAAAGAGCGAACCGTTTGTTTGCGCTCAGATAGCTTTTTAGATTTAGAAAGCTCTTCTTTAATTGCTGCAAGTGTTTTGATTTCCCCGGGAGTTGACTCCAGTAGTTTTTGAAACGAAGGAAGGGAGAATCGCTTTATTTCTTTTTCTGATTCTTTGGTCTCGGTTTTCTTACCCGAAGGCATTACCGCACCAAGGAAAGTAACGCCGTTAAGCACTGCGCCATGCGTTCCAATCATTTGTGGAATTGCAGAAAGCAGAAACAGATCCTTCACATTCAGATTTTCAGACTCGACCTTTTTTACGGTGAGTGTGTAACGGATATCGCCCAAGCCATGTGCATCGTTGGCATTGCCTCGGAAAGGCAGGCGTGCAATAGGGGTAACCATGAATCCATCCTTGGTTCTGCGCAGAGCATCGGGTTCAAAATCTGCATTAGGGGCTTCATCTGTATTGGGTTTTAAAAGCATGCCCCTACGACCAAGCACCCCTTCCTGATCTTCGTATTCAACGAAGAAGCTAAGCTCTTCCTTAAGGTTTTCGGTAGTGAAGGTAAAAGTTCGTTTGTCAATTAATTTAGGGTTGATCGCTTCAATCTTAACCCCTGCCTTATTCACCGCCCGAACCGAAGCGAGGTCAACATCTGCTTCCCCGGTAACCACCAAAGTAGTGCCTTCAGGCACGGTAACCCTGCTAATATCAGAACCAGATTGCAACATATCCTGTGCATCAAATCGTTGTTTCAAACCTTTAAGTCCAGAAGCATTTTCACCAACAGCGGAACGATAATAAAGATAAGCGGGGTGACTTTCTTCCACCATCAGCTTAAGAAGCATGGGTGGTGGTACAAGAACCAGACGTTTGTTTGCGGTACGGTAATCAAGTGCTTGTGCAGTAAAATCAATGGTTTCACGCAGGTCTGCAATTTGGCCGCTGTATTCATTGCTGGCGCCCCGTTGCAGGGTCATGGTGTTGTTGGAAGAGTTGCCCCAAGATCGAAGAACGACATTTTCGGGGACAGCCATCACTCTAAATTTCCTGCGATAAACTGCATTGCTGCCCAATTGCTTGAGAGCATCATGGCAGGCTTTCAAAGAATCAATCACCTCGGAGCTGGCATCGCTGGATTGTTTTTCAAGAAAATGCTCGATCTCATCGAAGGATAGTGGGTCTTCGGCTCTTGCGGGTTTTAGTTCTGGTGGAAGAGAATCAAAGGCAGGAATTTTTACGGAGATCCAGTCTTCAAGATCAAAGAAGGAAAGTGCGCGCCAGCCTTCTATGGGTCTGCGATCAAAGCGAACCATAGCGGGTGCTTGATCAATATTTTTGAGGGCAAGGTAAGCTCGGAAATTAGATACTGCTTTTTCAGAAGGTCTGCCAGCTACAAGGTATTTGACAGCCCGCACTTTAACAGGGAATGGTGGCGCATCGCGACCAACCCGCACCTGCCCTGATTCAGGAAATCCCACAAACTCAAGATAAGTATGTCGGGGCCAAATAACATTCTTTAATGCAACATTTCGATCCACCCAGGTAAGCAACACTTCATGAAGCGATTGCGTACTGGAAAGGGTGATTTCATCTACCCCAATGTTTGGAATCCCCGCACCTGCAATGGATAACACCAGCACAAACAAATACATCCCAAGGGTAAGACCCAACGCCTTATAACCCATGTTTTTAAGTCTTTTCCAATCGAAGACTTCATCTACGGGAAGGCCCTTCATGCGTTCTTCAGTTTCAAGAAGCATTTGCTGAAGCATTTGAGGCGAGGCGCCTCTTTCCTTCAGAATCTGGGGGGAACTTAATTCGATCGCAGTGATCAAGCGATCATTCAGCCGCTCGGGGAATTTGTTTTCCAGCACCAAGGCCAATGCATCATCCCGGAAATCTTTGTTCAACCTAAGAGCGATGCGGGTTGCGGTAAGAACAATCACGCCAAGCGCTAGAATGCCAAGCAGAAAAATACGAATGAAGCGGGGAAGGGATTGAACCCAGTCGATTCCGAAAAGCCTGTAAGAACCGTAATCAACGAAAAGATCAAGCCACATCCAAGCCGATGCAAAGATGATGATACCAAGCAAGGCTTCGATGATGACATATTGGCGAATGCGACCGCGTAGAAACACAAGCGGGCCCGAAAGGGCAGGTTGCTGGTTCAGATGCGTCGATTGATCAGCCATTGAAACTATCTCTCCGTATAAAAATCAAGCTATGCGCAACAGTTTGCGAGTGAGCCATTCAAACGAAAGTAATCCCACCACCGCAAGAAGCAACCAAGGCAGGATGACGGGTTTGTTATCTTTGCCAACCCACATGGTGATGCCATTATCCCATAGATCGCGAACCGGGCCACGATTGCGCTGTTCCTTGATATCGGTTTTCATGCAAAGTGGAATAAGGCTTGCAGAACGAAGATCGAAGAATAATCTTGGAGGTTCTTCCGCACCCTTCGATGGTTCCGACCCTGCATTTGCAACAGGGGATTGCAAGCGTTGTTTTAGGGTATCGCGATCTGCATCAGAAAGTCTGGGCAGTACCATCTCTGCGGGGCTTGCAAGTTTATAGAGGCTTGCGAAATCTGGGCGGGTGTTTTCTTTTTCGGGGTCGGGTTGTTCCACAACAATGTAGTTGCCTGAAAGTTTATCGCCTGTTTCGGGTACATCAAAAACAACTTCATACCTACCTGCGCTACGCAGCATAAACCGAGCTCTGAAAACGCCTTCACTACCTGGCCTAGGGGTCATTAAAATTTCTTTAGGGATTTCAGATTGAGCAACACCAGCGGGCGGATTGATTAAAACTCTGGGGGGCTTACCCGCTGAACCCAAAGGCTTGCCACCTTTATCATCAATGCGCGCTTCAAATTCGATGAAGCGGTTAGCAAGATAGGGCCCACCAAGGTAGGGCGAAATCCTGCGATTCTCTTTGCCTGTTGCTGCAGCGCTTGCATAGCGGGCTAGTTTCATCCAGAAGCGTTCGAAGTATTGTTCGCGGTATTGCCTGATGCGCCAAACTTCACCCGAGCCAATCCATACTACTCTTTTACCACTTGCAGGATCGCTGATTACAATAAAAGGTTGCTCCTTACCATCCTTGCCTTTTACGAGAGGGTCATCAAATCGAGCCACAACAATCGAGCCCGTCTTGGCTTGCTCGATTGGGTAGAAGTTATAGAAGCCGCGTTTAGGTTGGCCATCTTTGGCATCAACATTAAAGAACTGCTCCCAATCTTTCAAGAAGGGGAGTTGATCATCTTCATCAAGGCGCAGGAATTCCATTTCAGGAGTCGCACCATCGAAGCGCAATGGTTTTGGTGAATCGGGCTTTCGATCCATTTCCTCGATGCGGATATCCTTTAAAACAACGGGATACAGATCAAGAATGGGTTTGAGTTTTTCTTTTTCGGCACCAGGTCGTGCCAGCTCTAAAGTATGCAGCGGGCCTGCAATCACAATCAAACCGCCCCCTTTATCTACCCAAGTACGCAGCAGATTCATGGAAAGATCGTTGACTTGTTTCCAATCGGGATCGAAAGCAACGATGACATCATAAGAGGCAAGGTCGTAAATCTTTTCGTTAGGGTCAACCGTTGTAGAGTCAAAGAGATCAGGGAATCGGGTGAGAAGTTTTTCAGGTGGGATATCTTGAACCACGCCTGGTCGCCTTTCGGTTTTCCCGGGGGGGTTCTGCAATAAGATAGAAAGTTCTGCGCGCTTTCTTTCAGTCTCTCTAACAAAAAGAGTACGCACAAATTGATAATCGCGCATGGGGCCGCTCGCAACCAAAAGAATCCGCAATGGTTTATCCATCACGCGCATTTCCACAGGCCCGCGTTTGTGTTCTTTATCTAATGCAATCTCTGATTTATCACGGGGAACTCTTGCTACAAATCTAATTTCGCTATCGGGAGTTTCTGCAAGCACCCACTTCTTGCCTGTAAGATCCGCTTCGCGACCCGCACCCTTTGCGAGGGCTTGTGCATCCACCTGAAACTCAACTTCCGCCCTTGGGGGGTTGCCCTTGTCGTATGTTGCAACAGGCGCAACGAGGGTGATTTTATTCCCAAGGTTTATTCTTAGCTTGTCTTTTGATCCCTTAGAACCAGCTTCTTCAATCGCAACATCCAGCAACTCTTCTTTGCCTGACTGATTTTTTCTTACATTGGTAATATCTAGAAATGCTTGGAACTCTTTCTCTGCAAGTCCTTCGCCCACAACTTCAACTGCGACACGAAATCGATCATCAGGCTGCACACGGCCTGGAACACGCAAGTCTACAATTTCGGTTTTAACCTTAGGGCGGTCTTCGCCAACTGCGACAACAAAAATCGGGATGCGGGCAGCAGTCGCCCTTTCTTCGAGATCCTTCAGCGCCTGCAAAGTTCCTTCGGTACTGCGACCATCAGAAAACACCACGATGCCCTGAGTCATCTGGTTCATTTCGCGTTGTAGAATACCAACCACGCTATCAACCACATTAGTTGCGTTGAAATCACCCGCTTCGACTTTATTACGGCCTGCGGTGATCATGGTTTGCAGTCTGTTTAGTTCGGATTCTGCTGCGCCTTCTTTTGCAGGGATTAACTTGCCTGGTTGCAACCAAGCCTGCCAGGCTTCAGCCCCAAGCATTTCTGATTTGAATATGAGATTATCTTTCAAAGCTTCTTTAAGTTTATCGCGATCTTCTTTGGTAAGGCATGCACCCTCTTGGAACTGCAGGAAGTTTTCATCCAGAGATCGACCAAAGCGGTAAGCGAACACGGGGTTTGTTTTTTCGAGTGCACCTAAGAAGTCGATGGTGGAATCGCCTAGGAACTTGATCACTTTTTCTTGACGGGTTGGCAACTTGTTCAAAGGAACTGATTCAGAGGGAATATCATCGATGGTTGTGGTCATGCTGCTTGAGGCATCGAATGCAATGACGACCCTGGATCTTGCGGTGCTTTGTTCCCAAGTTTGTTCTGCAGGCAGCAGGAACGCAAAGGCGAGCAAGCCATAAACGATGGCCCGCGATAAACCAAGAATCATGGCCCAGAGAATACCAATGGAACGACTATCGCGAAGGTACATCCAGCCCACGAAAACAAAAGCGAGCAATAAAACAAAGGTAAGAACCACCAGCCAAACCGAGGGAGGAAGTTCTTTAGAGAAAATGCGCAGGGGATCTGCCAGCCTTCGAAAGACAAACTCGGTCACTTGGATTGGAAGGTTTTCGTTCATACGCCCAAACTTCTTGCTAGGGTCAAGGGGGCTTTTTCGCTACCTCGCAGGTGATAACTCAGATGAACCGCAAGGGCCTGCTCAGCAATCAAAATGATAAGAAACAAAAGATAGAGCCAAGGCGATTCAGAGGCATCGGGCGATCTATTTTTAAGGGAATCGTAATTATCGCCTGGCGACCATAAAGCTATTTTCCCTGCGCGCGGATCAGAGGCAAAGCGATTGGCTTCAAGCTTTTCGCGAGAAGTTCTGCGCAAATCTCCCTCTGCTTGCGCATCAACATTAAACGCATACGCTTCTACTTCGGTTGCAGGAGTATCTTTAGCATCGGGTGGTGCATTGGGGAAGAATTCAAAAAACCATGAGCCCGGTTTTGCAGTCTGATTGAAGGTGAAGTCCAACAACCCATCTCGTTGTACCAAAGGTTGTTCTGCAATGCGAACAGGGTTGGCGGCAGCAGAAGCGCCCGGCGTTGAACTAACTTCCATCAATTGATAAGAGCCAGAAACTCTGGGTTGGTAGCGTGTGGAATCAAGCGAAAGTTTAAGTTCATCGCCAACGATTTTATTTCGATCACTACCTTCACTCGAAAGAAATCGCTGTAAATCCATGATAAAAACTGGGTAGCTCCAAGAGACGGGGCTACCTGCGCCCCATTCATTCCAACCATCGGTTACACCCGGTACGGTTGGCTTGGTGCCCGCAGGAGTTAATATCGCAGCAACTTTTCCCTTGCCTAGTTTTCTTGCAATTGCGAGAGGGTCGCCAAAGAGAATGTTCTTGCGGAATTCTTCGTACTCGCGTGCCAACGGCCGAAGCAATGGTTGCGCCCAGAATTCCTTCATGCCCGGAATGTTTTGTGCCGCATCGCCCGGATCATTCAGCAATGCTTCCAATGCCTGCCCCACACGGTATTGCGAATCTGCAGCTAAACTTTCTTTGATTGCTCGTTCGTGTTTGCGTAATAATTTCTGAAACTTTTCCTGTGCGGGATCATCGTAGGGGATTCTTCCGAGAAGCCCACGGGCCCGTTCTTTATAAGAATCACGCTGGCCATCATCATTCCATTTCCGGTTGGAAAGTAGGATGATTTCTTCGGTCGCATTGCCTGAAGGGTCGTAAGTAAATCTAGGCCTAGCTTGAAAATAACGATCGATAAGAAGGAACCGCATCGCCCCCTGATTACGCGATAATCCAAATATCACCGGGTGATCAGGCGAGGGGAACATGATCTTTGGTTGTTCATCCCGCTGTTTCATTTCCGAACGAATTGCTTCGGGTAGTGCATCGGTTGGTTTGTCTGCAAGTAATAATGGGAACAACCCTTTTTCTTTTTCAAAAAGATTGTTGAAGAATACAGGTTTGCTGCGATCGCCCAAGAACCAAACAAGACCGCCGCCTCGTTCAACAAAGGTGCGAAGCTTGTTGATCACTCTCTCCGATTTGATTTCGGGGATGTTGAGAAGATAGATGGAAGGATAGATTTCGAGATCTGCTTTTTCGAGATCATCGATACTGCGGTGTTCGACTTCATAGGCCCTAGCTGCAGCGAGTGCGAATTCGACATGGAATGAATCGCCCCCAGGCAGACGGCCATCCGCACCAGCGCCATCAACCACAAGAACAGGAACACGAGAGCGGACTTCGAGCACTAACTCCCGGGCGTTATCAGAAAGGATGCCTGTTTTTTCATCTTCGGTTATTTCAGCACGGATGCGAACAAACTCACGATCCATGCGCAGCTTGCGATCGCGCTCATCCGATTTATCTGAAGATTTCAACGCAGCGCCCGCAGGTTTGTTCTTGCGTGTAAGAATAAGTGAAAAGCGCTTTTCAGTGCGCTGGCCCGAAGGAAGGCTATCTACCGGTTGCGAGGCACCAAAATCTTCTTGGCCATCAATCTTCACATGAAGAAAAGTTTTCTTATCTGCAGCGCCAAAGTTTTGAATACCAACCGAAAATTCAACCGCAACACCTTCTGCTGCAAGCCTTGACTCCGCCCGGAAATCCACCACCGAAAGATTATCATGATGAATCGTCAACTGCCTGTTTTCACCCCGGTAAGGATGCGCAACATCAACCAAGCTTAAGTTTACCCCAGCTTCAAGAAGCCTATCAACTCCTTGACGAAGTTTTTCTTTATCAGGCCCTACAGACCAATCCACTTCCCGAAAGTCGCCAGCAAGATGCAATGTTTTCGTGCCCACCTGAATGCCATTAAAATATTCGCCCGCAGTCTCCATCCCCTTAAGAGCATCACGATGCAAAAAGCCTGGCTTCAACGCGTCAAGCTTTAAGGAAAGTTCTTCTATCGCTTGCTCGTTTATGCTGCCTTCAAACACAACAGAGGCAGGATCGGAAAGTAAAACGATGCGCATCTGCTGCACACCGTTGGCTTGCGAAAGCTTGCGTGCTATTTTCTTCGTCTCTTCCACTGCAACCTTGAACGAGGAAGTTTCGCCATTGGGCTCGGTCCAGCGATCGGTCATGCTGAGGGAATCATCCAATAATAAATAGTGGAAACCAGAAGAGCCTGAACCACGCCCCAGCGTTTCGCCCACAAAGCGTGCGACCAAAAAACCAGTCAGCAATACCAAAAAGATTCGCAATAACAAAAGCAGCAATTGTTCGAGGATGAGTTTGCGCTTGTTGCGCTTCATAGCTTCAAGCAAAAACTCCATGGCGGCCCATTCAACCCGCTTGTAGCGAATGCGGTTGATCAAATGAATGATGATAGGGGCACTGATTAACAGTCCGCCCAGTATCATCGACCATGGATTAAGAAAAAGTTCCATCTACCCTCTATTCCAAAAGTTTCTCGCGGATTACTTCTTAGCGTACCGCGCCACCATTACCCCGCGCATTTCGATCATCCAACCGCATATTCAAGAATTTACTAAGCACAGCATCAAGGTAATCGCCCGTGGTCACCATCTGATAATCAATACCAAGCTTGGTGCAGCCCCTGCGCACATCGACCAAGTATTTATCAAGCGCCTCCATATATCCATCACGAAGAGATCTTGGGTCGCAAAGTAAATCGGGTTGTTCTTCCATACCTTCAAATTTGGTGCTGCCTGTGAAGGGGAAGTTGATCTCATCGGTATCTAGAACATGAAAAGCAAGAATGTCATGCCTGCGATGCCTAAGCATTTCAAGGCCCTTGAACAGTTCGGGCCTATCGACCAGGAAGTCGGAGAACACGATGATCAAGCCGCGTTGGCCCACTGATTCTGCAACTCTGCGCATCACTTGCGAAAAATCTGTTTTCTTTGCAGGCTTGCTTTGATGCAAACCCATCACGAATGCATCGAGGTGCGACATTTGCGATCTTGCTGGAAGAATCGTGCGCACTTGCGAATCAAAGGTGACAAGGCCCACCGCATCATGCTGCCTTAATAAAAGGTAACTCAGGCACGCTGCAGCGGTACAGGCATAATCGTATTTGTTCATTGCGCCTGCGCCATATCGCATCGATTCGCTTACATCTACAATCATGGTTGCGCGAAGATTGGTTTCTTCTTCGTATTGCTTGATTACATAGCGATCGGTGCGCGACCAGACTTTCCAATCGAGATGGCGGATATCATCGCCATGGGTGTATTCGCGATGCTGTAGAAATTCGATGCTATGGCCAAAGACTGGGCTTTTGTGTAAGCCAGCGATAAAGCCTTCCACCACTTGGCGGGCACGAATTTCGAGCCTGCCAATGCGCCCTATGGTCGCAGGGTGTAAGAATCTACGGGCATCTTCCTGTGGTGATTGTGGCACGGGTGTTTAAATCTCTTGAGGTTGATCAGGAAGCAAAGATTTTCTGGAATCTTTCATCTTTCTTCAGGTCACCCTCATGGCTTGGGGTTTCTTGCACAATCTTTTCGATCACCTTGTCTGGAGTCACCCCTTCGCTTGCAGCGGTGAAGTTGGTAAGAATGCGATGCCTTAAAACAGGCAATGCAAGTGCTTGGATATCTTCCACTGCAACATGAACTCTGCCATGCAGAAGTGCACGGGCCTTAGAGCCAATAATAAGATTTTGCACTGCACGAGGGCCTGCGCCCCACGAAAGCCATTCTCCAATGAACTTGGGCACGCCCGGCTCGCCTATGCGGGTCTGCCTGACAAGTGCCAGCGTATAACGAATTGCATGATCGCTAACAGGAACTCTGCGCACCAAATTTTGTAAATCCATGATCTGCTGTCCGCCCAATACAGGCTTCACATCGTCAATAAATGTGGAGGTAGTCTTCGAAGCAATTTCGAATTCTTCATTAAAGCTTGGGTACTTCACGAATACTTTAAACATAAAGCGATCTTGCTGGGCTTCAGGCAAAGGATAGGTGCCTTCCTGCTCGATTGGGTTTTGCGTTGCCAATACGAAGAAGGGGCTATCCAGTTTATGTCTGGTACGGCCTACGGTGACTTGCCTTTCCTGCATGGCTTCAAGAAGAGCGGCTTGGGTTTTGGGAGGGGTACGGTTGATTTCATCTGCAAGAACAACATTGGCAAACAATGGGCCTTGAAGGAATTTGAACTCGCGCCCACCTGTATCTCTGTTTTCTTGGATGACTTCGGTGCCTGTGATGTCGGAGGGCATAAGATCGGGGGTGAACTGGATTCTACTGAATGAAAGCGAAAGAGTGCGTGCAAGAGTGCTGATCATCAGGGTTTTAGCAAGCCCAGGTACCCCTTCAAGCATGCAATGCCCTTTGCTGAACAAGGCAATCAGCAATTCTTCAATAACTTGATTCTGCCCGACAATTACCTTGGAAAGCTCTGCTTTAATGGCATCGAATGCTGATCGCAGCTTCTTTGATTCTTCGATATCATTTTGATCAAGGGGCTTTTGTTGGGCAAGTTCTTCGCGACTAAGTTGTCTCGTTATCAATGTCGGGTCGATTGAATCACTCATTCTTAAGAATCCTGAAAGAAAAGAAAAAGGTAGGATACCATTATCGCTGATAAATGGGCAATATGCCACCATCAAGTTGCATGATGGTTAAATGCACCGCAGTAATAAACACGGGGCCAACATGGCCACCCGTCCAGGAGCCATCCGCCCCTTGCGATCGTACTAGAGTATCAAAAGTTGCCTTGCGATACTTCTTCCAAGTTAATTTATCGTTATCTTTTGTATCGCCAAAGAG
>Ga0194050_1000248_pt1 | contig 18374 bp, 18 predicted proteins | sample SepL2310m_MetaG_FD_148657 | JGI IMG/M metagenome (GOLD analysis project Ga0194050, IMG submission 148657) | Anoxic zone freshwater microbial communities from boreal shield lake in IISD Experimental Lakes Area, Ontario, Canada - Sep2016-L239-10m | ecosystem: Environmental > Aquatic > Freshwater >...
CTGAGCAAGGATGGCGCAATTGCGGTTGGAAGTACACCTAAAGAGTTTGCTGACTTTTTCAATCGCGATAAAAAGCAGTGGTTAGAGCTTACACAAAAAATCAAAATCACTCTGGACTGAACCCATGCCTAAACTTCAAGTTGCCAAAGACATTGACATTTTTTATCAAGAAGACGATTTCACCAATCCGTGGCAACATCGACCAGCACTCCTGCTTCAACACGGCAACGGCAGGAGCAGTGCGTTTTGGTACAGATGGATCCCTTATCTAAGCCGGCACTTTAAAATTGTTCGCGCTGACATGAGAGGTGTGGGACAGTCCTCACCCATTGAAAACACCCAGGATGATATTTCCATCGAACATTGTGTCAGCGACTTGGTCCAACTGATTCAACACCTCAGTGATGCACCGGTTTATTTTTGCGGCGAGTCCATGGGCGGCATCTTGGGCATGGCTTTGGCAAGCTTGCACCCTGAGCGGGTCAAAGCACTGATCCTGGTTGCCACACCCGTCTATATCAGTGACGCCATGAAATCTCGCTATGCCATGGGGCACGGATCTAGATTGGACGCGATGAAAAAAATGGGTATCAAAAACTGGGTTCGAGAAACCAGTGTCTTGACCCGATTTGCACCAGACACTGACCCCCATCTCATTGACTGGTACGTCGATGAGTTTGCAAAGGGGCAACCCGACGTGTTGGTGCGCTACTCGGAGCTTGTGAATTCAGCCAATGCCAAAGACTTCCTCGCGCGCATTCACTGCCCAACACTTGCGATCATGCCAAGCAATGGACAAATCACCGATACCGAGCAAGAGGCCCTTATACAAAAACACATTCAGAACATTCGAATTGAACACATCCAAACGCCCTTTCACATGATTCATTTGACCCATGTCAAAGAATGCACCGATCAAGTCCTTGACTTTCTAGAGGCAATGGAGCGCCAAAGCTGCACGCAGGCAAACTAAACCGTTGCAACTGGTGTGACGGGTGAACCCGCAGCACCAGGCAGACGCAATGGGGGCGCTGTCAACAAAAAACGATGGCGTTGATTTTGATGAAGCCAACTTGAAAGCTCACTCAAATACCAAAGCTCACCAAGGTGAACGCCCAATTTAAATAAGCAGTGTTCATGCAGTGGCAAGACCGCACCGCTCTCGCCCAAACCATGGCGAATGCCTAAGGTGGAAGACGCTTCAATGGCCAAGTTATCCGATACGATGGCACTCAAACGGCTTTGCGTGATCCAATTAAGGAGCCCCTCATCCTCCCCATCCAAAACCGCGCAGGCTGTTCTGATGGTTTCGTTGGGCCCGCTGGGGGCGCTTTGCATGATCAAGTCATCCAGGCCCGTGTGAAAACAAACCATATCGCCTTCTTGGACTTGAATCTTCTCTTGTGCCATGATCGATAAAAGCATCTCCAAATTCACATGCACTCTTTTATCTCCAAAGTGTCGATGTAAATCAATCATCACCCCTCGTCCCTGGACGCCTTTTTCGGCCATTTTGGCAATGGACAAGGCTTTTGCCCCCAATTCACCTTGCAAGCCTTGACCATGCGGATCCACAATGGACCATCCGTTGTAAAAAACTTTTTTAGCCTGCCCCTCACCGTCTACATCAAACCATGAACCTTTGTGCGAAAAGCTGTCCCACTGCGTGGAATACTGACTGTATAAAAGCACTGCCTCATCGCTAGAGACGTCGGTCAGTCTTTGATCCAACTCATTGAGCGCGAAATTAAAAATCTTGTGTCCTTGGGCATTGGTGACCGGCTTGAAAATGGGTGCACACCGATGTGCGTTCAAAACTTGTCCGCCAGGTTTGTCCAGTGGCAAGCTCAAACAAAATATTTCTCCTGTGATCACCTCTTGGATGGCTTGAAGTCGAATTTCAGGGGTAATGAGATTCATGCGGCCGCATTGATCGTCTTCACCAAATTCGCCCCAATTTGAGCCCTGAGGCCTGATCGTCCATTTTTTTTTCATAAGCCCAACTTCTTTTTACAATGGTTTCCCCTTGGCACCCTAGACCCCGTCAATTGCCTTGGTGTAAGTATTTATTTCTATGTAAGTATTTATTTCTACAATAGAGCTTGAAATGTATACCAAAAAAAGTCGACTTCAAATTCTCGCTAAGAAATTTATCCCAGCTCGCGTCCCAGAACTCCTTAAGACACTCATGACTCACCTTTTAACTCGCATGCATCAAATCACCCTTGGGGTGCTTTTTATTTTTTCAATTTCAACGCTCAATGCGCTGGCCTATCCCGAGCGTGCGGTTCACGTCATCACCCCTTTCCCAGCGGGTGGTGCAGCCGATGTGGTACTTCGCTTAGTGACACAAAAATTGTCCGAGGCTCTGGGAACTCCTTTTGTGGTCGAAAACAAAGCGGGGGCTGGCGGGGGAATTGGCAGCCTTTATGTTGCAAAAGCTGAAGCGGATGGATACACCTTGCTGCTCACCTCCAGCAGCGCCATGTCCATCAACCCTCTTTTAGGAGAAAAGTCCCTCTATAACCCCTTTACTGACTTTACAGCCATAGTCTTGATTGGTTCATCCCCCAACGTCTTGGTGGTCAATGCCAAAGAGAAAATCAATACCTTAAACGACTTGATCTCTCAGGCCAAAGCAAAACCAACCCAATTCAGTTTTGCCTCTAATGGAGCGGGCACGTTAAGTCACCTCACGGGTGAGCTTTTTAATCAATACGCTGGCGTGACACTGTTGCATGTCCCCTACAAAGGCGCTGCCCCAGCCGTTGCAGACACCATTGGCGGTCAGGTCAACGCCTTGTTTGCAGCCTACGCCAGTGTCAATGGGATGGTCAAAGCTGGCAAACTTAAGCTGATTGGCGTGACCAGTCTGAATCGCTTAGAAATTGCACCAGACATCCCCACGTTGTCTGAGAGTGGACTCAAGGGGTTTGAGTCCAATCAATGGTGGGGCTTGTATGGTCCGCCCAACTTAAATAGCGCCATCGTAGGAAAACTCAATGCCGAGATGAATAAGATTTTGTCCAACAAAGAAACCAAAAAACGATTTTCAGAAGAATCGATTGAGCTGATGGGTGGCACACCCGCACAACTCAATCAGTACTTAAGAGCGGACTACAGCAAATGGGAAAAAGTCATTAAACATGCCAACATCAAAAACCAATAATCTAGCAAGTCCTCCCTTAGCCAGCATGGGTGCAACAAACGCATTGGCGCAGTTTGGCCACGATCTTCGCTGGGCACAAGTCCCAATCCGCGTGAAGGAGACCCTACATGTTTTGATGATCGATATTTTTCGTGCCTCAGCGGGTGGTATCGATCGTGTATGGACTCAAGACATCCTATCGCTTTATCAACACCATCGTTCAGATCGAAACGCTCACGTTCTTTTGCACGACCTGCAAGTCGATGTGGCCAAAGCTGCATTCATCAACGCAACTGCTTGTGGCAGCTTAGACTGGGATGACTCGCATGTGGCGGCAATCATTCATCCAGGTGTTTGCGTATGGCCTGCAGCCATCGCCATGGCCCAAGTCACCCAAGCAACTGGACAAGAGTTGCTTGAAGCTTGTGTGGTTGGTTATGAAACAGCCATTCGAATCGGCATGTCCATTCAACCTGAGCATTCATTGCGGGGCTTTCAAGGCACTCCCACTTGCGGCGCGTTTGGCGCCGCTGCGGCTTGCGCAAAACTGCTCAAACTCTCCGTTGAACAACACCGCAATGCCTTGGGCATTGCGGCCACGTTTGCATGTGGGATTTCACAGTTTTTTGTATCTGGCTCTGACATCAAACGATTCCACGCTGGCAAAGCTGCCATGAATGGCGTGGAGGCCGCACTTTTGGCCCATCAAGGCCTGAGTGGACCTCCAGATGCAATTGAGGGCGTACAGGGGTTTTGCCATGCCTTCTCCGAGCGGTTCGATGAGCAAACGATCCTAAAGCGATTGGGGGACGCCTTTGAAATTGAAAAAATCTCTCTCAAACCCCACGCTGGAAGCGTACGCATGCAAAGTGCCATTGAATGTGCTTTGTTTATTGCAAAAAAACAAACAATTAGCGTTGAAGATATCTCGCACATTGAAATTGGCGTGCACCCAGCCATGGTGGGCAAACTCACGGCCAACCAGCCCGTTGATCATCAGCAAGCTCAACTGAGCACGCCCTTTGCAGTGGCCATGGCGTTTTACTATAGTCAATTCAAAGGAAGTGAGATCTCTTTGTCCATTGATGACTTTGCAAACGCTTTTTCAAACTCGGATGTCATGAACTTGTCTGCGAAAATCACTTGCCATGAAGACAAGGAAGTCGAAGAAAAGACAACTCTCGAATCTGTCGCCGCCCGTGTACTTTGTCAAATGAAAAATGGCTCACAGTTTGAACACTTTATTGAGCATCCCTTGGGCTGTCCAGCCAATCCCATGCGGCTAGACCATATTTCAAACCGATTCATCCATCTGTCTGAACATAAAGTGGGCCATCAAGAATGCCTTGATTGGCTTGAGTCAACGAAAGACGTTGCGAGTTTAAAGAACATAGACCCCTTGATGACTCTAAGATTAAAGCAATGATTAGAACCACACTTGAATTGTCGCAATTCGTATCCAAGACCACCTATCTCCAAGCCCCTCAAGCCATTCAAGATCAACTGATTGCTTGCTTACTGGACTACTTTCGCGTGGCGTCCATTGGGCAAAGAATGCCTTGGAGCAGATGGAGCGAGGCCTTTTGAGCCAAAACCAGTCACTCTGGCTCTAGCAAAGTGCTCTTTAGTGAACTGAGCCTTGACGCGATAAGCAGCACCTTTTTGAATACTATCTATTCGGGTAGCGTAGATGCCGATGATGTACATGTGGGCGCCATGCTTCATCCTGGTTGCATTGTCATCTCCAGCGCACTGGCCGTTGCTCAAGACAGAGGGAAAACAGGTCTTGAAACACTGGATGCGATTTTGGTAGGCTATGAAAGCATGATTCGCTTAGGACTTGCAATTCAACCTGGACACTTCAACAAAGGATTTCAAAGCACCTCAACCTGCGGTGTTTTAGGCGCCGCAGTGACCGCGGCCAAGCTCATGTTTGAAGGCCCACATTGCGCTGAAAAAGTGGCTCAAACGCTAGGTATCGCCGCGTCCTTTTGTGGCGGCTTGACGCAATTCTTTCATTCGGGCTCTACCGTTAAACGACTCCACGCTGCGCAAGCAGCAAGCTCAGGGGTCAAAGCTGCACTCTTGGTAGACGCCGGGTTCATGGGTCCGAGCGACATCTTGGAAGGTGAAGATGGATTTTTTAGGGCTTATTCTGATACCCTTGATACCGACAAACTTCTCCTAGGCTTGGGCACGCATTTTGAAACCTCGGGAGTCGCCATCAAACCCCACGCCAGCTCAGCTCGTGTGCTCTCGGCCATTGAAGCAGCGTTGAGCTTGGTACAAAACCATGCATTCAATTGTCAAGACATCGAACGAATTGACTTGGGTGTGCCCAAAGTCATTTTTGGGCGACTCACCTCTACGACACCCCAAGATGTCCAAGCTGCACAAATGTCAGCTCCCTTTTGCGTGTCACTGGCTTTGTATTTGAAAAAAAATACCACTCAATCGATCAATATGGATGACTTTGAAAAACATATTGAACACGCACAAGTAAGGGCTTTGTGTGCAAAGGTCCACTGTCATCTAGACGAGGAGGTAGAGTCCACTAGCACTCAAGAGTCTGTAAGTGCAAAGTTAAGCATCACTCTAAAAAATCAAACTAAAGTAAGCCAATTTATCAAAGCACCCAAGGGAAGTGCTTCTAGACCCTATGAATTGAGCGATCACCTGATAAAGTTGTCCCAAGAGCTTGAAACACGATTGCCAAAAGAACAAGCCCAACAAATCATGGATCGTGTACTGAACTTTAAAAACCTAAAGACCCTCACAATCGATTGAACCCCGCGCTCTTAAAAAAGGGCTGAGCCCTTTTAGTCTGCCTTGATATCTGAGGAGCGAACCGTTCGTCTCCACTTGGTAATTTCACTTGCGAAGTAAGCAGCGAATTCAACTGGCGTTGTCACCACTGGATCCAAACCATTGCTTTTGATCAATTGATCAACTTCAGTGGTTTTGCTCAACTGATTGATCTCTTGATTCAAACGTTGTACGATTTGCTTGGGGACTTCTTTTTGTGTAAAAAAACCATACCATCCATTGGCCTCGTAGCCTGGAAGGTATTCAGAAATGGAAGGTACCTCTGACATCAAGGCGAGTCTCTTAGGTCCTGTGACACCAAGTGGGATCAACCGATTGGATTTGATGTAGGGAAGCGCAGAAACCACACTGTCAAACATCAAATTGACCTGACCAGATAAAAGGTCTGTTGTTGCAGGTGCCGCTCCCTTGTAAGGAACATGCGTCATCTTGATACCCGCCATGGTGCTAAACATCTCGCCAGCCAAATGTGGAATACCGCCTGCGCTTGCAGAAGCAAAATTGATTTCACCCGAGTGATTTTTGGCGTATGCAATGAGTTCGGGAATATTTTTCAGTCCCAACTTTGGATGTGAGACCAAGACAAAAGGTGCCGATGCAATCCAAGCCACAGCTTGCAGATCGGTGCTGGTCTCATAGGGCAATTTAGGAATCAAACTAGAAATGATGGCAATGGTCACTGGAGCTAAAAGAAGCGTATAGCCGTCACCAGGGGATTTGACCATTTGATCGGCAGCCATGGAGCCACTGGCACCTGGCTTGTTTTCAACGATCACCGGTTGATCGATACTTTTTGACAAGCGCATGCCATAGATACGAGCTAAAACATCAACAGGTCCACCAGCAGGATATCCCACCAAGATCTTGATGGGTTTACTTGGAAAACCACTTTGAGCAAAAGAGACAGGCATGCAAAAGAACAAGCATAGCAAAAGTGCATTTGAATATCTGGAAAATTTCATTCAAACCTTTTCACGTTTTTTATCAATGAAATCCAGACAAATTTGTGCACACCGATCTGGATATGCGCCTGCTGCATGCCAAGCATCACCTTCAATAATGAACAACTCGGAATTTTTCATGCTGGCATGCCACTCTTTGACGCTGTTCACACTTCTAAGGCCACTACCAGTTGTGGTGATGACCAAAGAGGGGGGTAAGATTTTTTGTATGCTTTGACGAATATCTAAACTGGGAATCCATTTGAGATATCCTAAAAGAGATGGCTTTGAGGTTTGACCTTGAACGCATTGGACCCACCAGTCAATTTCTTGCTCACTGACTTGGCTGCCTAGGCGACCACGCATGGTTTTGGCAGCCCAAGCTTGCACACCAATGTCGTTGAGGTCATCAATCCAAGCCTGTACACCACTTGCAGCAATCACTGGAGGGGTGACGCCAATGACGGTTTGAACGAGTTTTGGAAATCGACTGGCAAATTCCAACGCGAACGTTCCCCCACTTTTCGCTCCAATCAAATGGACCGCGCTTGAAGTGCACTTTGTGATCAATGCATGCAAATCATCCATCACCACCCGCATGGACCAAGGAAAAGATTCGAGCATGGGCGTTGAGGCACCAAAGCCACGCAGATCTAAACGAATGACTTTGAATTTTTTACTTAAAGTGGGGATCCAAGAGCGCCAGGCTTGCCGGCTTTCAGCGAAACCATGAATCAAGACCACCACTGGTGCCTCTAGCCACGGATCGGTGAAGTCATTGACTTCATAGTGCAACTCACACCCATCAGGGCAGTGAAAAATAGAACGCAAAAAAACCTTCTGAATTATTTGGCTTTTTGATTTTCTTCCAAATTGGCAGACTCTTGAGCACGGATATCTGTGGTCAACACACGTCCGTCTTCAAGTGTTAGCCTTTTCAAAGCCCCTCCCTTTTTGCCGTTGCGAAGCGGACTAAATGCAATCACTACTTTATCTCCTACTTTTGCGGAATTTCGAGTCCAGTTACTCACCCGGGTCAAATTCCCGGGACTGGTCATCTCCATTAACCAAACTGTTGGCTCCTCTTCCTTGATTGTTCCTGCAACAAAAATAGCCACATGTGGATTGGTCCACTGAACCTCTTTGATCACACCCGTGATTGTGACACTTTGCGCATGATCAAACATGGTTGTCGAATGATGCGCTTGGGCCAAAGGGACCCAAGCAAAACTCAATAGAGCTGAAAAAACAAGTCCCGTATATTTAATTATTTGTTTCATTTTCTATCCTTTAAGTATTATTGAGGAGGAATTCTATTGCCGCCAATGTCTATGGGAATAGGCACATAAATATCAAAGCCTTTGGCGTCTTTGGCCGCTCTGAAGGTGCCTTCTATACAAACACCCTCCACGATATCAAATTTTTGGGCACGTTGCCTAAACGAGATCCGATTCGTCTTCCACGGTTTGGTCAACAAATGCGGTGCGGTGATCACCAACTCATCATGCAATTGGTCTTTGCCCACCAAACGAATTCTCTCTGTGATATGAATGTCCCCATTGTGGGGAACGCCCGCGGCCTCACTGATGGCAAAAATAGCTTGTGGCAATATGGACACGGTATCGACGACCAAAGTGTCTCCTTCCCAGTGGCCAATCGAATGACCATGAAAGGTAGGGTCTGACTCCTCTGGGTGTTTGCGACCGTCGGTATAAATACGACGCAATCTGTTTCCATCGGATTCACCCAGCATGGTGACCCGACCAGGCGTGAACAACACCTCCATTGAATTGTGAGAAATGAGCATCCACGATGGCATGCCCTCAGGTAAACAATTGACAAACAATGGAGTGGGCCGACCGGCTTTTTCCTCAGCCAGTTGAAACTTGATGATTTCACCTATCTCTGGCTTCCAAGGTGGCATATTGGTTTTGGCCTGCTGGTCTTGATCCGTTATCTTAGGATTCCAAGTCCCACTCCAATCAGGCAATTTTGCCAAATCCTGCCAATCTTTAGCAGAAGGAGTCACATTAAAGCCCGGTTTGCTGCCCACTTGAGAAAAACTCAGAGTTGATGTGCTCATTAAAAAAACAACTGCTAGAACAGTTGCCAAAGCTTGATGAACAATTCTCATTTAAAAAAACCTCATTTGTTAATTTGCCAAAACAGGCTCAATGGTGAAACCTATCCAGCGACCACACAAAACAACACCAAGCCATAATATCAGAGAAATCAAACCAGCCAATCTGGCAGTTCTTGGAATTTGGGACTGCTGAGCCCAGCGATGATGATCTTGGCTGATCAGGCATTGAAAGATCAACATGTTGATGCCAGCCAAAACAAGAAGAACCATTTTGAATTGAAAAAAAGTATTTGCTGAATAATTCACTGCATTTGAAATAAATAAAAATACACCACTGATCAGCGCCAAAACAAACGCAACCCAAGTAAACGGAAGCAGCTCAGAAGATACTTTATTGAAATCACTGCGTCTGAAAGTCAAGCCCAATAAATGCAGGTCAAGCATCATGATCGAGCCGAAAACAATGACATCAGATAGAACATGCAAAGACTCGATCATCGGGAAAAGATAGTCATTTTCACGAATGGCAACCCCAACATTGGAGTCATTGAGAAATTTAAAAATGTCGCTCAATTCATTCATGGTACATACTCAAAGATAAGCGATCCAGCGACCAGCAAAGACAATGCCAACCCAAATCAAAATCGATAAGGTGGCCCATAACTTTGAAATCAAAGATACCTGTACACTTGAATTGGGAAAATCTGAAGTAGAAAACACCGTCTGATTGAGATAGCGATAAATACTCAACACAATCACCAACAATATCATTTTTATTTGAAAAGCCTCATTGGCCAGAGATCTCGCAGGCTCAGCGATGATCAAAAAAACACCTGTCACCAACAAGACTGGCAAGCTGACAATGGCGTTGTATTTAAAACCACTCAAAAAAAGACTATCGCCAAGTTTGTTGGAGATGAGCCTAAAGTTAAAAACCAACATGGCAATGAGAATGACAGAGATCGCCAAAATATGAAGACTTTGCAAAAACGCAATCAAGTCAGACATATTTTGAATAGCTTGACTTAACTCCGTGTCCTGAAGTGCTTCACAAAATGCTAAGAGGGCTGGTGGTCTCAATTTGATTATGAATGTCTGATGGTATGCTTATCATTTTAAGACCTCCGCGTATCGACACATTGATCATCATGTTGGTGAATACCCTTATCAAAGTTCATTTTCATTTGACTTTGTGAGCACACGTCTCGCACTTGAGCTTAACCAGGGGCGGGATCAATATTAAAATCGTGGCCTTTGAACCAATCGCTAGCGACTCAACATATGCAATCCAATCCGACCACGCCGCTCACCCCAGCACTAGAGGTTTTAAGACTTTACAGAAAAAATGACTTCACCCTCTGCGATGCATTGAGCAGTCGACTTGAAAAAGATCCGCAAAAATTGTTTTGTATCTATGCGGGCCAAACCTACACCTGGCAGCAGTTTCATGACGATGTCAACAAAGCCTGCCACTTGTTTAAAAAACAAGGGATCAAAAAGGGAGACCGATTCGGGGTCATGGCAAGAAATCAATACGCCCACATTGTCATTCTTTTTGCTCTGTCTAAGCTTTGCGCAATCATGGTGCCTATCAATCCTGACTTCTCTGTGGGTGAAGCCAGCTACGTGATCAACCATGCAGATCTCTTTGGATTGGCACTTGATGAACACGGCATAGACAATGCCCTTTTGGCTCTTAAAGAAAAGAATTTAGACCCTTGGCTAATCTCTCTCATTCAAACCGATAAACAAGCCACTCAAACGATTCCTAAATTCAAGGAACTTTTGGAGACCATCACACCTCAAGCACCGTTGACAACCCAAGCTTTGCCAGATGACACCTGCATCATCATTTATACATCCGGGACCACAGGTTTTCCCAAGGGCGTGATGCACAGCCAGCGCAGCTTTATATTGACTGGTGAAGCATTTGTTGAGCGCGTCTACCTTCAGCCCAATGACCGAGTGATGATTGTTTTACCCATGTTTCACATGAATGCCTTGTTCTACTCCGTCTCAGGGGTCATTGCCAGCGGCTGCACCATGATCATCCAACCTCGATTTTCCGCCTCTGAATTTTGGATTCAAGCCACTCACAACAAGGCCACAGTGATCAACATCATTGAGGCTGCATGCAACATTTTAAAGGCTCGCTCAAGAAGTGAATTTCGCGAGGACCATCATTTGCGTTGCGCCTATGGTGTGCGACAAAGCGCGCAAGCTGCATTTCGAGACGAATTCAAAGTACCCTATTTCGTGAGCGGTTACGGCATGACTGAAATTCCGGGCGTGACTTGCAGCCCCTATGGTGGACTGCAAAAGGCAGGAAGCATGGGGCCTGAGGGCAAACATCCTGATCCAGATCAAACATGGGCGAAATGCAAAATTGTGGACGATCTAGGCCAAGAAGTTGCAACTGGTCAAGTCGGTGAATTGATTGTTCAAACTCCGATCGTCACGCAAGGTTACTTTAGAGATGAAGTACAAACTGAGCAAGCTTTTAGAGATGGTTGGTTTTTAACTGGGGATTTGGTCACTTGCGATGAAGATGGTTACTATACTTTTGTATCTAGAAAAAAGGACATCATTCGTCGACGTGGAGAAAATATTGCTGGCGCAGAACTTGATCGCGTGATTTTAGAGCATCCAAACGTTGCAGAAGTTGCAACCATTGCTGTACCAGCAGAACTGGGTGAAGATGAGATTTTAGTTGCCGTGGTATTGAAAAAAGACTTACACATGAGCCATCAAGATGTGGCAGATTGGTGTGCCCAAAAACTATCTGCCATGAAAGTGCCTCGCTTTGTTATTTTCTTGGATGCATTGCCATACACGCCCACCAATAAAATCGCCAAAGCTGTTTTACGCGCCGATGCCTCTTTGAGACAAAAAGCCGTTGATTTACAACTCAAAAAATAAAATCAACTTGCCGCTTATAAAACTAAACATTCACGGCTGAGCACCCAAAATAACGGTGGCTTGGCTTGAAAGCACCCCTCCATTGCCGTGGGCAAGGGCAACCTCACAACCGCCGATTTGTCTGTCTCCCACACTCACCTCGAATTTGTCGAGTCGCTTCAATCAAAAGCATCAGCCCATACATCCCTGGATGACAATAGGACAAACCACCTCCATTGGTATTGACAGGACATGAACCACCTGGGGAGATGGCTCCCCCTTGGACAAAACGGCCCCCCTCTCCTTTGGGACAAAAACCCAAATCCTCTAAAAACAAAATGGTATTGATGCTAAAAGCATCATAAAGCAAAGCGACATCCACGTCCTTCACGCCCAACTTGGCCATATTGAAAGCCAAAGGACCAGAACGTGTCGCTGCAGTCACGGTCAAATCCGGCATATTGGATATACTCAAATGCGACAAGGCCTCACCCACCCCCAACACATAGACGGGCTTTTTCCTCAAATCGCGTGCACGATCGCTCACGGTCAATAGGATGGCGCCACCGCCATCGGAGACCAAACAACAGTCTCTTACCGTGAGCGGATAACTGACCATCTTGGCGCTTAATGCATCCTCTATGCTTAGCGGTGTCTTCTCCCAAGCAACTGGATTCTTAAGGGCCCATTGCCTTGCAGAGACCGCAACTTGAGCCAAATGCTCTCTTGTCGTTCCGTATTGATGCATATGCCTTGCCGCGGCCATGGCATATGCAGCCGCGGGTAGAAATGGACTGTAAGGAGTTTCATAGGGGTTGTACTCCCTTGGAGACGCCGCAGCACGACTCACTGACTTTTGGGTACTTCCATAGGTGATCAATGCCACTTTACACAATCCTTGCTCCAGTGCCATTATGGCATGCGCCACGTGGGTCATGAAAGAAGCGCCACCGATGTGAGAGTTGTCATGGTAACTTGGCTCTAAACCTAAATACTCTTTCAAAGCCAAGGTCGTATAGCGTGTTTGCGTGGAAGCAGAAAATATTGCATCGATATCAGATATTTTGAGTCCACTGTCCTCCAAAGCCCTAAGAGTTGCTTGAGCCATCAAGTCAATCGGACTGGTTCCAGGCGCACACAAACCCAAATCCGACTCTGCAGCTCCGACGATGGCCACACTCGCAGACTTAAGCCCCCTCATTTTGAGTCACCTTGGACAAAGACAGGTAAGGCACGGCCCTCCTTGTCCTTGGACATTTTCATCTTAACTCGCATACCAATGCTCACTTTTTCAGGGGGCATCTCTTCGACTCGACTCATCATCCTAAATCCCTCATCCAAATCGATCAAGGCGATGTTATAAGGCTCAATGCCTTTTAAATGGATCACAGAGGTGGAATACACAGTTCCCTCGCCCTTTGAAATTTGCCAGCTCAAAGTCTCTCCTGTTTGGGGCGCCACAATTCTGGGATAGAAAACTGCTTGACCACTCGGTGTGACTTGATAGGCCAACTTGCCTTCTTCACAAAATTGTTTAAATACACCCAATGGGGACTCGGCGATTAAATTGAATGTACTCATTTTAAGATTCTCCATTTGTATATTTCAACTGACTTGCCAGAGAAAGTCACGGCACTTGAACCGACTCTCTCATTTGTTCAAGTTGCGCTCTTGCATGAAGCGTCAACTTATCTAGACAGCGCTCAAAAACAATCCGCTCTTGCAAGGTCAACACTTTAAGCAAGGCCTCATTGCGATCAATGGCACTAGGGAATGCACGCTCAAAAGTTGCTAACCCCTTGACTGTCAAAAAAAGCAATATGCCCCTTGCATCCTTGGCATCTATCACGCGCTTGAGATAGCCTCGTTCAATCAATGAGGAGACCATTCGACTGGCTTGACTTTTATCCACATCAACTTCAATCGCTAAACGCTGCAACGATACTTTTTCCAGTTGCCCCAAAAGCCCAATGATCCTCCACTCTCTGGGCGCCAATTGAAACTCAACTTGGTTTAAATGGGTCGCAATTTTGCTTGACAAATTTGCCAATACATTAAGGCGGTATGTCAGCAAGTCTTTAAAATTTTTAATTATCATGGATCACGCTCACAAAAATTTCAATTCATCTAACTCCTTGGAACTAGGCTCCAAAGTTCAATCGCATAGTCAATAAGCTTATTTTTTTGCACCTTTGAGCTCCCAGTCATACCAATGCGGTCAAACGAATCCACAAATGCCACATACTTTGGCACTTTGAAGTTTGCACATCGCTCTTTGCACCAAAGAATCAAGTCCTCTTTAGTGACATTTTGAACCCCATTTGAAATCACAAAAGCAGCGCAGACTTCACCAAGCCTTTGATCGGGCACCCCCACCACTTGAGCTTGTTGTATGCCGGGGTGAGCGTGCAACACCTCTTCCACCTCTGATGGAGCAACGTTTTCCCCTCCGACTCTAAAGATATCCTTTAAACGCCCCACCATTCTGAATCGCTTGTCCGCGTCACATTCCCCCAAATCACCTGTTTTAAGCCAACCATCTGAAGTAAATGCTTTGGCCGTTTCCTTGGGCATGTTGTAATAGCCCTTCATGACGTTCCAGCCCTTGACTTGAATTTCTCCAGTTTCAAAGCCATTTACCTCCTCATCGGTCAACGGGTCGGCCAAGCGGACTTCTACACCAGGCAAGGGCTTTGCAAAACCAGCTTTGCGAAGCTCAAATGGCTCATCGCAATGTGAAAACAAAACATTCGGAGAAGCCTCAGATTGTCCATATGCATTGCATATACTTTTAAGCCCCATTTGATCGTGAATTTTTTGCATGACACCAGGATCGACCGCTGCCCATCCACCCGTTAAAAAGAGACGATTTGAATCAAAATCGCTATCTCCAATCAAAGACAGAAAAATAGTGTCATTTCCTGAGATTAAAGTGCATTTTTCCTCAAAGAGTACTTTTAGATTTACTTTGACATCAAACTTGGGCAAGGTCAACAAACAGCAGCCTGTGTTCAAACTCACCAATATCGACAACGTACTACCGGCCACATGAAAATACGGGCGAATGCTGAAATACCGATCTTGACTGCTCACTTTCATTCGACTGCCAACAGCACGTGCATTGAGCAGCATATTGCTATGTGTCAGCATGACCCCCTTGGGAAAAGAGGTGGTCCCAGAGGTGAATTGAATCAATAGCACATCGCTAGGTGTGACCTCATCACTCCTTAATTCAAACTCTTGGTCTGTCACGCCGAGACCTAAATTCATGAGTGCGTGCATGCCCATGACGCCATCCATCTGAGGACTGATGGAGCATGAGATACAGTACCTTAATTTCGGCAACACTTGTGCCGTAAAAGCGCTTCCAAGTGCGGGCTCCACCGATTTGAGCATGCTTGCAAAATCTATGTTTAAAAACTGATCTATAAAAAAAAGCACCTTGACATCTGATTGCTTTAAACAGTATTCAAGCTCATTTTTTTTAAATCGAGTGTTGATCGGTACGGTCACCGCTCCGATCATCGCGCAACCAAAGAAAATTTCAATCCATTGAGAACAGTTACCAAGTAAGATGCCTACATGGTCACCTCTTTGCAGCCCTAACGCAAGGAGCGCCTTTGCCAAGTTTTTACTGCTGTCTAAGGTTTGCTGCCAAGTGCGTCTTGCATCAGGACCGACATAGGATTCTTGATGGGGATATTTGAACGCGGTCTGCGTCAATGCATCCTTTAAACAAATGGGCTTAAGATCCACTTCACTCATGGCTTGTTGTTGCCACTGAATTTAGAAATAGCCGCTTTCCAATCTGTTTTTTGTAAATTCTCTTGGATGGCCAAAAGTTCAACGGCCATGGCTCCCTCACGCGTTGTCTCTAAACCCTGATCGATACATTTTTTAGTAAGCCTTACTGTCAATGGGTTGCATTGACTGATATGCTTTGCAAGCGTATCGGCTTGAGGCTCAAGATCAGCCAATTCATAAATGTGATTGACCAAGCCCAACTCCAAGGCTTCTTGCGCATCAAATGTTCTGGATGTAAAAAGCAACTCTTTGGCCATGCGACGACCAACGATGCGAGGAAGGCGTTGGGTTGCACCTACAGTTCCCCAGCCAACTTCTGGATATTTGAATTTAGCCTGAAGGCTTGCGATGATCCAATCACTGGCAGCCGCAATTTCGCACCCCGAACCAAAAGCAGCACCTTGAACCACACAGATCACAGGCATTTGAAGGGCCTCAATGCTTGCATACGCTGTGAAACCGGCCACTCTGCGAGCAACGATTTCTTGTTCATTCATGTGGGGGCGTTCTTTTAAATCCGCTCCTGCGCAAAACACGTTCCCACGTGCATTGATTTTGACCACATGGACTTGATCGTTGTCGTTGAGTAAGCGGCATGCTTGAGTCAACTCAAGACACATTTTTAGATTCAAGGCATTTTTGCTCTCTTCACGGCTAAGGCTCAAGGTTGCAATGTGATCTTCAATGATCAATTCAATCGTTTCAAAATTCATGTGAGTAACCTTACTTGATCAATCCATCAACTTCATGCCAGTAGACCTGATCAAGTCCTGCATCGCCTTGGCATCATCTTGCAAGAACTTCGATGTTTCTGCCCGATTCAAATAAAAAATCTCACCGTTTTGCATTGCCATAGCCGATTGAAACTCAGGACTGTTTTGCACAGCCACAAATGCTTTGGCCAATTTTTCAATCACCAAAGCAGGCGTATTTGCAGGAGCAGCAAGGCTGTACCAACTGCCCGATACAAATCCAGAAAGACCCGCCTCTGTAAAGGTAGGTACATCAGGAAGGGTCGGTGAGCGCTTGCTGCTGGCAAAGGCCAAGGCCTTGAGTTGACCATTCTTAACATACTGCTGAACGACTGAAATATTTAACATACCCACGGGCACCGATCCTGCAATCATGTCAGTGATTGCAGGCCCCGCACCACGGTATGGTATGTGCGTCATCTCGATGCCGGCTTTGTACTTGAACATTTCCGCACCTATGTGAGGTGAGCTGCCCATTCCAGCTGAGCCATAACTGAGCAGACCAGGCTTGGATTTGGCCAGAGCCACAAACTCCTTTAAGTTGTCCACTTTGACACTGGGATGAACAGTCAGAATATTGGGTATATTGCAAATGATTCCAATGAATTCAAAACTCTTTAATCCATCGTACGACACATTTGTGGCCATGGGTGTTACCACATGAGCAGCCGATGTACCCATCAACAACGTATAGCCATCGGCAGGAGCTTTTGCTACGAAACTTGCACCAATAGAGGCTCCCCCTCCTGCCTTATTTTCAACAACCACACTTTGACCCAGTTGATCACCCAAGACTTTGGACATGACTCGACTGATCATGTCTGTTGGACCTCCAGCCGCATAGGGGTTAATCAAGACGATGGGCTTATTGGGAAAGATGGCTTGCGCCCAAACCAAAGGTGTGCTCAACGCCATCAGCGCCATCAGCGCTAAATTGAACCCTGTATTGCATAATTTTCTCATATCGGTCTCCTTGAATATTGTTACTCTTGATTAAAAAAATCAGATCGCATGGTCTGTCCCTCAACGCCTCAATGGCTCTTTGATCCAAACCCAAAAGATCGCCCAACACCTCATCGGTATGCTCTCCCAATAAGGGTGGATAGCTTGCCTGAACAGGATCAAAGCCTTCAAACTTAAAAGGCACTTTCAAATATGGAAATACTCCGATCAATGGATGGGAAAACTCGCCAACCACTTCCCGAGCTTGAACGTGCTCATTGCTCAATATTTCATCTACTTGCAAAATGGGCCCCGCTGGAACACCTACTGCATCGCAGCGACGACACATCTCATCGCGATCCAGCAAAGAGATCGCACTTGACAAGCCTTTCAGCACTTCATCGCGCCGCTTGATGCGATTTGAATTTTTAGCCAAGGTTGGATCATTCGCCCACGCCTCTAGGCCCAACAAATTGCAAAGGGGTGCCCAATGCTGATCTGCACCAGTAATTTGTACCCATTTACCATCTGAACACACAAAGGCAGATGAAGGAATTCGCCCTGGATGCTCTGTGCCCATTCTTTGTGGCACCTCACCTAAAGCAAAGAACCGTGCCGCAGCCAAGGACAAAAGACCGACTTGACCATCCAACATGGAGAAATCAACGTGGGCTCCAACTTTGCTGGTTTGGCGTCCAATGATCGTTGAGAGAACTGCAATGCACAACCACAAACCGGAGGTCAAATCTGCCACGGGCAAACCTGGCTTTACCGGCCCTCCCCCTCGCTCACCCGTCAAACTCATGATTCCACCCATTGCCTGAAACACGGTGTCATAGCCTTTTCTAGACGCATAGGGCCCCGTTTCGCCAAAACCGGTGCAAGAGATGTAGAGCAACAGAGGATTGACCGCATTTAAGGACGCATAGTCAAGCCCATATTTCTTAAGCGTACCAACTGGAAAATTCTCCAGCACCCCC
>Ga0194050_1000255_pt1 | contig 18227 bp, 15 predicted proteins | sample SepL2310m_MetaG_FD_148657 | JGI IMG/M metagenome (GOLD analysis project Ga0194050, IMG submission 148657) | Anoxic zone freshwater microbial communities from boreal shield lake in IISD Experimental Lakes Area, Ontario, Canada - Sep2016-L239-10m | ecosystem: Environmental > Aquatic > Freshwater >...
TTCCGAATCCTCGAGCGGATCAACCTCGGCAATCTGTACGACGATCAGACCAACCCCGCCGTCAGCCCGGGCAAGGTGATAGGCCATCAGCGCGTCGTTGATCACCCCGTCACCGATCAGCATCGTCTCGTGTCCCGAGGACACGACACGGTTGCGGATATTCGTCGGGCCGAGGTCGAGGGGAGCGAACAGCTGCTCATACATCAGCGCGATGCTACCGCCCGGTCGCAGCAGCCGAAAGCAACACTGACCGGTCGTAGGCACCCTAAACTCCACGCATGCCAACCGAAGGGAAGTTGCCCGCGACGGCCGCCCAATGGTCTACGCGCGAGCTGATCCTGCTTGAGGCTTCACGACTGTTCGCCACCCGCGGTTTTCGTGGCACCTCAACCCGCGATATCTGCACTGCGGTAGGCATTCGGCAGCCCTCTCTCTACAGCCACTTCCTGTCGAAGCAGGCCATCGCCCAAGAACTGTTATCCCGCGATCTCAATTCTGGGATCGAGGCTCTTGATCGCTTCGCTCGTGATGGCGGTAGCCCCTCGGTCGAGCTGTATCGCTACCTACGCTGGGAGATCACCTATGACCTCGAGGATCCGTTCGACAAGCGAGTGTTGTACAACGTCGAAATCCTTGCTCTACCCGAGTTGGACGGCTGTCGAGAGTTGCTCGATGTTTACAACAATCGCCTCGAAGCTCTGATCCGCCGAGGCATCCGCGGCAAGGACTTTATCGCCCTCGACGTCATCTTCCTTCGACGCACAGTCGACGCGATCATCCTGGAAGCAATGCGTGGCTCTGCCGAAGGCGCGCCCATCGCAGACCAACCTGACCTCGCAGCAACGGTGGTGCTACGTGCACTGATGCAGACACCAGGAGAAATCGACAGCGTGCGCGCTAGAGCCCACTCCGCTGGGCTATAGGCCCACGATCGGCGCGTTCAGGCCCCAGCCGCATCGTCGACAACTGCATCGTCGACAAGTACCGATGATCTCAGCCCCGCGATATCGCCGCGCAGGCTCGACTGTGGCCAAAGGATCAGCGCGACCGACGCCACGAACAGGCCAATCACGGCCATCACGACCACTGCGAATGCGGGGCTGGTGAGGTCGGCAATAGCCCCAGCGAGGAGGTACCCGACCGCAGACAGTGCAGCAAATCCGGCGCTGGCAATTCCAACGACCCGGCCACGGTGCTCATTACGAGTGAGCAGCGTCGTGAACGACATCAGCGGCACCAAGAATGCCTGAGCGAATCCAGAGCAGGCCCACAGCACTATTAGCACGATGATTGGCGGCTCAAGGCCCGTGACCAACAACGGAAGGCAGACCGCAATCGCCAGCGGCAGTAGCGAATCCACCTGTGAACGTGTTGGTCTGTTGACCACGACGATTGAACCGACAGCCGCACCCGCTATGACGGTGGCCATCAAGATTCCACCCCATGCATCACCAAGCCCTTCGTCGCGGACGTAGGCCAGTGCAACCGCCTCAGGCGCGACTACCGCCAGCGCCATACCCCAGCCGAGCAGCACAAGGGCCCGACGCGATGCGTCAGACATCAGCAGTGTCCAGCCCTCGACCAGATCGTTCAGCAGGACCACTACTGACTGAGTCGAACTAAGCGCCGATGGCCGCTTGCGCAGGAAGACGAACAGCAGCACGAACGACACCAGGAACGAGAACGCGTCGATGCACAGCGCAGAGCGCGCGCTGGTTACCTGCACGATCACGCCACCCAGAACCAAACCAACAGCTTGATTGCTCAGATGCAAGGACCGCGACAATCCCATGCCCGACGTGACCAGGGTCGGATCGTTCAGCATGTCCGGGATAGACGCCGATCTCGCAGAGTCGAATACCGGCGTGAACAACTCGGCAACGAACAACAGCACGAAAAGCAACCACAGCGGAGTCCCTGGAATCGCCACAAGCGCCAACAGGCCGATCGTGATGGCTCGACCAATGTCGGCACCGAGCATCAATCCGCGGCGGCTGAACCTATCGGCGATGGGGCCAAGTAGCGCGGCCCCAAGGAAAGTCGGGACAAAGGAGACTGCAAAAGTCGCTGCTGCCAGCAGCGCAGATCCGGTTTGCGACAGGACAATCAGGGCAATCGCGACACGTGCGATCTGATCGCCGGCTTCGCTGGCGATTTGAGCGAGCATAAGGCCGCGGAACTCGCGGACGGCAAAAGCGTGCCGAACGCCTTGCCCCCGGCTAGCCGCCGATTGGGGATCTGACGACGCTGTCACGTGTAGAACACCCTCTCGACAACGGCTCGCGCGCGGCGGGTCACCCTGCGGTAATCCTCCAGCAGTGCGCCACTTTCCCCAGCAGGGTAGCCGAGTACATGGGCCACAGCCGCGAGATCGCGCGTGTCGGTAGGGACCATGTCACTGGCCTTTCCGCGAACCAACATGAGCGCGTCGCGCACCTGAGTCGCCAAGCGCCAAGCCGCGATCAGCTGATCAGCGTCTACGCGGCTGAGCAAACCTTCATCGACAGCAGCCGAGAGGGCAGGCAAGGTGCGAGTTGTCCGCAGACTCGGCAGCCGATCCGCATGCTGCATTTGCAGCAGCTGCACCACCCACTCGACGTCTGACAGGCCGCCTCGCCCGAGTTTGGTGTGCAAGCCCGGATCGGCTCCTCGCGGCAGCCGCTCCGATTCCATCCGGGCCTTGAGTCGGCGCACATCGCGAAGATCAGCGTCAGACACACCGCCTGCTCGATAACGCAGCGGATCGATGAGAGCGACGAATCTCGCACCTAGCGCGAAGTCACCAGCAACAGGCACAGCACGGAGCAATGCCTGTGCCTCCCATGCTGATGACCAGCGGGCGTAATAGGCCGCATAAGAATCGAAGGTGCGAACTAAGGGACCGGATCGACCTTCCGGTCGAAGGTCGGCATCGATTTCCAGCACCGGATCGGGAGTAGGAATCCTGAGCAACCGACGAAGTTCGCTCGCCACTGCTAGCGCAGCCTCGTGAGCATCGCCTTCATCCGATCCGGGCAACGGGCTATGGACGAACATGACGTCGGCATCACTCGCGAAACCAAGTTCACCACCGCCGAATCGACCCATGGCAATGACCACGATGCTCGTGGGCAATGGCCCCCCACGCGCGCCGATCACAACGCGTTCAGCAATCTCCAGCGCACCTTCAACGCTTGCCGCCGCGATGTCTGATAGCGCGACACCGGCATCATCAACCGCCGCAATTCCGAGTAACTCGGCGACCGCTGTTCGGAACAACTCGCGTCGGCGAAGCGCACGTACAGCGGCGACCGCCACCTCGGGGTCCCCATGCCGATGAGCTACTGCAACGACTTCGGCCACAAGCGAATCTCGGCTGCGCGGAACGAGTTCGGCGTCGTCAGCCAGCATCGTGACGGCCTCAGGCGCACGCAACAGCAGATCCGAGGCGTACCTTGACGACGCGAGAATTGTTGCAAGTCTTTGCGCCGCAAGGGATTCGTCGCGAAGGAGTCGAAGGTACCAAGGAGTGGAACCCAACGTATCGCTCATTCGGCGGAAGGCGAGCAGCCCGGTGTCAGGATCGGGCGCATCGGCAAACCAGCCGAGCATTACCGGAAGCAGCGTGCGCTGAATCGCTGCTCGACGCGCGACGCCGGACGTAAGCGCCTCCAGATGACGCAGTGCGCCTTCGGGATCGGCAAAGCCGAGAGCCTCAAGCCGTTGCTGCGCCGCACGCGGTGTGAGCCGCGCCTCCCCCGCATCAAGCCGCGCGACTGCATTGAGCAATGGACGGTAGAACAACTTCTCGTGCAACCGTCGCACTTCAACTCTGTGCCGACGCCACGCCTCAGTGAGTTCGGCTACCGGATCAGTTCGGTAACCCATCGAGCGGGCAATGCGTCGTAGGTCGTCCTCGCCGTCGGGCACCACGTGAGTGCGGCGCAAGCGGAACATCTGGATGCGATGCTCGAGTGTGCGCAGGAACGTGTAGGACGAAGCCAATCCACTCGCATCCTCGCGGCCCACATATCCCCATGTGGCAAGGGCTTCCAGCGCCCTCATGGTGGTGGCGCTATGCAACATCACGTCACTTCGACCATGCACTAGTTGAAGGAGTTGCACGGAGAATTCAACATCGCGCAAACCGCCCGCGCCGAGCTTCAATTGCCGATCGGCATCCTTGGCGGGGACGTTGTGTTCGACACGACGCCGCATTGCCTGAACGTCCTCGACGAAGTTCGGTCGGTCAGCGGCCGCCCACACCATCGGCGTCACTAGATCGACGAATCGACGAGCCAGATCCGCATCGCCGGCTGCAGGCCGAGCCTTGACCAGAGCCTGGAACTCCCAGGTGGACGCCCACCTCGTGTAGTACTCCTCGTAGGAGGCGAGCGTGCGTACGAGCGCGCCCGACTTTCCCTCAGGCCGAAGGTTGGGATCGACCTCCCAGATCGCGCCTTCCTGTGTCGACATCGAGCAGGCACGCATCATCGACTGCGCCAGCCGGGTAGCGGACTGAACCGCTTCGGATTCCGCGAATCCCGGAGTCGCTTCTGCCACGAAGAGAACGTCGACGTCGGAGATGTAGTTGAGCTCCTGTCCACCGCTCTTGCCCATGGCGATGACCGCAAGTGCGCAGGACCGCGCATCGTCGGGATACTCGCGACGAGCGATGGCAAGTGCCGCCCCCAAGGTCGCGTCGGCGAGATCGGACAGCGCCGCAGACACGTCAACAAAACTCGCTCCGTCGCCGACATCTGCGGCCGCGATCGCCAGGAGACGTCGACGGTAGGCGACTCTGAGCTGAGCGATCGTCCCAACGTCAGCAGCTCTGGTAACCGGAAGCTCAGCGGCTGGGTCGGCACCGACAGCAGCTAGTAGCTCGCTGCGCACCTGATCCAGCGGAGCAAGCGCCGGGCCATCATCCGTCGGCAACAACTCGGTCCAGTGCTCAGGGTGTCGAGCCAGATGATCGCCGAGCGCAGCCGAACTCCCGAGTACCGCGAAAGCTCGGAGTCGCAGGGCAGGATCGCGGTTCAGACTTTCGATGAACAGCGCGCTCGAATCACCTTCGGCTTCAGCGATTCGCGACAACGCGGCGAGAGCAAGATCTGGATCGGGTGCAAGAACGAGGTCGTCGACGACATCCCCCTGGAGACCAGCCAAGGAGGGGGCGGAGAGCATGCGCACCGCACGTTCAGGGTCGGCCAAGCCCAGACGAGTGAGCCGCACCGCAAGGCTTCCCCCACGACCCTCACGCGCGCCGTCGGTTGTCATGGGCAAGTCAGGTCAGCGCGACACAGTGGCTCGAACCACATCGGCGAACGCGTGGGCGAAGGGTCGCCAAGCAGCCATGAGTTCATCGGCTCGCGCAGCAATCCCTGCCGCTGCTTCGCCTGGGCCAAGACCACAGCGGCTCGCGGTATCGGGGTCCTCGATCGCCCACGAATCCATGATGGCCGCATCGATCTCTGGGTGGAACTGGACGGCCCAGGCATGATCACCTAGGCGATACGCCTGGTGCTCGCACGCTGGCGTGTTGGCCAGCACAACCGCACCCGCCGGAACGACGGTCATCGCGTCCTGGTGGAATTGACCGACCGGAACTCCTTGAGGCAGAGCCGAAAAGAGCGGATCCTCAGCTGCAGTCGGCAGTAGATTCAACTCAACAATGCCGACCTCAGGCTGATCTGCCCGCTCAACTGTTCCGCCACAGGCAATGGTCATAATCTGCGCGCCAAGGCAGACCCCGAGGACCGGCGTGCCATCAGAAACGCACGCGGCAACGAGCGCTCGCTCCGCTGGCAGCCACGGCGCAATGTGGTCTTCCCACGCCGCCATCCCGCCGCCCAGCAGTACTAAGCCATCGATATCGGCGGGCAACGATGAAGGCACGACATCGCCTTCATCAGCATTGACGAGCACAAGCTCAACGTCGGCCTCGCTCCACCAGTCGACGAGCAGGGCTGGCGGATCCGAAGGGTCATTTCGCACCACCATCAAACGCACGCGAGGCGTGTCAACCACGGATGGCTCCGAACTCATAGGACTGGAAGATAGCGCGCGAGTTCGAACGGCGTTACCTGACGTCGATAGTCGGCCCATTCAGCCCGCTTGTTGCGCAGGAAGAAGTCAAAGACGTGCTCGCCGAGTGTCTCGGCAACCAATTCACTTCGCTCCATGATCTGAACCGCTTGACCAAGTGAACTTGGCAAAGGGTCGATCCCTAGCGCACGGCGCTCGGCCTCGGTGAGTGCCCACACGTCATCCTCAGCGCCCGGCGGAAGTTCGTAGTTCTCTTCGATGCCCTTCAACCCTGCCGCAAGCATCACGGCGAACGCGAGATAGGGATTGGTGGCACTGTCGATCGAGCGGAACTCGACGCGAGTCGAATTCCCCTTGTTCGGCTTGTACATCGGGACGCGCACCAAAGCCGACCGGTTCGCATGACCCCAGCAGACGTATGCAGGAGCCTCGCCGCCACCAGCAAGGCGCTTATAGCTATTGACCCACTGGTTCGTGACAGCCGTGATCTCCGGTGCATGACGCAGAAGACCAGCGATGAAAGACCGAGCGACCTTGGAAAGCTGGAACTCTGCCCCAGGCTCGTAGAAGGCGTTGCGATCGCCCTCAAAGAGCGACACGTGAGTGTGCATCCCCGAGCCTGGGTGTTCGGCGAATGGCTTGGGCATGAACGTCGCTTGCACGCCCTGCTCGAGCGCAACCTCTTTGATCACGAGGCGAAAGGTCATGATGTTGTCAGCCGTGGTGAGTGCGTCGGCGTAACGCAGATCGATCTCCTGCTGGCCCGGGCCGCCCTCGTGATGACTGAACTCGACCGAGATGCCCATCGCCTCGAGCACAGTGATCGCCTGACGACGGAAGTCATAACCGGCGCCGTGCGGACTGTGATCGAAATAGCCGACCTCATCCACTGGAGTGGGCGACTCGCCGCGCTTATTGCCTTGCTCCAGAAGGAAAAACTCGATTTCTGGGTGCGTGTAGAAGGTGAACCCGAGTTCAGCAGCCCGCGCGAGTGCGCGCTTGAGAACGTGTCGAGAGTCGGCATAAGACGGGCTACCGTCGGGCATCAGAATGTCGCAGAACATTCGCGCAACACCCGGGCTCTCACCACGCCACGGCAAGACCTGGAAGGTGCTTGGATCCGGCTTGGCGAGCATGTCGGACTCGGCGACGCGAGCAAAGCCCTCGATCGCTGAGCCATCGAAACCGATGCCTTCGGAGAACGCGCCTTCAAGCTCAGCCGGCGCTACCGCTACGGACTTGAGCATGCCGAGCACGTCAGTGAACCACAGCCGGACGAACCGGATGTCACGCTCTTCGATCGTGCGCAGCACGAACTCGGTCTGCTTATCCATGTGCCCATCTTGGCCCACATCAGCGGGCGGCGCGTGGTTGGCTCGCCAACGATCGTTACACCCGGATTCGGTCTCCCGTCTAGGGTGAGGGTGTGTCTGCACTTCGTCTGGCCTTAGCTCAAGTCAATCCGTGTGTCGGTGACCTACCCGGCAACGCCGAACTAGTCATCGATTACGTGCGATCAGCCAACGATGCCGGCGCGCACATGGTTGCTTTCCCAGAGATGATGCTGACGGGGTACCCCATCGAGGACCTTGCATTGCGGCCTTCATTCCAGGAAGCCAGCAAGAGAGCACTTAACTCGTTGGCACAGCGTCTATTGCACGAAGGCCTTGGCGATCTCGTCGTCATTGTCGGGTTCCTAGATCGAATTGACGACGTCGACGACCAACTCGGCCGACCTCGAGGAGCCCCGCAAAACGCTGCGGCAGTCATCCACCAAGGCGCCATCATCGCTCGCTACGCCAAACATCATCTGCCCAACTACGGCGTTTACGACGAGTACCGGTACTTCGTCCCTGGTAGCGGAACCACCATCGTCAGAGTTCGTGGAATCGACGTAGCAGTTGCCATTTGCGAAGACCTTTGGCAAGACGGTGGCCCAGTCGCTGAGGTCCAGGGGTCTGGCGCCGGGCTCCTCGTCGTCATCAACGGCTCCCCATACGAACGTAACAAGGACGACGCACGCCTCGAACTTTGTGCCCGTCGCGCCCGTGAGGCCGGCTGTGCGCTGGCGTACGTCAACATGGTCGGCGGGCAGGACGAACTCGTCTTTGACGGCGACTCACTCGTGGTGGACGCCACCGGAGCCCTAATCGCGCGGGCGGCGCAATTCGAGGAACAGTTGTTCATCGTTGACCTCGATCTACCGCTGGCGGACCCGCACACGAGCGCTGCCAGCGCCGCGATCGGCTCACCGTCTAGCATCGCCGAATTGCGCACGCCGACTGTTGCAGATCGCATGAGCGACGCCGCCGAGATGTGGTTCGCGCTGGTCACTGGCGTTCGTGACTACGTCCACAAGAACGGCTTCAAGTCAGTGGCTCTAGGGCTCTCGGGCGGTATCGATTCCGCTGTGGTTGCAGCGCTCGCCATTGATGCGATCGGCGCCGAATCCGTGTACGGCGTCTCCATGCCCAGCGTCTACTCGTCCCAGCATTCACGCGACGATGCGGCCGACATGGCGGCGCGCACTGGAATGCATTTGCGCACAGTGCGAATCGCTCCCATGGTCGATGCGTTCCAGAGCCAACTCCAGCTCACCGGTCTTGCGGAGGAAAACCTGCAGGCCCGAGTGCGAGGTATGACGTTGATGGCCATTTCGAATGCTGAAGGACACCTTGTTCTAGCCACGGGAAACAAGAGCGAGCTCGCGGTCGGCTACTCGACGATCTATGGCGATGCGGTGGGTGGATTCGCCCCGATCAAGGATGTGCCCAAAGTCGACGTGTGGCTCCTGGCGCGGTGGCGCAATGCGAACGCACTTGAACGTGGCCAGACCCCGCCGATTCCCGAGTCCAGCATCGACAAACCCCCCTCTGCCGAACTGCGGCCAGGACAACTCGATTCCGATTCACTTCCCGACTACGAAGTACTCGATGACCTTCTCGACGACTACGTCGAAAATGACCGCGGGGCAAGTGAACTCATCGCTGACGGATTCGATCAAGCATTGGTCGAGCGAGTCCTACGGATGACCGACATCGCCGAGTACAAGCGTCGGCAGTACCCCCCGGGAACGAAGATCTCGGTGAAGGGGTTCGGTCGTGATCGACGCCTACCGATTACCAACCGTTGGCGCGAGACAGCCGAGTAAACGCGGGAAATTACAAGTGCCACAACGAGTTGCGGCTACTTGCTGATCGTGAATCCAGCGAGAACGGCGTCAACAAAGTCCGCAGCCATGGCTTGCGGAGCGCAATCTCGCCCGCCCGCTCGAACCTGGGCTGTGTAGACGCTTGGCGCGATGAGCAAAGTGGTGAGCAGTTCGATGTCGGTGTCGGAGCGGAACTCGCCCCTTGCGATGCCTCGTCTGATCGCTCCGCGCACGACATCGCGACGTGGCTCGAGCACATTGTCATAGAACGAGCCGAACATGCGCGGATTGCTACGCGCGTGAGCGAAAACCCGCGGAAACAACTGCGCACTCAAACTGTCAGGCTGCCCCCCGCACCATATGTCGATGAGGTACACGAGGACATCGCGTGCACTCCCGATGGGGAGTTCGGTGGGCAATAACTCGTTCAACGATGCCAGTGCTGCAACCACCAGATCATCCTTGGTAGCGAAGCGTCGATAGAGCGTGGCCTTGCTCACCCCAGCGCGAGTCGCGACCTCCTCCATCGACAGCGCGCTTGGGCCAACATCGGCGATGAGTTGCAACGTCGAATCCACAATCGCTCGGTCGACTCGCTGGTCGCGTGGTCGTCCGGGCAGACGTACCTGCCCAACGGGCGCTAGAAGCGATGCGACGACTGACATTGCGACGTCAGCGCTCGGTTGTGCCTGCGGGGGGCGCGCCCGCTGGCTGCTCGGCCGGGTGTTCAAGTGGCGCTTCATCGACATGCGACAAGCCCTCGCCGACCTCGTTAACCATGTGCACCTGATGTGCGGCATCGGTCTCGCCGAGACCTGGCGCGGCAAACGCTGCCTTCGCGTCAGGGCCAGGGTGCGAGCCCGCCCACGCGACCGCCTCAGCTTGAGCGGGTAGCCAAGCCACGAACACCACGAACGCGAGTACCAGCAGGCCAAAGCCGATCCAGGCGGCTAGGTGCAACGCCGGCATGTATGACTCAATGCCGGCCTGACGCAACGCGGCAGTAGCAGCCGCGGGTGCCTGCCCGGCCTTGTCAATCGCATCAGCGATACCGAAGGTGGCGCCGATGGAATCGCTTGCTTGAGTCTGAAGGGCTGAGGGCAGCGGGCTGCCAGCCAGCACCGGCGTGAGATTGTGCGCATAGACCGCACCGACAATCGAACTGACGATGGCGACGCCGAGCGCAGCCGCGACCTGGCGCACTGTGTTCTGAACCGCTGAGCCAGAACCTGAACGCGAGGGCGGGGTGGCAAGAGTCATGCGCGTGGTCGAGGGCGCGATGGTGTTCCCGAGGCCGAAGCCGAACACGAAGCCCAGTGCTACCAGGTACCAAATCGGGGCGTCGACTGGTAGCAGCGCAATGAGCAGCATGCCCGTTGCCGAGAGAAGGACACCTGCCGGGATAACTCGACGAGCACCAAACCTTTTGACCATTTTCGCACTGCGCGGTGCCGCAATCACTTGGCCCACAGCGAAAGGCAGCGTTAGTAGACCGCTCTGCAATGGCGACCAACCGCGTACGAGTTGGTAGTAGAAAGCCAGGAACAGAAGCGACCCCTGCATTGCCGCGAAAGCAAGGGAGACACCGGTAAGTGGCACCGAAAAGGACCGAATGGAGAACAGTGACAAGTCGAGTGACGGGTGCGACGTACGGCTTTCAAAGATGACGAACCCGACGAGAATCACTACGCCTAAGGCCATCCACGCGTACACGCGCGGCTCGCCCCAACCGGCTTCCTGAATCCCGTACACCAGTGCCAACAGACCTGTGATCGACAGCACGAGCCCGATGGGGTCAAGCCGAGCAAAATTCTCGTTCTTGGTTTCAGGGACGATCGCCAGGATTCCGATCAGACCAACAATGATGATCGGAACGTTAATGAAGAAGACAGAACCCCAGTCATTCCCGGTGAGCCAGTTAAACCATTGGGGGTGCTCAAGTAGCACTCCTCCAACGATCGGGCCGAGCGCCACCGCTCCACCGACTGCTGCTGCCCATGCGCCGATCGCCTTGCCACGTTCCTGCGGCGGGAAGATGACCGTGATGATCGACAGCGTGACGGGTAGCACCGACGCGGCACCGATGCCCATGAGGCCGCGGAAGAAGATGAGTTGCTGCGGGGTCGACGCGAAGGCGCACAGCGCTGAAGCCAGCGCGAAGAGGGTGAGGCCGATCATGAGAATGCGCTTGCGCCCGAAGCGATCGCCTAGCGCGCCCCAGCTGAACAGCAACGCTGCGAACACGAGGGTGTAGGCGTTGATCGCCCAGATGAGTTGAGACTGCGTGGCGTGCAGATCTTCCTGAATAGTCTTGAGCGCAACGTTGAGAACGGTGTTGTCGAGGATCACCACCACCAAGCTGACGACCAGCACGCCGAGAATCTGCCAGCGTCGGGGGTTGACGTTGTCCATGGTGGCTTGCGATGCGACCGACCCGGTCGCCTGGCTCTGACTCGACATGCCTGCTCCACTCCCATGCGCTGGCTGGGCCCGCGCTGTCGCTACTTGTGTGCGTTGCTCTCAGGCGCTCTGGCCATCGCAACCAATTCCGATACGTAACCGTACCGTTTCTCCGGTGAACCGCGAATTCAGGCCAAGTTACCCATCGCTCGGGCGCCCATTTTGTGCTGATCTGGCCGGGTATTGGCGACCAATCCGCTATCTCCCGCTATCGCAAAGGGTCGCTAACCCGCCCGATGGCGTGGTTTACTTGGCCTTGAACGGGTACCCCACCATGGGGACTCGAGTCGAAAGGGGTCTGCCATGACGAGCACGCTCGAAACTGCCGCGGAGTCGCTGTATGGCGGCGCTCCCACTGGGCGACGCATATCCGTACGCGATTTGGCTGATGCCAAGCAACGCGGCGAGAAGTGGCCGATGATCACGGCCTACGACGCACTCACAGCGCGAGTCTTTGACGACGCTGGCATCCCCGTCCTCCTTGTCGGAGATTCAGCGGCGATGGTTGTCTACGGTCACGATTCCACGATCCCCGTCACAGTCGACGAGCTCATCCCATTGGTTCGGGGTGTCGTTCGTGGCTCGAGTCGAGCGATGGTCGTCGCCGACCTTCCGTTCGGCTCGTATCAGGCATCACCCCAGCAAGCGCTTGAGACCGCGGTCCGCTTCATGAAGGAAACAGGGGCGCACGCGGTAAAACTCGAGGGTGGCGCACGCGTTCTACCCCAGGTCGAACTCCTTGTGGCGTCTGGGATTCCGGTCATGGCGCACTTGGGCCTCACACCACAATCGGTCAACGCCTTTGGCGGCTACCGGGTACAGGGCCGCGGCGAAGACGGACAGATTCTCATGCAGGACGCCAAGGCGATGCAGGCGGCGGGCGCGTTCGCAATCGTCCTTGAGGTTGTGCCTGCTGATCTTGCTGCTGCGGTCACCGCTTCCCTTGCCATCCCGACTGTTGGCATCGGTGCCGGCGCCGGCACTGATGCGCAGGTGATTGTCTGGCAGGACATGGCCGGGCTCACACAGGGCAAGACCGCCAAGTTCGTGAAGAAGTACGCCGATATTCACGGGGTCCTACTCGACGCCGCAACCCGCTGGGCCGACGACGTAGTCACCGGCGCCTACCCCGCCCCCGAACACACCTACAGCTAACCCCCATTTCCTCATGAATGTGCCCCTGGCTGCCTTAGAGGCAGCCAGGGGCACATTCATAATCTGCTGTACCGCTTGAGCAGCTATACGTCCGTGACTCGAAGGCCCGCGTGACCCTTGTAACGACGGTTCATCGAAATCAGGTTTGCGGTCATCGCCTCAACCTGACCCGCGTTGCGCAATCGCCCGGCATAAATGCCGCGCATCCCGGTGATACGACCAGCCAGTGCCTGCGCCACGTCAGTGGCTGCACGGTCATCACCCACCACGAGGACGTCGGTATCGAGACTGTCGACGCCTTCGTCGAGGAGAAGCACTGCCGAAACATGGTGGAACGCACCAACCACGCGCGACTCGGGAAGCGCAACCGCTGCCTGCTGGGCCGCTGAGCCCTCCTCGACAACGAGGGAAAATGCACCCTGCTTGTCAAAGCCCATCGGGTTGACGCAGTCGATCACGATCTTGCCGGCGAGTTCAGCAACCAAAGAATCGAGCAGATCGCGATGACCTTCGTAGGGCACCGCGACGATCACTACATCGGACGCGGTGGCGCAGCCGTGGTTGTCATTACCGGTCACAGCAAAACCGTTAACGCTCATTTCGGTCGCTGCCGCGATTGCCCGCTCAGCCGAACGAGAGCCGAGCACCACCTGCAGTCCCGACATAGCAAGGCGTCGCGCGAGTCCGCGTCCCTGCTCACCGGTACCTCCTAGAACGCCGACCACAAGGCCGGACACATCGGGCAGGTCATGGGGCGACGGCGCGCTGTTCTCAGTCATGTGCGTCATCCAACCATTCCTCAAGCCGTACGGCACCATGGGTCCATGGACTCGGCCCGCGTACAACTCCTGCGTGAGGTGCTCGCCAACACTGGTTGGGTGGATCGCACCCGCGGCTTCGCTCGATCCTTACGACGATCCACCGACACCGGCGACGGGCTGCTCCTTGTCGGCACTCCGACTCATGAGCCGTGGCATCTAGCTGCACACCTCGACGACGAAGCCCGAATCACCGGAATCACGACTCTGTCACCTACCTTGGTGCGGTGGTCGCCGCCATTAGGTGCACCGGCGCATCTGTCAATCGGACTAGACCGGCTCGAAGGCGCACGCCGAGGTGAAACCTTGTTCGTAGTCGCGCCCGACGACCCGACCGAAGGTCTCCTCGAACGCCTCGCTGATGCACGACGTTCAGGAGCCACACTGCTGACGATCGACAACGGAACCAGCGAACTCGGCGGGCTCGCACACGATCAACTCATCGTTCCTGAGCGAGCCCTCATTACTCCTGCTCAATCCACCATGGCCCTTGTCTCAGCGACAACGCTCGGACTCACCGACATCGACTTCACTCTTCCCGACATGTCTTTCGACACCGTTCAACACTTGGTGTCTGCTGCAGCCGGCGACACCTTCGACTCTTCCGCCTCAGCAAAGCAGCCCAGAGCTGGACTTCGTGATCGGCTCGCACGACTTCTCGACGGCATCCAGGGCGCACCACCATCACGCGAATGGTGAGTGACGACACACCACCTCGACGACGCTCGCTCTGGCGAATCGACACATCGCCGCTGCGCCACTCGCGCGACTTTCGTTTGCTGTTCAGCTCCGGCGCGATCTCGTTTCTAGGGTCGATGTTCACCTTCGTAGCCGTACCGCTTCAAGCCCAACAACTGACTGGCTCATTCGTAGTAGTCGGCATGCTCGGCTTGGTTGAAGTCTTGCCCATCATCGTCTTCGGGCTCTGGGGCGGAGCCCTTGCCGATCACATCGACCGTCGCACCTTGATCCTTGCCAGTGAGGTTGGATCCGCAATCTGCGTCCTGCTACTGCTGGCCAACTCACTACTGCCTTCGCCGCGAGTATGGCTGCTCTTTGTTGTTGGCGCACTGTTCGCTGTAGCCGACTCGCTGCAACGTCCTTCACTGGACGCGCTACTCCCTCAACTCGTTGATCACGACGAGTTAGCAGGTGCGTCTGCGCTGATGTCGCTGCGGTCGAGTGTGGGCTTCATCGCTGGTACAGCCCTCGGAGGCATCGTTGCAAGTTATGCCGGAGTGTCCGTCGCATATGTGATCGACGTCGCGACGTATGTCGCATCGTTCGCGCTGTTGTGGCAGTTGCCTAGCCGCGGTCGGCTTTCGCAGACGAAGAACCTTCCGGGACTTTTGGAAGTGAAGGAAGGGCTGCACTATGCATGGAACCGAAAGGACCTCCTGGGCACGTACGCGATCGACACATTGGCCATGGTCTTCGCCTTTCCGTGGGCTGTGTTCCCTTTCGTAGCAGCAAGATTCGATGCACCGTGGGCGCTCGGATTGCTCTACGCCGCATCGTCATTGGGCGCAGCGGCGGCGTCATTGACGAGTGGTTGGACATCGCAAGTGCATCGCCATGGTCGAGCAATCGTGATTGCAGCATGCATGTATGGACTCGCAATCGCCTGCTTTGGGCTCGCGCCGAACCTGTTCGTAGCGCTGACGTTTCTGATGCTCTCCGGTGCGGCAGACATGGTGAGCGGAGTGTTCCGTCATCTCATCTGGAATCAGTCGATTCCTGATGAGTTGCGCGGCCGGTTAGCTGGAATCGAGTTGCTCTCGTACTCCGTCGGGCCACAACTCGGCAACGCGCGAGTTAGCTTGGTTGCGCAATGGCGCGGCCTTTCTGCTTCCATCGCGAGTGGGGGAATCCTCTGTGCTGCAGGGGTTCTCGGGCTTGCAGTCGCACTACCAACGATGTGGAAGTACGACGTCCGCACATCGCCTGACGTCGCGAATGTAAGGAATCAGCGCGCACGCAAGTCAGCCGGCGACATAACGGAATCGCAGTAAACACATCGAATGCGCGCTACCATTTCCACGACACGAACTCGCATCAGAACTCAAGCATGCATCACATTTGCATGGCGCTCTGAGAGAGTTTGCATTGAAGGATTCTGGCAACAAGGCCGGGAGACGACCCAGGGAGGCATCGTGGCGGCTGCAAAGACCACCGCGAAGAAGGTTGCCAAGAAGGCACCCGCTCGCAAGACAACCGCGAAGAAGGCTGCACCGGCAAAGAAGGCCGTTGCTAAGAAGGCTGCACCAGCCAAGAAGGCACCGGCCAAGAAGGTCGTCGCTAAGAAGGCTGCACCAGTAAAGAAGGCAGCACCGGCAAAGAAGGCCGCTGTCAAGAAGGCCGCACCGGCAAAGAAGGCCGCTGTCAAGAAGGCCGCACCAGCCAAGAAGGCACCAGCCAAGAAGGCCGCTGTCAAGAAGGCTGCACCAGCCAAGAAGGCACCAGCCAAGAAGGCACCAGCTCGCAAGGCTGCTGCCAAGAAGGCCTGATCGATTTAAGCACTATCGAAAGGACCGGCACCCCACGGTGCCGGTCCTTTCGCATTTCCGGCTCAAACCGCGCGGCCAGCCGTGCCGCCACTTCGTCAGCGTCGGCAACCGTGCCCGAGTCTGATCGCGCCGTAGTCTCCTAGACTCTGTGCCATGGCCCTAACACCTGGAACCGTCAGCCCGATGCGACCAGTTCCCTCGCACATTCCTCGCCCTGAATATGTTGGGAAGCAAAAGGCAGCGCGTGCCATCGGATCCGACGTCAAGGACGCCGAGACGATCGAACTGATGCGCATAGCGGGGCGTCTTGGGGCGCAGGCCTTAGCCGAAGTCGGCAGCAGCATCGTTCCCGGCATCACCACCGATGAACTCGACCGAGTGGGGCACGAGTTCCTGTGTGACCATGGTGCCTATCCCTCGACCCTGGGTTACCCAGGGAGCGGACGAGGCCCAGCCTTCCCAAAATCGCTCTGCTCGTCGATAAATGAAGTTATCTGCCACGGTGTCCCTGACTCGACCGAACTGCAGGAGGGCGATATCTGCAACATCGACATCACCGCGTTCATCCATGGGGTGCACGGCGATACAAACGGCACCTTCTTAGTCGGTGAGGTTGACGAAGAATCCCGACTGCTCGTAGAGCGCACGCATGAGGCGACAATGCGCGGTATCAATGCAGTGGCGCCCGGCCGCGCTATCAACGTCATCGGACGAGTGATCGAGTCTTACGCGAAGCGATTTGGCTATGGCGTCGTTCGCGACTTCACCGGCCACGGAATCGGCACCGCGTTCCACAGTGGTCTCGTGATTCCGCACTATGACGATCCCTCGGCGACCACCCTCATCGAAGCTGGCATGACCTTCACGATCGAACCAATGCTCACTCTGGGAACCTACGCGTGGAACATGTGGGACGACGGCTGGACCATCGTTACCGCAGACACGAGGCGAACGGCACAGTTCGAACACACCATCTTGGTGACTGAAACGGGTGCGGAAATCCTCACGACCGTCTGAACACTGGATCGGCAACGGGCTCGCGCGCGGTGGTCAGATTTTCACTCATCTCTGCAAGCGCGTAACCTGGCCACATGACCAAGTGGCTCTCTGCTGAACAGCAAAGCCACTGGCGCGCCTATCTTGAGGCAACAACCCTGCTGCATGAGCGTCTTTCACGCGAACTCCAAGATGCGCACGGCATCACAATCGGCGACTACGAGATCTTGGTTCGCCTGTCCGAGGCCGAGGAAAGACGGCTGCGGATGAGTCAGTTGGCCGAGCACACTCTGGTAAGTCGAAGCCGGCTCTCACACCAAATCGATCGGCTGGAGCAAGTCGGGCTTGTGCGACGCGAGGCGTGCAGCCAGGACCGGCGCGGGCAGAATGCGATTCTTACTGACACCGGTTGGGAACTGCTGGTGACCGCGGCTCCTACTCACGTGGGTGGTGTCCGCGAACACCTAGTCGACCAACTCAGCGCCAGCGATTTCGCGGCCCTTGGTCGCATCTGCGCCGCCATTGCCGAGCATCTCGACAACAGCGAGCCGGCTTCACCCCCCACCACATAGCAAAGGCGCTGGCACTGACCATCAGGCCAACGCCAGCGCCGTCACTATGTGGTGCAGGTCTTCGTGGTGCAGGTCTTCGTGGTGCAGGTCTTCGTGGTGCAGGTCTTAGTGATGAGAGCCGCGACGTCGTGTGGCCAAGAACAGGCCAGCGCCTAGACCGACAAGGCCCACGCCGATCAGCCCTTGGCGCATCGCGTCAGAACCAGTGATGGGCAGCGTGCACACCTCGCCTTGTGGGCAGCAAGTGGCATCACCTGGTGTGCACGTGGGGTCTGGAGTGCAGGACGATGCACCATCACTGCATGGCGGAACTGGGGTACCAGAATCAGGTGGGCACGTGCCCTCGCCTGGTGTACATGTTGAAGTTGGAGTACCTGACTCGGGTGGACAGGTTCCCTCACCGGGAGTGCACGCCGGATCCGTGGGGCAACCCGCGTCGCCAGGGGTACACGCGGGATCTGGCGGGCACGTTCCAACGCCAGGGGTACACGCGGGATCTGGCGGGCACGTTCCAACGCCAGGGGTACACGCGGGATCTGGC
>Ga0194050_1000262_pt1 | contig 18063 bp, 15 predicted proteins | sample SepL2310m_MetaG_FD_148657 | JGI IMG/M metagenome (GOLD analysis project Ga0194050, IMG submission 148657) | Anoxic zone freshwater microbial communities from boreal shield lake in IISD Experimental Lakes Area, Ontario, Canada - Sep2016-L239-10m | ecosystem: Environmental > Aquatic > Freshwater >...
CCTGAATGTTCCTCGAGAATCAAACCCTTCCAACTTGGAATGTCGTCGACTGTGTGGGCGTGCGCTGGAGTCTCAGGCGCGAAATCACCCTCGGGAAGAAATGGGCTCGACGGATCGACTACGATTCGAGTTGGCTTAGGACCCCCAGACTTTTGAGTGAGTGAATAGATATGAACGCCGCTCTCGACGGATGCGGTTACAACCAGGTGGTCTTTTCCAGTTGTCGCATTTTTTTCAACTGCCGCACTCACGCGGACAGGCCCCCCTTTGAGTCCTGAGGCTGTCGAAATCCCGAGAAGATCATCCAGCGGATCAGAAGACGAAGTGCTCGCCTCAGGTTCTGCGGCAGTGACGGGTGTTTGACATACGCCAATCAGACCAATAACAAGACACACCATGAAGCATGTCGTCTTTGAAAAACTTTGCATAAAGATGCTTTTGCGCCGTAACATTTGTATCGTCACTCTATTGAGTTCCTTGCACTGGACTCATTTATTTATTCTCTGAATCAAAGTCTAGAAAACAGAGTTTCTAAAGGTCAATCCGAAGCAATTGAGACTTTTTGTTTTCCAAAAATACACTCTGACCATGAACCTCGCGTTGAACCTATTCTGACGATTGATTCGCAATAAAGTCTTACTGACTGCGACTGAGTACCTCGATCGCTGAAGGAAGTCGTGAGATACTCTTTTGGATTCGTGACAGTACGAATGCCCAGTTTGGAAAAAGTCGATTTTCATCGAGCGTCCAGCGAAACCAGTGATCCAATCCAAGCATGACACCGCTTGAGTCATAGAGACAGACAAGCGACCTTTCCCGGGAAGTGAGCGGCCTTCTCGACGCATAGGCCTCGAGCATAACAGACCACGCCTCGGGCGACTCGTCGTTGGTTGCTCCAATCCAACTACCAAACAGGCGGGCGATATCTGCAGCCACGGTGTCGATGCCGGCAGCATGATGATCGATAATTCCGCAGACGACATCTTCTTGAAAAAGCATGTGATCGCTCCAGATATCGCGCCACACTGCCTGAGGAGAACTCCATAATTCAACTCCTTTGAGCAAAACAAACCGATTGATCTCGCTTCTTGTGCAAGACCTCAGAATCGTAGCGGCATCGTGGGCAAGCGACGCAATCGCCTGTTGTTCTGAATTTGCATGAACGGCAAATCGGTCCCATCGGTCCGAGTCTGCGAATAACTTTTGAATCTGATTTTGTCTTCGAACGATCCCCAAAGATCCATCGCTGCCTGGAAAAGGTTTTGAGTACAAAGCCGCACTGAGATGAACTCTTGCAAGCGATTCTGCACCGGCTACACACTGGGCGTGGGAGGGAGATGCAACTGCAGTGCCTTGCATCCATTCACAAAGTTCCCAGAGCATGCCACGCGAATCCCGCACGAACGATCTGCCGTCAAGTGTCTTTATCGGTTGAGGAACAAGTCGTTTGTGATGAAGACCTATTGTTAGAAGCAATTCGTGAAGCCATACAACTCGCTCGGGCGTGCTGCCACTGGAAAAACTCTTAAGTGCGAAACATGGTTGGTCAGCAGATTCCAAATCATCCGACTGAGAGATACCGTTTTTGGAGGTTGACGGTCTTGCGCATATCCGCACCACGGTGCTGCCACTTTGCCCAGCATTCATTTCCGTGACGTGCAGCACTTCATGTGGCAAAAACCACTGCGAAAGGACCTCCTTCGAGAGAGAGAGACTCCCCTTTTCAGGAAAAACAGCCATCGTAGAAAGACATCCCAAAAAAGCGGTGTTCCGGCGCTCGTTCTTTCAATAGATTCCCCGCACAACCCGCACGTTCGGGTCAACTGGGATCTCCAATCAACACCACGTTTGTCAAAAGCGAATCAAAGTGGTGACGTCGATCTCGCGATGGTACCCTTTTCTGATCAGGGTTCATACGTTCTTTCTGTTGCTCATGGTCGTTTTGAAAACACAGAAAAAACATTGATTACCAAACCCCTTTCCACCACAACTCTGTTGACTTTATTTTCTAAAAACCCGACAGGGCATACACTCTCTTGGGCCTGTTTCCTATTTCGTATCTTTCCTCACTGGATTGCTGAACCAATGCACTTCTTGAAACGTCTCTTTCGTTGCAATCGCTGCTTTCTATGCATGCTCTTTTTGCAAACCTCTTCAGGAATTCTTCTTGGAACAGATGCCCGGCAGACCACCGCCGCAGAAGCCCAAGGATCTGAAGCGACTGGGGAGTCTGACTCTGAAAATTCGACTGACCCAGCCGTGAAGGCTGACTCCACACCTCCCGCGGCGCAGCAAGGGGGGCAATCAGGAGCCAGTGCAACTGCTTCTTCGAGACCTGACAAGCCAACTTTTGATGTTGTTTTAAAAGATGCACAGCGTCTCGGCGGACTCATTCCGCTGTATCGCAAGGATGAAAAACTGTTTGCTGATCTCGGTCCGGGTCAACTCGGACGAGATTTCTTCGTTCTTATTTCCATTGCCCGTGGGATCGGCGATCGATCAATTCTTGGCGGCATGAGCTGGGGCGACGGAGACGATTGGGTCTGGCAGTTTCGGCAGGTCGGTGACAATGTTCAAGTCGTGCGACGAAATGTGAGATTCTTCGCCGACAAGGGAAGCCCCGAAGAAAAAGCTGTCGATTTTGCTTACACGGATAGCGTTTTATTTAGTCTTCCGATTCTCACCAAAGGCCCCTCTGGCGGCCTGATCGTTGAATTGACGGGCATCTTTTTTAGCGATCTTCCCCAGATTTCAAATCAACTGGCTGGATTCTCATTTGCCGCCAATCGTTCGAGCTGGGCAAGCATTAAAGGCTTTGCCGACAACGTCGAAATTGAAGTTGCGGCCACGTACGGTTCTGCCGGAACCACCACCATCGACACCGTTCCTGACAGTCGAGGCGTGACGATCAACGTTCATTATTCAATCAGTTTGCTTCCTCAAAACTCATACCGTCCCCGTCTCGCTGATGATCGAGTCGGCTATTTTGTGACGGCGCTCAAGGATTTTTCACAAAAAGTCGACGAAGATCGGTTCGTGCGATACGTCAACCGATGGAATCTCGAAAAAGCAGACGGCTCGGCGCCTCTCTCGCCCCCGCGAAAACCGATTGTTTTTTGGATTGAGAAAACTGTTCCATTCAAATACCGTCAACCAATCCGGGAAGGAATTGAAAGCTGGAATTCTGCGTTTGAAAAAGCAGGATTTTCAACCGCAATCGAAGTGCGTCAACAACCCGATCAGACCGATTGGGATCCCGAAGACATCAACTACAATACCTTTCGTTGGATCACAGCCGGCGCCGGATTTGCGATGGGTCCATCGCGAGTGAATCCTCGTACCGGTCAAATTCTCGATGCGGACATCATCTTTGACGCAGACTTTCTCCAATTTTGGAGAACGGAGTACGAAACATTCACTCCCCAGGCGGTTGTCGCTCTCACTGGCGGTGATCCTGCCAGAGCAACTGACTCTCATGGTGTCTTCGAATTTTCGACGGGCTCCCGCGCATGCAATCACTGCTCACTGGTACATGGTCATGCTCGCGAAACCGCGCTTGCTGTTACCTCCATTGCGGCAATGGGTGACGGCCCTTTATCAGAAGTGCAAAAAGAAAAACTCGTTGCACAGGGCCTGAAGCTTGTGACCATGCACGAAGTAGGACACACACTCGGTCTGCGGCACAATTTTAAGGGGAGCACAATGCTCTCACTCGCAGATGTAAATGACGTCAATAAGGCCTCCCAAAATGGGGCATCCATGAGTGTGATGGATTATATGCCAGCCAATATTATGCCCAAAGGAAAGACTCAGGGCGACTACTACACCGCGAAGCTTGGTCCCTATGACTACTGGGCCATCGAATATGGTTATCGCCAGATTCCGGCAGCCTCGCCGGAATCCGAACGCGTAGAACTCGACAAGATCGCTTCGCGAAGTGGCGAACCGATGCTGGCTTATGCAACTGATGAAGACACGGTGGCCGGTGCTCCCGATCCACTTTCCAATCGATTTGATCTTGGAAATGACCCTCTTGAATTCGCCCGCACTCGAGCGGAACTCGTCGAGCAACTGATGCCCTTGATTGTTGAAAGAATGGTATCCAAGGAGACCGGGTACGAGCGAGTCAGGCAGGCATTTGGCGTTCTTCTTTCCGCCTATGGTCAGTCGATGTACACCGCATCAAGGCTCGTTGGAGGGCTCTACACCACCCGCGCTCACAAAGCAGACGCCAATGCACAGGCACCTTTTCGCGTCGTAGAACCGCAGCGGCAACGAGACACGCTGACTCTGCTTGAAATGCAGATGTTCAGCGAAAAGCCGTTTCTTTTTTCGCCTGAACTCTACAACCAGCTTGCTGCCACGAAATGGCTGCACTGGGGCATGCCATCGATCAACCGCGATGACTATCCTGTACATGAAGTGATTCTCTCTTGGCAGGATCGCGTTTTATCTCGCCTGCTCGATCCATTAACCCTTGAACGCATTCGGGACAACGAATTGAAGGTGCCTGCCGATCAAGATGCTTTCACAAGCGCAGAATTACTTGATCGACTCACCAAATCTGTTCTCTCAGAACTCGAGACCGTACAGCCCGGCGAGTACACCGTGAGAAAGCCAGCCGTCAGTAGTCTGCGACGAAATCTTCAACGAAAATATGTCGCTCGTCTCGGTTCACTCGCCATGGGTTCCACTGCGGCGCCGGCCGATTGCCAGTCGATTGCGTCCGTACAGTTGAGAAATGTCAACGCTCGGATTGCTGTTCTTCTGGCAAATGAACAGGTGAAACTTGATGATTATTCCCGCGCTCATCTCCTTGAGACACAGGGACGGATTCAAAAAGTTATCGATGCGAGCCTCGAGCTTCCGCGTCTCTAAGCCTCAATGAGCGTAATGAAGGAACTGCTATGCGTTTGGTGGTTGCTGTCCTAGAGCCTTATCAGCTTGATTCCGTGCGACAGGCCTTGGCGGAAGTTCACGTAACGCGGTTGTCGATTGCTGATGCTCACGGTTACGGAATATGCCACCAGTCCATGCTCTCTCAACAGGTTGTCATTGAGGTGGCCGTCAACGATGATTTTGTTGACCGAACGCTGAGCACCATTCGTGCGGCTCTTGTGACAGAACACTCGCTCGGTTCTGATCGCCTCTACACACTTCCCATGACAGACGCAGTGCAAATCTATCGCGAGGTGCGGGGGCCCGAAGCCATTTAAAAAGTCGGTCCTCACGATTCTCACTCAGAATTATGAAAGTTTGTGTCTCCTGAAGTTTCTTTAAACTTTTACACCTTGGATACCTCTTGTGAACGATTCTCGTGTTCAGATTCTTCTTGTGTCGCCGGATCTCTTGGCTATTAGTCGCCTGTCTGGACTTGCGAAAGAAGCAAATGTGCATGTCGAGACACTTCGATCGCTCGATGCCGTTCCCGAAGGAAAACAGTTCAACCTTGTGCTGCTCGATATCGGTTCGCTTTCCGGAGACCCCGCCACACTGCTTTGCAGTGCGCGTGACCTTGTCGCGATTCGCGGTGGCCCACCAATTGTCACATTTGGACCCCATGTGGCAAAAGATCGATTCGCTGATGCGATCGCCGCGGGTGCAGCGGCGGCACTCAGCAGGGGAGAAGTGCTTGGAGGACTCACCGAAATCGTACGTCGCTATGCAACAAGCTAAAAAAATCTAGGCACATGAGAACGGCGAGAACGATGAGACTATGCAGAAGTCGCTGAGGAGGCTTCTTCAAGGACCACCTCGTCAAGCTCAGTGCCGTCGACATCACGCCGCAGCAGAAGGTAGAAAGCCGTCACAACCGCCCAGAAGTATCCAACACCGAACGATTGAAGAATCCCGTCGATGCACTGCCGCCAAAAGAGGAGCAGGTCCATTCCGAGGCTGCCTTTTGTCGATTCAAGATTTGTCAGTATTTCCACGGTGCGATCGTGTCCCATTCCCCAGCTCGCTGCCCACATTGCAAGTGATGTGGTTACGTCACCAAAAAGTGCCACAGCGACCAACGCAGGCAAGGCAACAACCAGTGCTACTGTGCCATAGAAAAAAAGATGCAAAGGACGTTGATACAGATACGAAAAAGAACTTGAAATCGCTTGGAAACTATCTCCACGTTCCACTGCAACCGTGGCTACCATCAGCGGCCAACCCACGATAACGCCAATCGCGAGAATCGAGAGCACCAGTGAACCTGCCAGAACCACCGGCCACAAAATTCCGACAAGCATCAGGCCGATATCTGTTCTCATCGCCAATCCTAAGAGAGCACCTGGAATGGAGAGGGCAAACATGCCGAGCAGAACAAAAATGACGGAATTAAACGATGACATCCAAAAACCCATACCGAATCCGAGTGAACCAAACAGGCCCGGGGATTCCTCGCCCGCGAGTTGAAGCGACACCGCTCTGGTAATCGCTGTTCCAAAAATAGACCAGACCAGTACCACCCAGCCAATTCTAGCGAAAGCCGAAGCCATTTCTCTTGTTGTGGCAGTCGGTGAAAATGGGATCGATACCAAACGCACTCCATCGGAAAGAAATCCTGGGAGTTTCATTCCGAGAGCAGCGACCCCGGGCATCGCTCGTTGCGATGGACGAAGTCCAAAAACTCCAGCATCCGGTACCGAATCCCCAGCAATCACAATCAAGGCTGGATTATGTCCGGCAAGACCAATCCTGTCAGCCAACGACAGTCCTGCCCAAGTTCCAAGTGTGCCAAGCGAAGCCAAAAGAATAATGGTTGGGGAAAATGAACGTCCAGCAGCACGGAAGATAATCCACCACGAAAACGCATCACTCCAACGAACGTCGGTCACAGTCTGACTCGAAGCGGATGACATAAACGATTCTCCGTGGCCTACTTCTTTGTCTTTTTCCAATGATCACCACACGCACTTATTCCTGTTGTGATCTTTTGAGCGCGGAGTATACGGTCCCCATGGCAGCTTCGCGAGTCCTCCCACAAAAACGCGATGCTATTCTTCAACCGAATCTGCGTCTTGAGATTGAAAATCGGCCTCTTCCTCGTCGTCTTGAGATCGTGGCAGTGACGGCACGCTGTACGACTCCGTGAGCCAGCGGCCGAGATCAATGAGACGACAACGCTGACAGCAAAACGGAAGCCACTGCTGTAAATCAGGGGCTTGGGTGCAACTCTTTTGACATGTCGGGCATGTTGCCATCTCCACGCCCTTCCTTCATGAAGTTGCTTGAGGACTGCTCGGGGTCGTTGGCGCGGAACCACCGGAATCTTTTTTGGAGGAGCTTGAGTCGCCGCTGGAGGCTGGCTTATCCGCATCGGCACTTTTTTGATAGGAATCGCTGCGATAGTCTGTTTTGTAGAACCCCGATCCCTTGAACATAATCGCGCCGCCAGCACCAATTAATCGTCGCAGCTTTCTTTTACCGCACTTCGGGCACGTCCGCTTTACTCCATCACTCATCGCTTGGAATAGTTCGAAGCTGTGATTGCATGCATCACACAGGTAGTCGTATGTAGGCATATGTTTATGGCTCCTTGGCAACAATCACTTGCGCGGGCCGCACGACTCGGTCATGAAGCATGAATCCGCGACTGGCTACTGCGAGAATCGCTCCCGGCTGACTTCCGGGAACTTCCTGCTGTAAAATTGCATCGTGCATACTGGGATCAAACTGTTTTCCATCTGTCTGAATTGGCGAACATCCGTGGCTGGCCAATACTTTTAACACTTGCTGCGATGTCATTTCAAAACCAGACACAAGACTTTCGACATCGGCTACTTTTTTAGAGGCCTCGATCGCCCGCGAGACACTGTCCAAAATAGGAAGAATGTCCCGCAAAAGATCCATCTCCCGATAGCGAAAGTTTTCTTCAATCTCGCGGCGAGATCGCTTGCGAAAATTCTCAAGTTCTGCCTGTGTGCGCAAGAGCTTGTCTTCCAGTTCCGCAATTCTGATTTGATCTGGAGATGGTTCCTCACAAGGAGATTCAACCTCATCGAATGAATCTGGTTTGTGAATCTGTGGATCAGACATCATTCTTTCTCCTCAGCGCTCTGATGACTCGTAAAGTACTCTTTCATTTTTACAAAGAAGCTTTTATGGGCCGGGCTCACAAGGGCATGTTCCTCTTCGGCGAGATCTCGCAGGAGTTGCTCTGCTCGCGGCGAGAGTTTGCGTGGAATCTCAACATGTACTTGCACGAGTAAATCGCCAATGCCACGCCCTCGAACTTCCGGCATTCCGAATCCTCGAAGCCGAAGAACATCGCCTGGCTGCGTACCCCGAGGCATCTCGACGGCATGGGTGCCATCAAGAATCGGAACTTCGACGATCGCTCCCAAGGCGGCCTGAGAGATGGTAATGGGTACTTGGCAGGAGAGATCTCGACCACTTCGCGTGAGAAATGGATGTTCTTCGACGCCAATGACACAGTAACAATCTCCGGGCGTTCCACCGTTGCCACCAGGTTCACCTTCGCCGGCGAGTCGCACCTGCACGTCGCGATCAACGCCTGCAGGAATTGTCACACGCTTTTCCACGCGTTCGAGTTTGACACCATCGCCACTACATGCCGAACACTTGTCGCGCACAATCTTTCCTGTGCCGCTGCAGGCCGGACAGGTGGCCTGAAGTCGAAATGGACCCGCAGATTGAATTACCTGACCGCGACCCTCGCAGTAATCGCATCGCTGTGGCTTGGTTCCTTTACGCGCTCCCGTGCCATTGCACTCACCGCAGGCCTCATGCCGAGTGAACTCAATCGATTTCACGACACCGCGGGCGGCTTCTAAAAGCGTGAGTGAAATCGTGCAAAAAACGTCCCGTCCCTTGCGTCCTCGAGCAGTTCGATTCTGAGCATTCCCAAAGGCATCTCCAAAAATGCTGCCTCCAAAAATGCCTCCGAAGGCCTCAAAGATATCGGAGACATTTCCAAAATCGTGAGCGCCTCCTCCCTGAATTCCAGCATGACCGTAACGGTCATAACGCGTTCGGAGAGCCTGATCCGAAAGCACTTCAAAGGCTCGTGCTGCCTCCTTGAAGCGATCCGAGGCATTGGCATCACCCGGATTGCGATCGGGATGATACATCATCGCGAGCTTGCGGTAGGCATCCTTAATTTGCGCATCAACGGCGCCTCGTTCAACGCCAAGCACCTCGTAAAAGTCACGTTGCTCGGCCATACAATTTACGAACCGATTCGGTCGCCTCCGAGCACACGCTTACCGTACACCCGGCAGCTGAACCGAGTTCCTGCGACTTATCGAACGCTACCCTCGATGCGATGCTTCTTCGCGTCGTCTTTGTCAAGATTCGTTACAAGGGCTTCTGTCGTCAGAAGCAATCCAGCAATGCTTGCCGCATTGGTAAGCGCTACGCGAACTACTTTGACAGGATCGATGATCCCAGCCTTTAGCATGTCGACGTATTCGCCTCGATTGGCGTCGTAACCGATATTTACATCCTTGCGAGCCACTTCGTCAGCAACAACCGATCCATCGATTCCACAGTTTTGTGCAATCTGACGAATGGGGGCCTGCAGCGATTTGAGCACGATGTCAACACCGATTCGCTCATCTCCCTTGGCTTGCTGACGAGCTTTTTCGACAGCCTGCTGGCAGCGAAGCAAGGCCACGCCACCTCCTGGAACAATGCCTTCTTCGACTGCTGCTCGAGTGGCATGCAATGCATCTTCAACGCGAGCTTTTTTCTGTTTCATTTCAACTTCCGTGCCGGCACCAACTGAAATGATGGCCACACCACCGGTAAGTTTTGCAAGACGTTCTTGGAACTTCTCGCGATCGTATTCACTTTCAGTTGCGTCGATCTGATTGCGAATCTGTTGCACCCGAGTCTGAACGTCGGCAGGCTTTCCAGCCCCCTGAACAATGGTTGTTTCGCTCTTGTCGATTGTAATTTTCTTCGCTTTTCCAAGATGAGAAAGGTCGAGGTTTTCGAGCTTTAATCCAAGATCTTCACTCACCAAAGTGCCACCGGTCAAAGTCGCAATATCAGCAAGCATAGACTTGCGTCGATCGCCGAATCCGGGTGCTTTCGATGCACAAATATTGAGAACACCCCGCAACTTGTTCACCACAAGTGCCGTCAGAGCATCACCGTCAATATCTTCAGCAATAATCAGCAGCGGCTTTCCTGACTGCGCCACTTTTTCAAGCAACGGAAGCAATTCTCGTAAATTTGAAATCTTTTTCTCGTGAATCAAGATCAGGGCATCCTCAAGCAAACAATCCATTTCGGCGGTTCGATTGATAAAGTAAGGAGAGACGAAGCCCTTATCAAACTGCATGCCGTCAACAAATCGAACAGTTGTTTCAGTAGTCTTGCCTTCCTCAACAGTAATCACGCCATCTTTTCCAACCTTCTGGAGGGCTTTGGCCAAGAGATCACCGATCGAGCGATCGTTGTTTGCGCTGATTGCACCAACTTGAGCAACTTCTTCAGGACGCTCAACTTTCTTCGCCATTTCAAGAAGCCTGCCCACAGCGGCGGCAACAGCTTTTTCGATTCCACGGCGTACGGCTGTGGGATTCGATCCAGCGGCAACATTTCTTGATCCCTCACGAAAAATCTCTCTCGCCAGAACGGTGGCTGTTGTGGTTCCGTCGCCCGCAAGATCAGACGTCTTTGAGGCCACTTCATTCACGAGTTTGGCACCCATGTTTTCAAAGTGATCTTCAAGATCGACTTCTTTGCTCACAGTGACGCCGTCCTTGGTGACCGTTGGTCCACCAAACGACTTGTCGATAATTACGTTTCGACCCGTAGGCCCCATCGTTACCGCCACGGCGCTTGCAAGTTTTTCGACACCCTTGAGTAGTTTGGCTCGGGCGTTGTCATCGAACAGGAGTTGCTTGGGCACGTCGAAATCTCCCTCGTCATAGGCGGCACTATGCACCGCCGGATAAAGTTGCTCAGAACAATAGAAACACTCAACAACACAAACCGACAAAATTGAATTGGACTTCTAAGGCAGTTCGAGAACGCTTGCTCTCAAACTCCGTCGTTAGCCGACTACTTTTGCCAGAATGTCGCTCTCGCGAAGAATCTTGACATCATGGCCGTCGACTTCGATATCACTTCCGGAGTACTTCCCGTAGATCACTTCGTCACCAATACTCACCGAGAGGGGAGCACGATGACCGCTGTCGAGAAGTTTCCCTGGTCCCATTGCCATGACATGACCACGCTGTGGCTTTTCTTTGGCAGAATCTGGCAGGACAATTCCTCCTGCAGTGCGTTCTTCGGCTTCAACCGGCTCCACCACAATACGATCATCAAGCGGTCGAATCTTTAGATTTTTCATTTTCCAAAACTCCTCAAAAGGTTGCCCAAACTTATTTTTCAATTCTTCTGTTCAACACGTTCATTGATTTCACATGGACTCGGGGCCTACATCATGCCGCCCATGCCGCCCATACCACCCATGCCTGGCATGCCACCACCCATACCGCCCATGCCACCACCCATGCCGCCGCCACCCATACCATGGTCGTGATGATCGCCGCCAGCACCCTCTTCCTCTTCTTTGGGCACATCGGTAATAAGCGATTCAGTCGTCAACAAAAGAGCAGCAACGCTCGCAGCGTTTTGAAGCGCTGTTCGCACCACTTTGGCTGGATCAATAACGCCCGCAATTACAAGATCACAGTACTCCTCTTTGTCGGCGTCGTATCCGTCGTTCTTTCCCTTCATCTGTCGAACGCGATTGACGACAACCGGTCCATCGATACCGGCGTTGGCGGCAATTGCCTCAAGCGGATATCGCAAAGCATTTTTAACGATCAATGCTCCGAGTTTTTCATCGCCTGAAACTTCAAGTTTTTCAATCACTTTCTCGCTTCGCAGAAGAGCGACGCCTCCGCCTGGAACAATGCCTTCGGCCAGTGCAGCCTGAGTAGCACTTCGGGCATCCTCAATGAGCGCTTTTCGCTCTTTCATTTCTGTTTCAGTCGCTGCACCAACGTTGATTTGTGCAACTCCGCCAGCAAGTTTTGCCAGACGTTCTTGCAGTTTTTCACGATCGTACTCGCTATCAGTCGATCCAATCTCTGATCGAATTTGATCGGCACGACCGTCGATGGCTACTTTCGACCCAGCACCGCTTACAATCGTTGTATTTTCCGCATCGATGATCACTTTTTTAGCACGGCCCAAGTCCGAGATTTTTACAGCATCCAGTGCGATACCGAGATCCTTAAAAATCGCCTGACCACCCGTGAGCACCGCCAAGTCGCCCATGATTGCCTTGCGACGATCGCCGTAGCCAGGAGCTTTAACAGCCACCGACTGAACGATGCCTCGCAATTTATTCACCACCAACGTTGCGAGCGCTTCGCCTTCAACATCTTCGGCAATTACCACGAGGGGCTTTCCCGATTTGCTGATGGCTTCAAGCAACGGCACAAGAGCCTTCGCACTCGATATTTTTTCTTCAAAAAGAAGGATGTAAGGATTTTCAAACGAGCAGCTTTGTGAATCCGCATTCGTAACAAAATGCGGGGACAAATAGCCTCTGTCAAACTGCATACCCTCAACCACATCGACGCTCGTCTCAGACTGCTTGCCTTCCTCAACGGTAATCACACCGTCTTTGCCAACCTTCAAAAAAGCTTCGCTCAGAACATTGCCGATCGTAGGATCATTGTTTCCTGCAATCGTTGCAATCTGCATCAATTCCTTTTTATTTTTCTCGTTGATAGGGGTTGCCATATCAATGATCGCTTTGCTGACGGCGTTCACTGCTTTGTGAATACCACGCGAAAGCGCCATCGGATCGGCTCCGGCAGCGATCATTTTTAGGCCCTCGCGAAAAATTGCCTCTGCGAGAACTGTCGCCGTTGTCGTACCGTCGCCAGCGACGTCATTCGTTTTGCTGGCAGCTTCCTTCACCAGCTGGGCGCCAAGATTTTCGTACGGATCTTCAAGATCAATATCCTCAGCGACAGTCACTCCGTCTTTGGTCACCTTGGGAGAACCCCAACCTTTGTCGAGCACCGCATTTCGACCACGGGGCCCAAGAGTGCTTCGCACAGCACGGGCAAGTTTTGAAACTCCAGCAAGCAACGCCTGTCGGGCGACATCGTCGAACACCATTTGTTTGGCCACAGCACACTCCTCGACAAGGAAAGGTCTTGAAAATATTCAGTCAGCTTTTTTTCCGTCTCTGTCCGAACGATCGCGGATAAGCCCACGAAACGGACAACCTCGAACTCAATCATCGATTCCAACTCATTGAGAACGTTGTCACCTCGAGGGAGGTCTTACGCGGTTCCAATTTTGCCACCAGATTGTTTTCACTAGCAGCATCACAGAGGCCACAGGTTCTATCAGTGCGGTGGACACAACGTGAAGAAGCCCCTCTGGCGCACGGGGAACTTCGATTTTTCCTAGAACGATTCTCCGTCGGACTGTGTTTTTGTTTTTTTGCTGGACATCCGATGTCCTGGCAAAACTTTTGCATGACTGCATTTTCGGCACGGTGCCGATCATGTGAAAACGGCAGGTGCAACCGGCGTGCCGCTCAGGAAAAAAAGTTGACTCGACTCGGTTTTTATGCTTTTAACTTCGAAGAACCTGAGGTTTTTCCGAAATCATTTCTCGTAAACTTTTTTTGTAAAACCTGCCGAACTGATCTGGAGAACGACATGAGCAGTTCCATTTTGGCAGAGCCCGTAGAATCCAAGGCTGCTCTATGGAATCCAGCTCATTGCCTCGTTCAGACTCCTGATAAATGTCGCCAGAAGATCTGCAGTGCGGTCAGCATCCTCTAGGCAGACGGTTTCAACGGCTGAATGCATATACCTGTTGGGAACGCTTACGAGCCCCGTTGCCACACCTGAGCGACAGGTTTGAAGCACATTCGCATCGGTCGGAGTGGCTCGTCCGCTGGCGGCAATTTGTACTGGAATTCCTGCCACACGACCGGCTTCGAGAAGTCGTTCTACCACACGAGGATTCATATTGGGTCCCCGATAGACCACCGGGCCACGTCCGAGCGCAATATCGCCGCTCTGTTTTTTGTCGATTGTCGGACAATCGGTAGCGTGCGTCACATCGACCGCAATCGCAACATGTGGATCGATGCCAAAAGAACTTGTCTGGGCTCCTCGCAGTCCTATCTCCTCTTGAACGGTAGAAACCACAAAAAGTCCGCACGAAAGGGGCTCTTTTGCGGCCCTGCGAAACGCTTCAAGCACCACCCAAAGCCCGATCTTGTCGTCCATCGCAGGACTCGCTGCCAAAGAACCCATCAGTGGTTGAAAGCGAAGTTCGAGCGTCACAGGATCGCCAACGCTCACAACTCTTTCGGCATCCGTTTTATCCTTTGCGCCGATATCAATCCAAAGGTCCTTCATTTTCGGAACGACTTTGCGTTCCTCGTCGGTAAGAAGGTGAATCGGTTTTCGCGACATGACTCCAGGCACAGCGCCACCGGCAGTCCAAATGGTTACACGCATACCGATCAACTGCATCGGATCCCACCCTCCGATGGGCTGCACGGAGATATATCCTTCCGCATCAATGTATTGGATGAGCAATCCGATTTGGTCACAGTGCCCAGCAAGCATGATACGCAGAGCCGCTGATGGGTTGATTGCTCCAATGACATTGCCATGGACGTCCGTCGATACGTCTTGAGTAATGCCTGCGAGTCTTTGTCGAACCACTTCTTGGATTGGTTGCTCGTAGCCTGAGGGACTTGGTGTTTCAAGAAGCTTGATCAAAAAATCGCGATCTGATATTTCCATGACGCTCTACACTCCAAAAGTTCTGAGGTGGCTTCCCTCCGAATTCGTAACTGCGAAGCGACGCATGCCAACTGCAGTTTTCGGCCATCTGAAACACCCTACCGCTCACCCCGGGGCCGCTGCAATACAATCGCTTCCTCGTGCGATGGAACCTGATTACATTCGTCAATGTCTGCTGATGTTCGAGGTTCTGATTCGACAGCGAGTAGAATTTTATGCCAGTGTGTTACAGATCGAATGTGCCCTTGAACGCAGCGAAAGAAACGGTGGCTTCCTGAATGAGCACTTCAAGTGAACCCGTAAAAATAGGGATTGTTGGTTTGGGCACCGTCGGCACCGGGGTTGTCCGCTTGCTCATCGAGTCCTGCGATCACATCACTCGTCACGTCGGACGAAATCTTGTGGTGGAACGAGTGGTGGTGCGCGACGAATCATTGTCTCGGCAGGTAACGTTGCCCAAGGGAATGGTCACCTCCGATCTTTCACAAATTACGGAAGATCCTTCCATTTCAGTTGCTGCGTTGCTTGTTGGCGGTCTTGAACCTGCTCGATCGATCATGATTGAGCTTCTCGAACGAGGAAAAGATGTGGTGACTGCCAACAAGGCGTTGCTCGCAGAACATGGCCCAGAACTTTTTGCCCTCGCCAGACGCAAGGGCCGTTCGATTGCGTTCGAGGCGGCTGTTGCCGGCGGCATTCCAATTGTTGCAACGATCGCGCAGTGTCTTTCGGCCAATCGAATCGAGGCCGTTCGAGGCATTCTCAATGGAACAAGTAATTTTATTCTTGCACACATGGAGGAAGAAGGAGCCTCCTATAGCGAATCCCTTGCAATGGCTCAGAAGCTTGGCTTTGCCGAAGCCGATCCTTCAATGGATGTGGACGGCACGGACGCCACTCAGAAGCTTGCAATCCTCATCCAACTGGCATTTGGAATCTGGATTCCATGGCGTGAAATTCCTCGTACTGGCATTGAAGCAATTCATGCTGTGCACATTGCACGAGCTGCCGAGATGGGATACCGCATTCGATTGGTGGCATCTGCTTCCCGCGCCGAAAATGCACTCACCATGCGTCTTGAGCCGATGCTCGTCCGGCAAGGCAGTCCATTGGCAGAAGTACGAGGCGCTTTTAATGCTGTTGAAATCAAGGGAGACGCTGTTGGACGAATATTTTTCCACGGTCAAGGTGCTGGACAAATGCCAACGGCTTCAGCTGTTGTCGCCGACATCATCGACACGGTGGTTGGCCGCGCGGCAATTACATTTGACACAACAGGACGAATGATCGACACCCACGCTCGCAGCAAAGAACCTCTGCAGTCGGATCCAATGAACCGCCACTTTCTGCACTTGCTTGTACGCGATAAGCCAGGAGTTCTCGCCGATATTACGGGAATTCTTGGCACCCACGGGATTTCTATCGCCTCTGTGATTCAGCAAGAACCAACCGAATTAGGTGCGGGAGTTCCTCTGGTCATTATGACGCATTACGCGCGTCAAGCGTCTCTTCGCCTAGCGATGCAGGAGATCGATTCAAGGCCAACTGTGACCGCACCGAGTACCTGCCTGAGCGTTCTTGACGAACTCGATGCACCCCGGCATTCAGTGCGTGAATCCAACTGATCTTCATTTCATATATTTTTTTCTACACGTATAAAGGCTGTTTCTGTTCATGAAATACGTTCTGGTGATTCCTGATGGTGCGGCCGATGAACCGATTGCCGAACTTGGCCAACGTTCACCGATGGCTGCCGCTCACACTCCCACAATGGACGCTCTTGCCTCGCGAGGAAAGGTGGGCCTCACCAATCATGTGCCGCCAAACCTGCCACCTGGCTCTGAAGTGGCATGTATGAGTCTCTTGGGCTACGACCCACTTGTCTATTTTACAGGACGCGCCCCACTCGAGGCGGCTGCCAAAGGAATCTCTTTGGGTCCTGATGACTGGGCCGTGCGATGCAATCTCGTAACGATTCGAGAACAAATCATGGAAGATTTTACCGCCGGACATGTTTCCGATGAGGAAGCTGCGTCGCTTCTCGTCACGGCACAGACGGCACTTCATAATCCTGCATGGGAGTTTGTGCCAGGAGTGAGCTACCGCAATCTGTTGCTTTGGCGAGGAGATCATTCGCCGTTTGCAAATGATTCTTGCACAATCCCACCACATGATCTTATTGACAAATCGGTTGTTGATTCATTTCCACGAGGCTCAGGAAGTCGCGAACTTACCGAAATTATGTCGTCGAGCGCCGAGTGGTTTGCCGATCACCCGGTGAACGTGTCCCGCCGCGCTTCTGGGAAACTTCCCGCCACTCATGTTTGGCTCTGGGGACTCGGTCGATCTCCAACTCTTGAGTCTTTTGTTTCTCGGTATGGCATCAACGGCACAATGATTACGGCCGTTGATCTCCTGCGAGGACTTGCGTCGCTCGTAGGTTGGAAACGGCGAGAGGTAGTAGGTGCCACTGGTTATCTCGACACTGATTATGCCGCCAAAGGACGTGCGGCAATCGATGAGCTTCGATCGTCTGATTTCGTATGCGTGCATGTGGAGGCACCCGACGAGGCAAGCCACGAAGGAAATGTGCGAGCAAAGGTGGAATCCCTCGAAAAAATTGATGCGTTGATTGTGTCACCGCTTTATGAGGCTCTTCATTCCATGGGTGACTACAGAATTCTTATCTGTCCCGATCACCCAACTTTTATTCGTCTTAAAACTCACTCGCGGGGGGATGTTCCATTTTTGATCAGCGGTACGGGTATTCCATCCACCGGCGCCACTGCGTATCACGAAACCGCTGCCGCAGGTGATTCTCAAAGAGTGACGCATGGCTGGCATCTGATGGGGGAATTTCTCGGACGTCCGCTCCACCTGCCTCAGGGTTCTTGCTAGAGCGATCTCAATGAGCCACGATTTGTAAGCAGGACCGTTTCATAATTTCTTTTTTTCGGAGTCTGACTCTGATGGCGACAGTGGTTCAAAAGTTTGGCGGAACGAGTATTGCGGATGCAACGAAGCTTTTCGCTGCCGCACAAAAAGCTCTGCTACGAAATATTCAAGGTGACCGCGTCGTGGTCGTGGTGAGTGCCATGGGGCACCAAACCGACGTGCTCGTTGACCTTGCCAAACAGATCACCGATCAGCCCAGCGCCCGCGAAATGGACATGCTTTTGTCAACTGGAGAGCAGGTAAGCGTCGCTCTTTTTGCCATGGCAGTGCATTCTCTCGGTGGCAAAGCGGTGAGTCTCACCGGTGCACAAATTGGCATTCGCACCGATAGCACGCACACCAAGGC
>Ga0194050_1000266_pt1 | contig 17963 bp, 14 predicted proteins | sample SepL2310m_MetaG_FD_148657 | JGI IMG/M metagenome (GOLD analysis project Ga0194050, IMG submission 148657) | Anoxic zone freshwater microbial communities from boreal shield lake in IISD Experimental Lakes Area, Ontario, Canada - Sep2016-L239-10m | ecosystem: Environmental > Aquatic > Freshwater >...
GGGGAAAATCACGCTGCCCATATCGCGCCCGTCAGCTACCAAGCCTGGTAATTGACGAAAACTACGCTGTAAACCCACTAAAGCGGCTCTAACCTGGGGATGAATGGCTACTTCCGAGGCCCTTTTCCCAATTGGCTCAGCTCGCAGAGCAATACTGACATCCTCCCCCTGCAGTAAAACTAAGCCATCTTTGAAGGTAATTGACAGAGTGGAGGTGAGTTGCCCCAAAGCAACAGCAGCGCTAGAACTTAACCCCACTCGCTCACTGGCCAGTGCCACTAAACGATATAAGGCGCCACTTTCTAAATAATGGAAACCCAAAGCCTCAGCCACCAAAACCGCTACGGTACCTTTACCCGAAGCAGTTGGGCCATCGATGGCAATGACAGGGGGTAAGGATGGCATGAATTACGCTTTAATTTGATTAAGTAAGATGCTTTGTAAGGACAGCAAAATAATTAGGGAAGGTTTTCGCCACGCATGCAGGATGATTTATTTGAATTGCCTTTGGACCAAAACTCGCTAATGAAAAACACATGGCCATGCGATGATCATCGTAGGTATCGATTCCCTCGGCTGGTGAGCGCCAATTTGCGAGTGTAGTGGGCGGCCGAATGCACAGATAATCTTGTCCTTCCTCAACACTTGCGCCTAATTTTTGTAGCTCTTTTGCCATCGCAGCAATGCGATCGGTTTCTTTTACCCGCCAACTAGCAATATTATTTAAGCGCGTTTCGCCTTCAGCAAATAAGGCAACTACAGCTAAGGTCATCGCTGCATCTGGAATCGCCGTGCAATCTAAGGTAATACCTTGTAAACGACCTGAGGGTGTTTGTACTCCTGCTACCTCTAGCCAATCAGCGCCTTGACGAACTACCGCCCCCATTTGTGCCAATGCTTCGACAAAAGCAACATCACCTTGGATGCTATCGCGCCCAACCCCCAACACCCGCATCGGACCCTTGGCAATGGCACCGGCGGCTAAAAAATAGGATGCTGATGAAGCATCGCCCTCAACCATTACGGTACCCGGACTTTGGTACGCAGTGCCAGTAAATGCGGGAATGACAAAAGTATGATCATCAGGACACTGCACAAGCACGCCAAACAAAGCCATCATCTTGAGTGTAATTTCGATATAGGGACGAGAAATTAAGTCCCCCACCACTTCAAGGCGAATGGCTTGCTTTGCCACCAACGGTAAGGTCATTAGTAAAGCGGTTAAAAACTGACTAGAGACATCACCACGTACTTGTACTACCGCCGGAATTACAATCGTTGCCGGATTAATTTGAATGGGTGGATAACCCTCGGTGCCCAGATATACAATTTCAGCGCCGAGTTGGCGCAAACCATCTACCAAATCGCGAATGGGTCGTTCGTGCATGCGCGGCACACCTGCTAAACGATAAGAACCCACTTGTACTGCTAAAGCCGCTGTTAGGGGGCGAATAGCGGTACCCGCATTGCCCATCATCAAGTCAGCTTGCTTAACCGGGAAGTGGCCACTACTTCCCTGCACAGAACAAGCCAACTCAAAGACGTGATCGGTTACCTGTAAACCTAAGGCACGCAAGGCTTGCCGCATGACTTGCGTATCGTCAGCATCCAATAGATTTTGTAAACGAGTTTCTCCACTAGCTAAAGCTGCTAAGAGCAAAGCGCGGTTAGAGATACTTTTAGAACCGGGTAATTGCACTGTTCCACTAGCTTGGGTAAATGGGCCCAATTGAATCGTTGCAGCTTGACTAAGCTCAGTCATTCAGACCCATTCCATTTTTGGCGTGCCTCACTCGCTTTAATAAATAATTTTTCTAAGGCAGCGCCATCGCTATTGGCAATTAAATCGCGTAAGTGTTTTGTTATCGCCAGATACTGATCTAATTCATGCAAGATCGCTACCCGATTGGCCAAGCAAATATCACGCCACATTTCAGGGCTAGAGGCAGCAATACGAGTGAAATCCCGAAACCCGCCGCCGGCGTGACCTAATTTTTCAGCAGCGTCTTCCGAATTCATCACACTTAACATCAAAGCATAAGATAAAACATGAGGCAGGTGAGATACAGCTGCATAAATTGCGTCGTGTTGTATTGCTGAAATGAGTTTTACCGTTGCGCCTGTGGCACTCCAAAATTGCTTAATTAAATCTAAATCAGCGGCAGAATTTTCTTGCAAGGGGCAAATAATAGTTTGCTTTCCCTTGAACAAATCAGCTTGCGCAGCTAAGGCACCATGCTGTGCACCTCCAGCAATTGGGTGGGCGGGAATAAATTGGCAGGCCTTTTTTCCCAATACTTCTTTTGCGGCCAAAATGATATCGTTTTTAGTGCTACCGGCATCTGTCACTAAGGTATTGACTTTTAGAAGGGGTTCGAGCGCAGTAAAGCAGGCGCGCATTTGCGCAACGGGCATACATAAAACAATAATTTGCGAACGTGCGGCCGCCTCAGCAATGCTTACTACAGCATCAATCGCACCCATTTTTAATGCTTGATCTAAATTGGCTTGACTACGCCCCACTCCTAATACCTCTGTAACGCAGCCCGCTTTTTTTAAAGCTAAACCAAGTGAGGCACCAATTAAGCCCACCCCAACAATCGTTACCGTTCCAAAATGGGCTTGGCTCATAAGATATCGCGTAAGGCTGCAATAAAGATGGCGTTTTCTTCAGGTAAGCCAATTGAAATTCGTAACCATTGCGGCAAGCCATAATTACCTACCGGTCGCACAATAATGCCCCGCTTAACCAAAGCTAAATTCACACGTGCACCTGCACCTTCATCATCGCCCACCCTGACTAAAACAAAGTTCCCTGCTGAGGGCAGAAAGGGTAAATTGAGTTCGGTGAATGCTGTAGTCAACTGTGCATAACCAGCGCAATTCAAATCATAACCACGCTGTAAAAATTGCGTGTCTTGTAAAGCGGCAATCGCCGCAGCTTGCGCCAAACTGTTCACATTAAATGGCTGGCGAATCCGATTGAGTAAATCGGTTAACTCAGGCTGCGCAACGCCATAGCCGATACGCAAACCAGCTAAGCCATAGGCTTTTGAAAAACTTCTTGATACCAGTAAATTGGGAAAGCGCTTAACCCACTCAATCGCGTTATAGCGTTGTTCAGGGCTTAAGTATTCGTTGTAAGCCTCGTCCAATACCACCACTACATGACTAGGTATAGTGCTTAAAAAAGTTTCAATTGCTGCCGCACTTAAATAACTACCCGTTGGATTATTAGGGTTGGCAATGAAAACTAACTTAACTTTAGATTTACCAGAAGACTCGGTATTTTTAACTGCTGCCAGCATGGCAGTTAAATCATGTCCATAGTCAGCAGTGGGGATTACTTCTAGCGCCTGTGCACCCACAGCTTGCGTTGCTAATGAATAGACTGCAAAAGCATGTTTAGAAAAAATAATCGTGTCGCCAGCTTGGGCTACAGCTCGTGCAGCAAGCTCCAAAATATCATTACTGCCATTGCCCAAGGTAATCCAATCGCTAGGAATTCCTAGGCGATTAGAAAGCACTTCCTTGAGCTCAAAGCCATTGGAATCGGGATAACGGCCTAAGTCACTAGCTACTCGGGACATTGCATCAATTGCTGACTGCGGCATCCCCAGTGGATTTTCATTTGAGGCTAGCTTAACAATTTTGCTTTCATCAAGGCCATATTCGCGAGCTACTTCACTGATGGGTCGGCCGCCAATATAAGGTGCAATATCTTGCACATGTTGCAAACCGAGCTTTACCGACTTAGTCACCATCGTAAATTAAACCGCTGCGCGAGGGTAGGAACCCAGCACTTTATAAAAAGCGGCAAGTTTTTGTAAATCACCAAGGGCCAAGGCAACCTTGTCATCTTCAGCATGACCAGCGATATCAATATAAAAGTGATACTCCCAAGTGCCTTTTCGTGCTGGACGAGATTCAAGGCGGGTCATAGAAACACCGTGTTGGGCTAAGGGTGCTAATAGACGATAGACCGCGCCGGCTTGGTTATCAACCGAAAGTACCAAAGAAGTTTGATCGTGGCCGGTTACTTGGCACGTATGCCGGCCAATAATGACAAAACGGGTTCGATTGTGCGCATCATCTTGAATATGCCCTGCATTCACCTGTAATTCGTATGCAATTTGTGCAGGTTCACCAGCAATGGCAGCCAATGTAGGATCCAGCGCAGCCATCCGCGCTGCCTCCGCATTACTGCTGACTGCCTGCCGTTTTAAGTTTGGGACGTGTGCAGTAAGCCACAGTTGACATTGTGCTAAAGCTTGCGCATGCGCACACACCGTCGATACGCCAGCGAGCGAGCCTGTCTTAGTGAGCAAATGGTGGCGAATCGGTAAAACCACTTCACCACTAATTTGCAACGGCGACTCAAGGAGCAAATCTAAAGTGCGTGAGATAGCACCTTCGCTCGAATTTTCTACTGGAACCACACCAAATTGAGCCGCACCCTTTTCTACCGCCTTAAATACCTCATCCAGACTATTGCAAGCTAGTCCCTCAATCGAACTGCCAAATGCAGCTTGTGCTGCTTGCTCGGAAAAAGTCCCTTTTGGACCCAAATAGGCAATGATTTGCTTAGCCTCTAAGGCGCGACAAGCAGACATAATTTCTCGCCAAATTGCGGTGATCCCGTCGGCATGCAGCGGTCCCGAATTCGATGCTTGCAAATTGGCAATGACTTGTAATTCGCGTTCAGGACGAAACACTGGCGATGCAGTCTCCCCTTTAATATGCCCAACTTCCTGTGCGGCACGGGCGCGTTTGGACATGAGCTCGAGGAGCTCTAAATCGAGCTTATCAATTTGCGCTCGCAAGGGTGCAAGGCGCTGATCTTCCGTTGCCATTTCCTTAAGCCAACCTTTCAAATTCGCGCATAAATTCAATCAGGGTCTCGACGCCTTTTAAGGGCATCGCGTTATAAATACTAGCGCGCATACCACCAGCAGCTTTATGACCACGTAATGCTGCTAAGCCATTTTCACTCGATTGTGCCAAAAATGCAGTATTTAATTCTTCATTTTTTAAAAAGAAGGTCACATTCATCCGTGAGCGTACCGATTTTTCAACGCGATTTTCATACAAACTACTACCATCAATGAAATCGTAGAGTAGCTGAGACTTCATTTGGTTGCGCTTCGCCATCTCGGGAACGCCACCTTGTCTAATCAGCCATTTAAATACTAATCCCGCCATATAAATCGAAAATGTTGCGGGAGTATTAAACATCGACTGATGATTCGCTTGTTTAGCCCAATCAAATACCGATGGTGTTATTGGCATTTGGTGACCCATTAAATCACGGCGAATAATCACAATCGCCGCACCAGAAGGCCCAATATTTTTCTGTGCACCAGCAAAACATACGCCACAGCGTGATACATCAAATTCTCGTGACAAAATATTACTCGAGATATCGGCCACGAGGGGTACCGCTCCAACCTCTGGAATCGTTTGAAACTCCACCCCACCAATGGTTTCATTTGCGCAGTAGTGCACATAAGCAGCGTCACTCGATAATTGCCATGTCGATCGAGCCGGAATCGAGCGGTAATGATCTGCTACTGAAGTTGCTGCTAAATGGGCAACCCCGTATTTTTCAGCTTCTTTGATCGACTTCTCAGACCATACCCCCGTAACAATGAAATCGGCTTTAGGGCCATGTGGGGCTAAGGACATTAAATTGAGCGGTACTGCTGCATTTTGTCCAATGCCACCCCCTTGCAATAATAATATTTCATAATTATCGGGAATCTGCATTAACGAACGTAAGTCTTGCAAGGCCTCTTCGTACACTGCCATGAACTCTTTGCTGCGATGGCTAATTTCCATCACGCTAGTGCCCAGACCATGCCAATTTAATAATTCTTCAGCAGCTTGCTGCAGGACTACAGTAGGCAGGGTTGCAGGTCCCGCAGAAAAATTAAAGATGCGGCGGTCAAACGTCATAGTAGAGATTGAATTAGCCAAATAAATGGCTAGTTATCCGCATCATCAGCAGGTTCATCAGGCGCTCCCTCGAGCGTGCCCTCGCTCGCAAGACCCTCTTCTGCGTCAACCTCATCGTCATCGGAATCGCTCTCAGCAATCCGTTGTAGACCTGATAAACGAGTACCCTCGTCGACATTAATTAAGGTAACACCCTGCGTAGCTCGACCCATCTCCCGAATCTCAGCTACCCGAGTGCGCACTAAAACGCCCCCCGTAGTAATCAACATAATTTGATCATCTGGAGACACTAAAGCCGCAGCGACCACTTTGCCATTACGCTCAGTAGTTTGAATTGCAATCATGCCCTTGGTGCCGCGGCCATGACGGGTGTACTCGGCGATGGGTGTGCGCTTACCAAAGCCATTTTCAGTGGCCGTTAAGACGCTGCCCAACGCATTGGCTGTACTCGCGTTCTCACCAACCTCAAGCACAGCTACTGGATTTCCATCGGCTCCATCGACGCTGACTTCGGCGACTTCAGCTGGCGCTACTAGCATCGCAATCACTTGCTGGGCAGGGCCTAAATTCATTCCCCGCACACCACGTGCAGTTCGTCCCATGGGGCGCACATCATTTTCATCGAAACGCACAGCCTTACCAGCATCGGAGAACAACATCACATCATGCTTGCCATCCGTAATTGCTGCGCCAACTAAGAAATCGTTTTCGTTGAGGTCAACGGCAATAATGCCGCCCTTACGGGGATTGGAAAAATCCGATAACCGGGTTTTCTTGACGGTGCCCAAGCTAGTGGCCATAAAGACAAAGTGATCATCCTGATAACCTTTAATTGGGAGAATGACAGTGATCTTTTCGCCCTCGATTAACGGGAACATATTCACAATCGGTTTGCCGCGTGAGGTCCGACTACCTTGCGGCACTTCCCATACTTTTAGCCAATACATCCGGCCCCGATCGGAAAAACATAAAATCGTGTCATGGGTATTAGCAACAAATAAAGTATCAATCCAGTCTTCATCTTTCGTAGTAGCAGCCTGCTTACCACGGCCGCCACGTTTTTGCGCCCGATATTCACTTAAGGGCTGGCTCTTCATATAGCCGGTATGCGATAGGGTCACCACCATATCGGTAGGCGTGATTAAGTCTTCCGTGAATAATTCAGTCGCATTCATTTCAATAAAAGAGCGCCGCCCTGAATCACCACCAGCAATACCAAATTCAGCTTGCACTTCTTTTAATTCTTCTTCAATAACCTGCGTGACTCGTGATGGCTTTGCTAATAAATCGAGCAAATCTGAAATTTCAGTCATCACTTCTTTGTATTCGGCAACAATTTTGTCTTGCTCAAGACCAGTCAAACGCTGTAAGCGCATTTGCAAAATTTCTTGCGCCTGACTATCCGATAAGCGATATAAACCACTAGCTTGCATGCCATACTCTGGCAATAATCCATCCGGACGATAAGCATTGCGACCGCCCGGCGTATCCGTTTCAGCGCGCGCTAACATCTCGCGCACCATCGCGGAATCCCAGGGCTTACTCATTAATTCTTGCTTAGCAATTACCGGATTTGCAGCAGCTTTAATGAGTACGATGAACTCGTCAATATTTGCTAAAGCAACAGCAAGTCCTTCAAGGACATGGCCGCGATCGCGCGCTTTACGCAATTCAAAAATCGTCCGCCGCGTAACCACCTCGCGTCGATGCTGTAAAAAATATTCCAGCATCTGTTTTAAATTGAGTAGGCGGGGTTGGTTATCAACCAAGGCCACCATATTCATACCGAAGTTGTCTTGCAGCTGGGTACTTTTGTAGAGATTATTGAGTACGACCTCTGGTACTTCGCCGCGCTTCAGCTCGATGACCACTCGCATACCCGACTTATCTGACTCATCGCGTAAATCGGAAATGCCCTCAACTTTTTTCTCGTTGACTAATTCAGCAATGCGTTCGAGTAAATTCTTTTTGTTTACCTGATAAGGCAACTCATCAACAATGATGGCTTGACGTGATCCCTTGTCAATATCTTCAAAGTGGGTTTTAGCCCGCATCACCACGCGTCCGCGGCCGGTACGGTAACCTTCACGTACTCCCTGTACCCCGTAAATAATCCCAGCCGTCGGAAAGTCAGGGGCCGGCACGATTTCGATTAACTCATCAATAGTGCAATCTGGGTTATGCAAAACATGTAAACAAGCGGTAATCACTTCATCGAGGTTGTGCGGGGGGATATTTGTAGCCATGCCCACGGCAATGCCAGAGGAGCCATTAATCAGCAAATTAGGTACTTTGGCAGGCAGAATCAGGGGTTCGTGCTCGCTGCCATCGTAGTTAGGGCCAAAATCAACGGTTTCTTTGTCTAAATCAGCCAAAAGCTCATGGGCGATTTTGCGTAAGCGAATCTCGGTATAACGCATTGCCGCGGCATTATCGCCATCAACTGAGCCAAAATTGCCCTGACCGTCAACTAACATATACCTTAGCGAGAAATCTTGCGCCATGCGGACAATGGTGTCGTAGACCGCAGAATCGCCGTGCGGATGGTATTTACCGATGACATCGCCAACTATACGGGCAGATTTTTTGTAAGGACGATTCCAATCGTTGTTTAATTCATACATCGCGAAAAGGACCCTGCGGTGGACAGGTTTGAGACCATCACGCACGTCTGGCAAGGCTCTGCCGACTATGACGCTCATGGCGTAGTCCAAATAGGACCTCCGCATTTCGTCTTCTAGGGATATTGGTAGTGTTTCTTTAGCGGCTTGTTCCATATCGAAATAATATCATCTAGAAGACCTATAACTTGTGCTAACATTCTGGTCAGATTGTAAGAAATTTAGATGTGTCGCCTTGCAGTAGGTGAAATTAGGCAAAGCGAAACGTGTAAGTTTGACATTATTTAAAAGTGATTTTTGAGGACAAAAAATGAACAAAACCGTAAAACTATTGCTCGCTTCTGTAATTACTATTTCGGCAAGCACAGCTATGGCCCAAGGTAAAGACAACTGGACTGGCTCAGATGGTACGTTGCCTTGGAAAAACTCCGATGGCACCCTGTGCTGGCGTGATAACAACTGGACGCCTGCTTCTGCTATGGCAAATTGTGATGGCTGGATTGCACCTAAGCCTCCTCCTGCTCCAGCTCCTGCTGCTGCTCCTGCTGTAACCCAGAGCAAAATCACTTTACAAGCCGATACTTTATATGACTTCGATAAATCAACATTGAAGCCAGAAGGCAAAGCGACATTAGACAAAATTGCTGCTGATTTAAGCAAAATCAAATTAGAAGTCATCATCGCTGTTGGTAATACCGATAGCGTTGGTACTGATGCTTACAACATGGCTCTCGGCCAGCGCCGTGCGCAATCAGTGAAAGACTATTTGGTTAGCAAAGGTGTTGATCAAAGCCGCATCTATACCGAAAGCAAAGGCAAGAGCAACCCAGTTGCTAGTAATGCTACTGCTGAAGGACGTGCTAAGAACCGCCGTACCGACATCGAAGTTGTTGGCACAGCTGCTACTAAGTAATTCGCTTCTCTCGCAAAAAAGCCCGGCTAACCCCGGGCTTTTTTGTTTCCGCTATATTCGTAAGTCTTAATCTATAAACTCTCTTTTCACTTGCCTGAAGATATATGAACGTTGATCAATCAGAAATTGCTAAATTTAGCGCTTTAGCCCATCGCTGGTGGGATAAAAATAGCGAATTCAAACCCTTGCATGCTATTAACCCATTACGCCTGGGGTGGATAAAATCCTTTGTCGAGCTCAACGGTAAGCGCGCTCTAGATGTTGGCTGCGGTGGCGGTATCTTGACCGAAGCCTTGGCCCAATCTGGTGCGCAAACGACTGGCATTGATTTATCGGAAAAAGCGCTAAAAGTGGCTGAGTTACATGCACTTGAAAGCGGTGCGCAGGTAAATTATCAGTCTATCTCTGCAGAAGCGCTAGCATTAACCGAACCTGCAAGTTTTGATGTGGTGACTTGTATGGAAATGCTCGAGCATGTGCCCGACCCTGCTTCAGTGGTCAAGGCCTGTGCGGCATTAGCAAAGCCTGGTGCTACGTTATTTTTTAGCACGCTCAACCGCAATCCAAAATCGTATTTATTTGCCATTATTGGCGCTGAGTATTTGTTGCGTTTGCTACCGAAAGGCACGCATGACTACCGAAAATTTATTACGCCCTCTGAATTAGGGTACTTTGTGCGCGATGCTGGCCTTGAAATCATTGGTATTAAAGGACTTAGCTATAACCCTATCACGCAGATTTATAGCCTGACTAACGACACTACGGTTAATTATTTAATTGCTACACGTAAAGTTTCTACAAATTAAAGATGATGGCTTTGACTAATAGTCCATTTGCTGGAATCTTTTTTGATTTAGACGGTACGCTGGCTGATACAGCACCTGATTTAGTCAATGCTGCAAATTTATTACTTATTGCCCGCCAACTTCCACCAAAACCTTATGCAGAAATGCGTCCTCACTCATCTGCAGGTGCGCGGGGCTTAATTCAATGCGCGTTTGGCATTGATACCAAACATCCTGATTTCATTCCTTTGCGTGATGAATTTTTTATTAATTACGAACAAGCGCTATTAGTCCATAGCACCATCTTCGAAGGTATTCATGATCTATTGAATACCTTAGACGCTGCCAAAATGCCGTGGGGCATTGTCACCAATAAAAGTGAGCGCTTTACGCATCCATTAACGGAACTCATGGGCTTACGACATCGCGCTGCTTCCACTGTTTCAGGTGACACGACCGCCCATCCAAAACCCCATCCCGCGCCCTTACTTCATGCTGCAGAAATTGCCCGAGTTGATCCCAATAAGTCCCTTTATGTCGGCGACGATATTCGCGATATCGTCGCTGGCAAAGCGGCTGGAATGAAAACCGTCGCTGCCGCCTATGGCTACTGTGGGTGCGCTGAACCCCCGCAGAACTGGGGCGCTGACTTCCTCGTCAATGATCCTCGTGAGCTCCTATCGATCGTCTTTCCCAAATAGGGTGCAATTTGTTGCGAAGCGCTCTAAAATAGATTTCCCAACGTTTCTAATTCGGGGTCGACATGGTTTCGACGTGGATTACAAAGCAGCAAGGGCATACCGAGGACCCGTTATCTCGTAAATCAATGGGAATGTAATAACTGCTAACGACGAACGTTACGCACTAGCCGCTTAATTGCGGTTGCCCCTGAACTGATTCTCTCTTGGGTCAGGTAGCGCAAGCTACATCAGGGTCATTTACAAGAGATAAGATCATCTCGTGTCACGAGGGGTGGTACGAAAATTTAGTGAATCGCGATTGCAAAGCGTGTTGGTTCGCGGTGCAATGGTTAAATTAAATAACACAACTAAGTATGTAGAACTTGTTGTGGAGGATTTGCGGACGCGGGTTCGATTCCCGCCGACTCCACCATTAAAGTAAAAGGCCACCTCAAGGGTGGCTTTTTACTTTACTTATTCAATTCATTAGAATTTAAACCTTATAGCAAGAGATCTTTTCAAACCTGATTGCACTGGTTACTATAACTATTTATCTTAAATAAAATTTTCTTGGTCTGGTAGCCCATAACAGCCAAATACTAAAGATAGGAAGTACGCTATCGGTATAAAAAATGATACCTGCATTACCTGCGGCATAGTTCTGAAATTGCATCATTTGAATAATGTGCCCAACAGCAGCGCCCCATAGAAAGACAACAGACGCAATGACAGCAGCCAAACGCATATTCCAATTGCCTGCAAAAGCCATAAATCCGAGGATTGAAAACCCTAGACTAGCAAATCCCACTTCGAGTTGAAATGGGCTCGGAGCCCAGCCAATAAATTGGGCAGTCAACGTCCCAAAAAAAACATGCCCGATAAAGCCATAAGCAAAAGCTGCGCCAATCGAAAAAAATAAGTACCACTTAAAAACAATTTCATATACCTTATCTCGATTCCGCAGGGGTATCTTCTGCAGGAAAATCGATACCCCTGAGAAGAGTAAACCCAAAATAAAAAACGTCAGCGTGAAATTCGATAGGATTAGTCCAATTAGATCTGCCATTATTACTGAAGGCGCCATGTGGCAATGCCATAGGGTTGCGATCCCGTTTGAACTGTTGACGTGCTCAAGGCCTGAAGTTGGCCGCTACTAAGAACTGAATACATCGATATGGTATTGCTATTGTCATTCACTACATAAATAAAGGAACTACTAGACCCTAAGGCAGATGAAGTATACGTAGTAATACCTAGTGGGCTAGTTCCTGAAGCAATCGTAGAGGGCGTTAAGGGATTCAGTACACCGCTACCGGCAATCAAATACATCGATACGGTATTACTAGCGGTATTCGTGACGTAAGCAAAGGTACCGGCTGGATTAATGGCAATTAGATAAGGTGTCCATGTCCATTGGCTTGGAATGGGAAATAAAAGCGTCAGTCTGCCTGTGCGACTACTAATGGAATACGTATATATACTGCTACTGCCATGATTTGCTACATAGGCATATTGGCCATTTGGATTAATACTCATACCAACGGGGAACCACCCGGTTGGTTGAGTAGAACACCATACGTAACTAAGACTGCCATCAGAATTGATCTTAAACTGGGTAATAGTATCGCTATCAAAATTGGTCACATAAGCATAAGTACCAGAGGGGTCAATAGTAATAATATTTGGCAAAGTTCCTGAGGTCCGTTTTGTGCCGATGAGGGTCAGCGCTCCCTGGGAATTAATTGAGTACATCGATACCGTACCGGATAAGTTGCAATTAATTTGCGTCGCATCGCACAGAACCGAAGTGCTATCCGATGGATCAAGCGTATTTGTGACATATAGAGAATCGCCATCCGGAGAAATTGCGATACCTATTGGTGCGCCTCCCGTAGCAATACTAGCTCCAGGATTTAGAATCCCAGTTGTGCGGTCAATGGCATACATCGATACGCTATTTTGGCCTCGATTAACCACATATGCGTAGGCTCCAGCTGCATTGACAACTATTCCAGCTGGATTTTTACCTGTTGCTACCGTTGCCGTGCTAAGTGGGGTAAAAATTCCATTGGTGCCAATCGAGTACATCGACACAGTACTATCACCAGAATTGGTTACGTAGGCATATCCTACGGCTACATTTACCAGTGAACAGGCTACATTTACCATTACATTGGCCCCGGGTACCGTGCCTTCACCGTTTGATACCGTACATTTCCGATTCGGTGGTTGAGTTTTCACCACTACTTTATATGCATCTCCTGTTGCCTCCTCGGTTTTAAAGGTCTGCGCGCCATTCGCTGTAAATGCCAGCGAATCTCCAGTTGAAGCATTTTTTAAAACCACTGGAAGAGCCTCTGTGCCAGAACCCAAACCAGAAACCGTTGCACTAATAGAGAAAGTTTGTATATCACTACTACACTGCACGGGCACGGTCACATTAGCGCTAATTTTTCCTTTGCCATTGGTAAGGGTGCAGTTCGCACTAGTAGACATATCAGCAATTGTTACATCATAAGTTTCACCCTTAACCAGGCGCGTCTTAAAGGTAGAAGTAGTATTGGTAGTAAATATTAATTGATCGTCTGCATCTTCATTGTTTTCTACAATGATTTTTTTAAAGCCGCCCATCCCAGAAACAGCTACACTAACTGCATAAGATTCAGTACTACACGTGACAGTTATATTGACATTTGAGCTCGCAATAACGCCCGCTCCATTGCTTACAGTACAGCCATAATCGACAGCAGTAGAGTTGATTGTCTTTACTGAATAGCGACTACCACTAGCTAAAGTAGTGGAAAAGGTTGCCGTACCATCAGCCGAGAACTTTAATTGGTCCCCCGTATTCTTATTATTTTCTAAAACTACCGACTGGTTTGTACTCAAACCCTTAACGGTGACGCTAACACTGTAGCTTCCAGAAGGAGGTGTTCCTGGTGTGCTAGATGGCGCTAGATTGCCGGGGACTGGATTACCAGGCACCAATGTTGGGGTAAGCCTCATTGACGGATATACAGTTGGTGTGCTGCTAGTAGTTGAACTACTAGAGCTATCTCCTCCGCCACAGGAGCTGAGTGTAATCACACCGAGTGCTACTAATACCCCCAAACCAATCTGGCGCACACTTAAAAAATTCGCAACTGAAGTGAAGTTATTTTTTAACATATGGCCTTAGTCGTTTTTTCAAGATATTTTCTAGAGTACATTTAAAAAGTAAAAATACAGGCAATGGGATATAGGGAATACCCTAGTGAATTGCTACACCTTTACGTTGGCGTTTATTTAAAAATTATGCAAGAATTAAATACTAAATAAAAATGATAGAAAAGTGAGGAAATTAATGAAAGCCAAAAAACTCATCATCGCTTCAGCACTGGCTGGTGCTTTAGTTACATCAAGCGCTTTTGCCCAATCGGTATTTCAAGGGTTTTATGGCCAAATTGGTATTGGCTATGAATCCTCCGCTCCCAGTTTTTCAGGTGGTAACGTCACTGGCACCCCCTACAATTACTCTATTTCATCCAGTAATCTCAATTACTTTACTGGCACGGTAGCAGCGGGTTATTACTTTCCGATTACAAATGCTTTCCTCCTGGGCATTGGTGCTGAATATTCGCCAATTGAGAGCCCCTCAACTAATTACAGCGTAACCATTCCGAGCGCTAAATACACTGAGCAGCAAGGTGTAAAAAAACAGAGCTCTTATAATATTTTTATCTCACCAGCTTGGGCTATTGATAAAGAGAAGTTGGCGTACGCCAAAATTGGTTATGCAAGCGCTCAATATAAGGCCGAACAAACCGATACCTTTAATGGCTATTCCTTGGGCTTAGGCTATCGTCAGATTATTACGGGTAATTGGTATGGCTTTGGTGAGGTTAACTACACCAGCTACGGCAGCCAAAACTTAGCTAATAATGCTACCGGCACAGTTAGTATTAATGCGACCAACGCCCTTGTTGGAGTTGGTTATAAATTCTAATATGCAAATTAATTGAGAAAACACATCATGAACTCTTTAATACAACGCCTTTTTATCGCCTCTACCTGCGTGATGGGTTTAGCCTCTTGTGGCGGTGGTAATGATTTAGCCTCAGGAAGTTCAGCTGGAGTGACATCCGCTAGTGCGGTTACGCCATCTACAAGTGCAACCAATGACAATAATAGTGCCCGAACTACGATATCCCCAACGATAGCAGCAATAGATAATGTCGGAAATGGTTCACGCAATGCAACAAATATTATTAAAGCGGCTTATTGGGATAACTGGTCCTCGAGCTTGAAAATTCCAGATGCAACCCTTAAAGTAATAGATATAGTATTGGGCGCATTTCCTGTTTTAACATCCACTTCTGCCGACCCCACAATGCTTAGCAATTTCAAACAAGCATATGCTGCAAACCCGAATGTAAAACTTTTTATTAGTCTTGGTGGCCAAAACAGTGGTACACCCACTATCGGTCAAGTACCCGGTATTGTAAGCAACATAATGAGTCAAGTCTCTAGTTACAACGCTGCCCTCGGTGGCGGCAAAATTGCTGGCATTGATCTCGACTTAGAAAATGGCGTTGATGCAGCGACTATTTCAGCCTTTGCGCTAGCCTTTAAGCAAAAGGGTTTATTGGTTTCAGTAGCGCCACAAGCTTATAACTCATCAGGAACAGGGGGCAAAGTAGCTTCAGCTACCCCCTCTAACTTTAATCTTACATCTGGTGGAGTCGGCAATCAATACGCTGCTGCAGTCGCCAGTGGAAATGTTGATTACATCTTTCTCCAAACGTATAACACTGGGGGATGGACTATTGATGGCTGCGATGAAACTATGACCTGTTTTGTAGGTAAGGTGGCAAGCACAATGGCAAATTTAGTTCAACCTCAGTCAACTTGTTCGGCCGGAACATCTCCATATCCAGTTTGTATACCTAATAGCGTCAAAATTTTGATTACAGAACCTGCAAATAGCACCTCTGCCGGAACTAGTATTTTTACGGGATCTCCTACCCCTAGCGGTCAAGCGACGGCATTAAGCGCTTTGAATGCAGAAATAGCTAATTTTCCATCTCAAATTGCAGGTGTAGCAATGTACGAACTTTCGGGGGGATCCGGAGACTATGCGAGCCTTAATTCATCAACTTCTGGTGCATTTAGTACAGCTATTTTTGGGGCTCCAGGGCTACCGCCACCAGCCCCATCCTCAGCCTTTGCCTTAACTATCAAAAATACTGGCACAACAAATTTTGTTGGGGTAATGATAGTTTCGCCAATCGATGCCACCTATAATCCAATTGGTGATGCAAGTAATTTAGCTATAGCGCCAGGTCAATCAACTTGTGCAGGCACCTCTGCAGCTAACCAAACAAATCCAAATTGCTATTCCAATCATTATTTAAATACATATTTTGCAAATAGTGCCGCTTCTGTAACCATCCCAACCATTGCAGTCTATGACTATAGTTCAGCAACTTCGGTATTGAATCAACCAACAAATGGATGGTCTGGTACAGCATGTTTAACCTCTACAACGTTTAAGGCAAATACCACGGTTACTATTTCAGTCAATGGCGACAAAAATACGTGCACGATTTCGAGTCCTTAAATTGGGTTTATGAATCCATTAATACCTAATAGGTATAAAGTATCGTCACATAGCTATGATCCCAATAGCTCCGCTAGATATACATTGAGCTGTTGGGGCTTTCAGCATAAATAGTGCTACTCTTAAATAGGAAGTTAATCATGCTCCCAATTCTCAAAAAAATTACTATTTGTGTTTCTAGCGTCATAGTTTTAGCCTCTTGTGGCGGCGGCAATGATGTCGCCTCTGGTGGGGCTAGTACTGGCGTGACTTCCGCTAGTGCTGTTGCGCCTGCTGCGAGTGTAGCCAGCTCTAATAATAGTGCCCGAACTACGGTATCCCCAACCATGGCAGCAATCGATAAAGTGGGGAACTCATTCACATCAGTTCCCGCAGGCTCAATTCTACGAGTAGCTTACGTTGATGCATTTGCAAATACATTTGCAGGGATTCCAGCTGCGGGGTTTGCTGCACCTGATATTCTGATTTATGCATTTGTACAATCTGGCTTGACTTCCCCGGTCTTAGATTCTGCGCTAATCAGCGCTATTACAAGCGCAGCACCAAAACAAAGTGTGGGATCAAAAACTTTTATTAGTATTGGCGGCCAAAATGGCTCGAGTGCAACGCTCAGTAATACAGCAACAGTAGTGAGCAATGTTAGTGCAGGAATTAAAGCCCTTAATGCTACGCTCCCCACAGCAAATCAAGTGGTAGGGGTTGATTTAGATTTGGAGAATGGCATTAGTGCAGCGACCATTTCAGCCTTAGCGGCTGGCTTTAAACAGGCTGGCTTCTTAGTTTCAATTGCGCCGCAACCGATTGCCGGACCTGTGCAAGCAGCCCCTTGGAATGCACCTAATGTAGATCCAGCCTCCCCAAATGGAGTTACAGGGGTTAGCTCGGCATTATATTTAAGTTCGGGGAGTACCTCTAACGACTACGGCGCTGCTATAGCCAGTGGTAATGTGGACTATATTTTTGCTCAGGCCTATAACACTGGGCCGGGTGCAGTTAATATCGGCCAGTGTGCTGAAACCCAAACCTGTATTGTTGGTCAGCTAGCAACTGCACTAAATAATCTAGTCAAAACCAGTTGTGCTGGATCTACTGGTACGCCTTTATGCATTCCGAGTACTACTCGATATGCCATTGGCCTGCCTTCGATTCGTGGGGCGGCTGGAACTTATACGATCTGGCAACCACCTACGGGTGCCCCTTATAACGATCAAAATATTTTAAGTGTACTAGCTGTCGAGATTAATAAAGCACCGCTAAATGGTAAAAATGGAATTATGACTTGGGTCCTAAATGCGGACTATTCACCAGCTAAGGATCCTTACAATGACTCGTATGCCTGTATTGGAGGATTTAGTTCAGTTGTATTTGGAGCAACGCAGGCCATGAGTTGTCCGTAAAGCATTATCTAAC
>Ga0194050_1000267_pt1 | contig 17920 bp, 15 predicted proteins | sample SepL2310m_MetaG_FD_148657 | JGI IMG/M metagenome (GOLD analysis project Ga0194050, IMG submission 148657) | Anoxic zone freshwater microbial communities from boreal shield lake in IISD Experimental Lakes Area, Ontario, Canada - Sep2016-L239-10m | ecosystem: Environmental > Aquatic > Freshwater >...
AATCTGACTGCGTGGCCAATTGTCGAACGACGAGCGACGGTCGCCACGTGGGCTCGGCATCGACCAGAGCCAGGTCGGGGAAGCGCTTCAGTACGGCGGGGATGACGATCTGGGCCTCGAGCCGGCCGAGTGCTGCCCCCAAGCACACATGGAGCCCACGACCGAAGGCCAGATGACGGATGGCGGTCCGATGGATGTCGAAGCGGTCGGGATCGTCGTACTGCTCGGGGTCCCGGTTGGCCGACCCCAACAACAGACGCACCGGGGTGCCCGGCTCGATGAGGGTGTCGCCGATGGTCACCGGCTCGTTGGGCCAACGCCCCCCACCGGAGGCCACCTGGAGCGGACCGAGATAGCGCAATATCTCCTCGATGGCATTGGGGACGGACTCGGGGTTGTTGCGCACCTCGTCGGCGGCCTCGGGGTGGGACAGCAGCAGCCACAGGCCGGTGGAGATCAGGCTGGCGGTGGTGTCGTGGCCAGCCAGGAGGATGAGGACGATCATGGACAAGAGCTCGTCCCGCGAGAGCACCTCTCCGTCCTGGTGGGCGGCGATCAGCGCGGAGATCAGGTCACCCCCCGGGTGCTTGCGACGCTCGTCCACCAGGTCGGCGGCATAGGCCAGGAACTCATGGGCGGCCACCCCAGCGGCCGGTAGCACATCGAAGTCGAGAGGAAGCTCATCGAAGGCGGTGATGGAGTTGGTCCATGCGTGCAGCAGTGTCTGATCGGTGGCCGGTACCCCGAGGAGATCGGTGACTCCCATGATGGGGATGGGCCAGGCGATCTCCTCCAGGATGTCGAAGGTGGATCTGCCCTCTAGTCCGTCCAGGATGGTGTTGATGGCGGTCTCGATGTTCGGACGCAACTCTTCTATCCGGCGAGGGTTGAAGGCCTGGGCCACCAGGCCGCGCACCCGGGTGTGCTGGGGTGGATCGATGAACAACAGCGAGTTCCCTCCGAGGACCTGTATCGATTCCGGGGCCTCGGCCGCGACCATCTCCCGCCACGGTGACGGCGTGGACAGGCCGAACCGCTTGTCGCGCAGCACACGGTCGATGTCTTCGTAGCGCGACAGCACAATGCCGAGGTCGGGGTGCCCGTAGACGGGGGACTGCTCGCGCAATGCCCGGTACCAGGGGATCGGGTCGTGGCGGAAGGCCAGGTCGGTGGGGTCCCACTGGGAGGCGTCGAGGTCGTCGGTGGCGCTGGTCACGCAGTCAGATTGCCACAGTCGGCCCCGAGTGGAAAATAACTCTTCTGGAATGTGGCCTGGTGGTAGATTGCGGGCACTACCAGGAGATCGAAGGGGGATTCGATGACCGATATCCAAGTGACGACAGATCGCTACGTGGAAATGGTCCTGGCCGGAGGAGGACGCGAGCGGGCCTTGGCCGATGCGCTGGCCTTGCGGGCGGGGGACACCGACGCCCGCTACCGGATCGCTGCTCAGTGCCTGTATGTCGCCGTGGTCGCCCCCGAACTCGTGGTCGATGTGTATGACGGGCTGACCGAAGGCTGGCTCGGTGCGGCTCCCGACGGGCCCAGGATCACCGCACCACTTCCTGGCACTTCTCAAGAGATTTCCGCTGACATGTGGGCCGGGCTGTGGCCGCTGGTGTTCGATCCGGATGCCGGACGGGACCCCGCCGCCATTACCGCACGCACGGCGGCACTGACCGAGCATCTGACTCCGGAACTCAACCGTCGAACGGCGGCGATGGCGCTGCTGTATCCGGGTGTGGCCGAGGCGGCGGCTGGCGGTATACCTGATCGGTTCGAGCTCGAGGACCTGGCCGCCTGTCCCACCGACTCCCTGGGCGGGGCCCTGTACTCCTTCATCATCGACAAGGGGTTCGATTTAGAGGTGCTGGACCGGGATGCTCTCGGACTCCAGGACCTGCCGCCACCGCTCGACTACTTGAACGTGCGGATCCTGCAGTGCCACGACATCTGGCACCTAGTGGCCGGCCACGAGACCTCCGGTCTCCACGAGGTCTCGGTCACGGGGTTCCAGATGGCACAGTTCGGCCACCAGTACTCAGCCATGTTCCTCGGCATGCTCACGACCAAGATGGCCTTCACTCAGGCTCCCGAGGTCACTGGGTTCACCCTCGATACGATCCTGACCGGATATCGCCACGGACGGGAGACCCCGCCGCTCATCGGCGTCGAGTGGGAGACGATCTGGGACCAGCCCATCGCGCAGATCCGAACCCTGCTCGGCGTAACGGCGTACGACTCGCCGTATCCAGCATGGGTCATGGAGGACATGCGGGCTCTCGAGGATCAGCAGGCCTGAGATCTAGCAGGCCTGAGGGCTCATTAAGCCAAGATGCTGACCGCCCGGGAGACCACCAGGGCGACGGTCAGCAGCGAGGCCATGGACTGCACCATCATCAGCAACTTGGCCCATCCCGTCAGCGGCATGGTGTCGGTCGGGCTGAAGGCGGTGGCGTTGGTGAACGACGTGTACAGGTAGTCGATGAACTTCGGTGTCCACCCGGGGGACGACCCGGGGGTCCCCATCTGCGGAAAGAGAAAGTCGGGCTCTCGGTGTTGGGGCTGCAGTCGTGCCGCCACCCCGCCTCGATCGAGCTCCCAGTACCAGAGGGTGAAGGCGATGACGTTGGTCAGCCAGATGGGAACCGAGGCGTAGACCAGGTTCCGCCCTGGGGTCCCACTGTGCTCGAGCAGCGCATGGATGAGCTCACCGAGCACCAGCATGTTGGCCGCGGTGATAAGGGCGATGAGGCTTACCGAGAGCCAGCGCAGGGCTGACCCCTCACGATCTGCCCGGGTCGGATTGGTGATGATGAGGGCGATGAGCAGTATCGATTCGAGGACAGGGACAAGCCACCGGGGCCCAAGCCCCTGGATGAGCACATTGGGCAGCACGACCTGCAGGGCGATGGCCACGATGACGGCTGCTACCGCGGGCCAACGTGACTCGGCTTGCGATGGGATGCCCCAGGCGGCCCGGTCGTTGCGCGCTTGGTGGGCGTTGACCCGTGACTCGCCCGCCGTGCCGTCAGAGTCGGGATCGTCGTCTCCAGGAACTGATGGCCGCTCGCTCATTATTGGCTTACCGTAGCCAACCGGCACCCGCCTGGGGTTCCATGTCCGTCTGACCCCAACCGCTGGCGGTCAGTCGAGCACGGTGAAGGTGATGCCGGCTGCCTGCAGACGAGTGCGCAAGGCGGGACCCATGGCGGAGGCCGTGGTCACCTGTCCAGCCGTCACCGGGAGGTCGTCGAGGGCCAGGCAGAGCGCGGCCTCGCTGATCATCTTGGCGGTTTCGGTGTATCCGGCATCGCCACCGGCTACCTCAGTGACGACGCGCTTACCGCCACCCTCGCCGATAAATCGCACCGCGAACCATGCGGCGTCGCGCTGGGCCTGGGTCGGGCCACTGCCCGAGGGGCGCAGACGGGTGAGGGCCCGACGGGCCGCCGGAACTTGTGCGGCGACAGCCAAGGCTCCCATCCCGGCAGCCATCCCGGCCAAGGCGAGCGGGCTGTCGACGGCCAGGCTGTGGGAGTAGGAGAAGTCGGGACCGTAGCGGGGGAGCTGGCGGGCCGACTCGGCCACGATCTGAGGATCGATGGTCGGCATCGGTGCCACCCACCAGCCCGTGTCGGCGTCCTTGCCTATCTTGCCCGTGACTACCCGCACGGTGCGGCCTTCGGGCTCGGGTTCGATCTGGCGGCGGATGTCGTGCGTGGTCCGCCCTTGGCGCATGCGGCCCATGATCTCGAGGGCAGAGGCGGCCGTGCCACCCGAGAACGTGCCTTTCATGCGCACGTAGCCACGCACCGTGATCGGGACACCCTCGGGGAGTTGATCGACGGTGAACTGGGCCCCGAGATCGTGGGGGATGGAGTCGAAGCCGCAGGCGTGGATCAGCCGGGCGCCGGTCTGGACGGCGCGGGCATGGTGCTTCAAATAGGTGAGGTCGGCAAACTCGGGCTCGCCGGTGAGGTCGAGGTAGTCGGTGCCGGTATCCGCACAGGCCGCCACCACCAGGTCACCGTGGAGGATGTAGGGACCTACCGTGGTGATGAGGACGCGGCACCGAGCGGTCAGGGCCCGCAGGGCCGCGGCATCGGTGGCATCTACTTCGATCAACTCAATGGCAGCACCCGTGCGAGCCCGTACTGCCTCCAACTTGGTCAGGCTGCGCCCAGCCAGCGCCGTGCGGACCGACGAGGGGGCCTGGGCGGCCAAATAATCGGCGATCAGTCCGCCGGTGAAGCCAGTGGCTCCTAGTAGGACGATGTCGAAGTCGCGGGGGTCAGAAGGCATGGTCGGACTCTAGCGATTAGGACGCCAGGCAGCACCAACGGTGGTATCCCGGCTCATCGTGGGACACGGCGGCGGGCGGAGGAAACACAGCAATGTGGCCGAATAGGCCGCCGGTTAACGAGCGGTGATGTACTCCATCAGCTCGTTGCGGTCCTTTTCGAGTTCGCCCATGCGGCTCTTCACTACGTCACCGATGCTGATGATCCCGCACAGGAGACCTTGGCTAACGACAGGGACGTGCCGGATTCGCGCTTCGGTCATGAGGTTCATGATCGAATCGATGCTGTCTTCGGGGGAGCACTGGTGCACCGAGGTGGACATCAGCGTGTACACCGGCTGTTCGAGCAGGTCACCGTGGAGCTCGCTCAGGCTGCGCACGATGTCGCGCTCGGACACGATGCCCTCGATGGTTCCGTCGCCAGGAGAGACGACCAGAGCGCCGACTCGGTGTCGGACCAACTCGGCCACGGCTGAGGCGATCGTCGCCGTTCGCGAGATCGTGGCGACGAGATCGCCCTTCGTCTCAAGGATCGTAGAGACCTGCATGGTGCTCTCCCTCCGCTGTGGTGGACGCTCGTCACACCTTGTCGGCCCAATGGGGCCACCGTGGGTCCATCTTCGCGCCAACGGGTCCAAAAGGGAACCCATTATCTGTGATCATCTGGTGGCCCAGAGAGCCAGGCGAAGAGGTAGTTGAGCGAGCCGGTCCTGTGGTTTAGTGTCCTGCTTCACGAGGGACGTAGCGGTGGGGCAACGAGCGGGTGCAGATTCGTGCACTCGGCGGTCGCCGAGCCGCATGAGCGAAACCAGGTGACCGATGAGGCATGCAGGCAAGTTCAGTGGCACTGTCCGGATGGCGATGGTGGCAGCCGTCCTGGCCACCGGCGCCCTGGCCGCGGGGTGCAGTTCCGGGTCGAGCGGCACGGCGCCCGTGACCGCCAACCAGACCAACGCCACGTGGGCCGAGGCTCCACAGGCGCCACCGAACTACATCTTCCCCTTCATGAGCCTGGCCTTCTTCTCTACGTCCAATACGTCGACGTTCCAAGAGCTCATGTACCGGCCGCTCTATTGGTTCGGCCTGAACGGGCAGCCCAGTCTCAACTCGTCGCTGTCGCTGGCCAACGACCCGACCTATTCGAGTGACGGACAGACCGTCACCATCGACCTCAAGGCCTACAAGTGGTCGAACGGGGAGACGGTCACCGCCCAGAACGTCATGTTCTGGATGAACATGCTGCACGCCCAGAAGGAGAACTGGGCCGGATATGCGCCGGGCGCCATCCCGGACAACATCAAGAGCCTGGTGGTCAACAGCCCGACCAAGTTGACGATGGTGTTGACGGGCCCAGTGAACAGCAACTGGTTCACCTACAACGAACTGTCTCAGATCACCCCCATGCCCAACGCTTGGGATAGCACTGCCACTGGGGGTGCGCCGAACTCGGGCGGCTGTGGGGCTGCCGCCTACGGCACCGCTGATGCTGCCTGCACCAACGTGTACACCTACCTCTCCAAGCAGTCGGGGTACGACCCGAGCAATCCCAAGGCCGACAACAACTCACTGTCGACCTACGCCACCAATCCGCTGTGGCAGGTGGTGGACGGGCCGTTCCACCTGACCCACTTCGATGCCAGCGGCAACGTCACGATGGCGGCCAACCCCACCTACTCTGGCCCGGTCAAGCCCACCATCAAGACGTTCCAGGAGCTTCCCTTCACCTCGGACACCGCAGAGTTCAACGCCCTGGTGGATGGCAAGATCGACGTGGGCTACCTGCCGGTCGCCGATGTGACCGAGCCCACCACCGATGCCCTCAAGGCCGGGCCCAACAACCCCCGGTTGACCAACTACAACCTGAGTCCGCTCTATGGCTGGGGGATCAACTACTTCCCCTACAACTTCAACTCGACCGGTTCCGACGGTAACGCCGGCAAGATCTTCAAACAGCTCTACTTCCGCCAGGCCATGCAGCTCCTGATCGACCAGCCCCTGTACATCAAGAAGATCTACAAGGGCTATGGGGTGGGGACCTACGGTCCGGTGCCGAGTGAGCCGGCCAACACCTTCGTGTCCGATGAGGTCAAGAACAACCCGTACCCCTACGACCCAGCCAAGGCGACGTCGCTCCTGAAGGACCATGGATGGAAGGTCGTTGCCAACGGGACGAGCACTTGTGTGTCCCCAGGTACTGCTGCCAACCAGTGCGGCGCCGGGATACCTTCGGGGGCGAAGCTGGCCTTCGCCCTGCAGTACGCCAGCGGATCCGACAGCCTGACTCAGATGATGACGGCCGAGAAGTCGTCGTGGGCCTCAGCCGGGATCAACATCACCTTGTCCCAGGCCTCGTTCAACTCGGTGTTGGGCTCGGCCATCCCTTGCGACGTCGGCCCGTCGTGTACCTGGCAGATGGCCAGCTGGGGCGGCGGCTGGATCTTCGCCCCCGACTACTACCCGACCGGTGAGCCGATCTTCCAGACCGGGGCCGGCTCTAACTCGGGCAGCTACTCGGATCCGATCAACGACGCCAACATCTTGGCCACGACCAACTCACAGACGCCGCTGACCCAGTACGAGAACTATCTGGCCGAACAGTTGCCGGGCGTGTATCAGCCCAACGCGGTGACGAGCCTCACGGAGATCGCCAAGGGGTTGACCGGGGTCACCCCGCAGGATCCGCTGATTCAGATCAACCCGGAAAACTGGCGGTTCAACGGTTGAGCACGGGCGACGGACGACCCGCGTCCGTCGTGATCGGTCGACATGGCATCGACATTGCGTCATCTCGGGGTGCTCCCCGGGAGGGATGCTGCTCCACCGGGACCACACGTCGTGACTGAGTTGCGGTGACCGGGTACGTCATCAGGCGCTGCGGACAGGCGCTCATCGTCGTGCTCGGTGTGATCTTCCTGACGTTCGTGCTGGCTCACCTGATCCCGGGTGGAGAGGCACGGGCCGTGCTGGGCACCAAGGCCACCGCTCGGTCCATCGCCGCCTTCAATATCCGCAACGGGCTCGACCTCCCGATCTGGGAACAGTTCTGGCGCTACGTGGAGGGCATCTTCGTCCACTTCGATCTGGGGTACTCCTACAAGTACAACCAGGGGGTGGCCGACGTCATCATGCAGCGCCTGCCCAAGACCCTCACCCTGGTGACGGTCTCGGTGGTACTGGCGTTGGTCATCGCCATTCCGTTGGGGATCCTCCAGGTGGTCCGGCGTAACAAGCCCATCGACTACACCATTACCGGGGTCTCATTTCTCTTCTACGCCATGCCCGACTTCTTGGTGGGCACGCTACTGATCATCTACTTCGCCTTCGATATGCACCTGTTCCCGGTCTCTCCGCCTTCGGGTGCATCAGCGTGGACGATCTTCACCGATCCGATGGCGTTCGTGTTGCCGGTGGTGACGCTGTGCGTGACCTCCATCGCTTCGTTCAGTCGGTACATGCGATCCTCGATGATGGATGCCATGGCCGAGGACTATGTCCGCACGGCCCGGGCCAAGGGGGCCGGTAACCAACGAGTGCTGTACGGACATGCCCTGCGCAATGCGCTGATCCCCATCCTCACCTTGTTGGGTCTGTCGCTCCCCGCCATCGTGAGTGGGGCACTGATCGTCGAGAACGTCTTCAACTATCCAGGCATGGGGCTCCTCACCGTGCAGGCCGCGTTCAACGACGACATCCCGGTGGTTCTCGGGACGACCCTGGTGATCACCATCGCCACTGTGCTCGGCTCGTTGCTGGCTGACATCTTGTATGCCGTGGCCGATCCGCGGATCCGACTGGGAGGCGACTGATATGGCAGGACCGACCGACGGGACATTCGACCCGATCTTCAACGACGTCGAGTCCGAGGTAGCGCTGCCCATCGGCCACGGCGAGTACCTGGGCGCCATTGATCTCGATGATCGCCCAGGCCTTGGACCTGAAGGCGGCGAATCGTATTCGTCGGGCGGCAACCTGCGCCGGATGGGCCGAGTCTTTGCCGAAAACAAACTGGCCGTGGTCAGCCTGGGCATCATCGGCTTCATGGTGCTGTTTTGCTTCGTGGGGCCGCACCTGTATCCGACGAACCAGACCAACACCCAACAAGCGCTCCAGGACTCGGTCCAGAATGCGCCACCCGGCAACGGCAACCCGCTCGGTACCGACCAGTCCGGGTTCGACATCTTGGGACGGCTGATGTTCGGCGGGCAGGCCGCCCTGATCGTCGGGCTCTTGTCCGCGCTGGTAGCCACGGTGTTCGGGACTCTCTATGGCGCCATCTCGGGCTTCTTCGGGGGTTGGCTGGACTCAGTGCTGATGCGTATCGTCGACGTACTCCTGTCGGTCCCTGTCCTGTTCTTGCTCATCGCCCTGGTCACCATCTACCACCAGTCCGAGGTGCTGCTCATCTTGGTCATCGCCTTCGTGAGTTGGCTGGTACCGGCGCGCCTGATCCGTGGGGAGACCTTGGCCCTACGCACCCGCGAGTACGTTCAAGCGGTGCGGGTCATGGGTGGGAGCCGAAGTCGGATCATCAACCGCCACATCATCCCCAACGCCGTGGGGACGATCGTGGTGTTCGCCACCTTCCAGATCGCCGATTCGATCCTGTTGCTGGCCGCTCTCGGGTTCTTGGGCCTCGGAGTGCCTGCACCGCAGACCGACTGGGGCACCATGCTGTCCAACGGCGTGGCTGCGGCCGGCAACGGCTACTGGTGGGAGATCTACCCGGTCGGGCTGTGCATCGTCCTCGTGGTGGTGGCCTTCAACTACGTGGGTGATGCCCTGCGCGATTCGCTCGAGGTGCGCCTCCAGAAGCGGTGAGCCCGACTCCTGGAACCGCTTACTACCGATGCATCAGTCGGTGGCCGAGGACGCACGGCTAGCCGACAGGCTGACCGGGGCCGGGAGGGGGGACTGGAGGGGGAAGTGGCAGGCAGCCAGGTGGCCCGCGCCGTAGTCCTGCATCGGAGGTTCCTGCTGGCGACAGACCGGCTGGGCCGCTGGGCACCGAGTGTTGAACCGACATCCAGCGGGAGGTGACATGGCCGAGGGGAGCTCGCCATCTACCCGGACCCGGGCTGCCGCCATGGCCCGGGAGGCCTCTACATCTGCGACCGGCACGGCATCAAGGAGGCCCAGGGTGTAGTGGTGGGCCGGCTGTCCGTAGACGGCGTGGGCCGGGCCGACCTCGACCAGTTTGCCCAGATACATGACGCCGATGGTGTCAGCCATGTAGCGCAGTACAGCGAGATCATGGGAGATCATCAGGTAGGTGAGACCGTGCCTCGTCTGCAGGTCCTTCATCAGGTTCAGGATCTGGGCCTGGATGGAGACGTCGAGGGCGGAGACCGGTTCGTCGGCCACGATCAACTTGGGGTCGAGGGCGAGGGCCCGGGCCAGTCCGATGCGCTGGCGCTGCCCACCAGAGAACTCGTGGGGATAGCGGTCCACTGCTGTTCGACTGAGACCCACTTCGTCGAGCAGGGAGCCCACTTTGTTCGCCTGGTCCGATGCAGATCCGACCTTGTGGACCTTCAGCGGCTCGCGGATGATGGTGCCGACCCGCATGCGGGGGTCGAGCGATGCGTAGGGATCTTGGAACATCAACTGCAGGTCGCGGCGCTTCCCCTGTAGTTCTCGGTGGCTCATCGTGGTGATTTCGGAACCGTCGAAGCGGATCGATCCAGAGTTGGCCCGCTCCAGGGCGACCAGCAGACGTCCGATGGTGGTCTTGCCGCAGCCCGACTCACCGACCAGGCCGAAGGTCTCACCCGTGCGGATGGCGAAGCTCACCTCGGACACGGCCTTGACCGAGCCGATCTGGCGCCGAAATAGACCCCCGGCCATGACCGGGAACTCCTTGACCAGATTGGTCACCTCGAGGATGTGCTGGTCCGGGTTGATCGTTGCGGTTGCACTGGTGACTGCGACTGCGACTGCGACTTCGGGCGTGGGTGCCTCAGCGGCAGGTTCCGACACCACTTGCGAGGGTCCGGGTCTGGCATCCGGGTCGATCGGATGGAAGCAGGAGAATCGGTGGGTGCTCCCATCCGCAGTGACTGCGTCGGACAGGAGCGGCTCGTCGGTTCGGCAGTCGGCGGCGGCAAACTGGCAGCGCGGGGCAAACCGGCACCCGGTGATGGGCTGTGAGAGGTCGGGCGGCAGCCCCGGGATCGACAGCAGGCGCACGTTGCGGTCCTGGTCGATCTTGGGCACCGAGGCCAGCAGCGCCTGCGAGTACGGGTGGTGGATGCGGCCGAACAACTCCGCGGTTTCCGCCTCCTCGGTTACTTTGCCGGCGTACATGACCACCACACGGTCGGTACGTCCGGCGATCACCCCCATGTCGTGGGTGATCAGCACCACCGCCATCGACAGCCGCTGGCGCAGGTCGTCGATGAGATCGAGGATCTGGGCCTGGATGGTGACGTCGAGGGCCGTAGTGGGTTCGTCGGCGATGAGGAGCTTGGGCTCGCAAGCGAGGGCCATGGCGATCATCACCCGCTGGCGCAGCCCCCCGGACAGCTCATGGGGATACTGATCGAGCCGCTCCTCGGGCTGGGGCATCTCCACCTGGCGGAGCACCTCGAGTGCTCGGGCCCGTGCCTCGGTCCGGCTCACGGCACGATGGAGCAGGACCCCTTCTGCTATCTGTCTCCCGATAGTCATCGTCGGGTTGAGCGAGGTCATGGGGTCCTGGGGGATGAGCGCCACCTCGTCGCCCCTGACTTGGCGCATCTGCTTTTCGTCGAGGCTGGCCAGGTCGCGGCCCAACAGGGTCACCGACCCCGCCGTCAGGTGCCCGTTGGTAGGCAGCAGCCGCATGATGGAAAGCCCGGTAGTGCTCTTGCCGCATCCGGACTCGCCGACCACCCCCACACACTCGCCCTCGCCCACATCGAACGAGACGCCGTCGACGGCCACGACCGACCCGTTGCGCATGTTGAACTCGGTGCGCAGGTCGCGCACCTGCAGGACGGGGGGCACGAGGCGAGTGTAGCCAGTGGACCTGGCCGCTTGTTGGTCCAAGAACGGCTGACCGGTCAGACGGTGACCTCGACGTTGAGGCGCTCGCTGGCCTCGATGAACTCCTCCACCATGGAGAAGACCACGTCCTTGGCCTTGCGTACCTTGGTGGCGCTTCCGATGACCTGGCCGCACGGGTTGAAGTTCACATCACGGGCCTGCTCGGGGTAGCGGTGCCCGCGAGAGACGGCCTCGATGGCCACCATCATCTGGAGCGGCATGGGCAGTGGGTCCGGGGTGTCCTCGGCCTCCCAAGCATCGGTCCAGTCGTTGCGCAGCATGCGGCACGGCTTGCCGGTGAAGCTGCGCGACCGAATAGTGTCCCGACTGGTGGCGGCCAGATAGGTCTCCATCTGCTTCGGCGGGATGTCGGCCTCTTCGACGGTCAGCCACAAGGTGCCCGACCACACGCCCTGGGCGCCCAGCGCCATGGCGGCAGCCATCTGACGTCCGCTGCCGACTCCTCCGGCGGCCAGCACCGGGGTGGGGTGGACGGCGTCGATAACCTCGGGCCACAGCACGATGCTGCCGACGTCACCGGTGTGGCCACCGCCCTCGGATCCCTGACAGATGATGAAGTCGAGCCCGGCGGCCTGGTGGCTGAGGGCGTGCTTGACCGATCCGGCCAAGGCGCCGATCAGCAGTCCAGCACCTTGTACCCGGGCGATCACGTCATCAGGGGGCGTGCCCAGGGCGTTGGCGATCAGTTTGACGTTCGGGTGGCGCAGGGCCACATCGATCAGACCGGCGGCGTGGGCCGCCGTCCATCCGATCATGCCGTTGGATGTCCGTTCGTCCTCGGGGATCTCGGGTACATCGTGGTCGGCCAGGATCTTCATGGCGAACTCTTTGTGCTCGGCCGGGATGAGGCCGCGGATCTGGGCCTCGAGCTTGTCCGGGTCCATCTCGTCCATGCCTTCGTATTTGGCTGGAATCACGATGTCCACGCCATAGGGCTTGTCGCCGACATGCTCGTCGATCCAGGTCAGCTCTACCTCGAGCTGCTCGGGGGTGAAGGCGATGGCGCCGAGGACGCCGATGCCGCCGGCGTTGGTGACCGCAGCCACCACGTCGCGGCAGTGGGTGAAGGCGAAGATGGGGAACTCGATGCCGAGGCGGTCGCAGATCTCAGTGTGCATGGGTGGTCTCCTGGTGGTTGGTTGAACGGCGGGTAGTGATGGTGTCTGAAGTGATGGTGTCTGCAGTGATGGTGTCTGTGTTGCAAGATCGAGATGGGCCGGGGTGCTCGTCGACAGCACTTGCCGGCAGTCCGACAAGGGCCGCCAGTCCCCGCAGCGCCAGATTGTCGGGAACCGAGTCAGGGTCGAGCCGCTGCTGCATGGCCAGCCCTGTCAGGAGCGCCTTGACCAGCACGGCCAACTCTTGAGGATCACCAATGGGCCGGGCGCCGACCGTGGAGGTCCATCCATCGAGCCGTCGTGCGCTGTAGCGCAGGGCTTCAGCGTTGCGCTCCCGGATGATGTCGGCCACCTCGGGGTGGCGGGCGGCCCGCAGCCACAGCTCGTGCTCCAAGAGGGCCCACCGCGACGAGTCGCGTTCACTGGTGTCGGACACATTGGTCCACACCGCACCGAGTTGGCCGGCAGGGGAGTCACTGACAGCTACTTCGGCCAGAAGAACGGTGAGCACCGAGTCCCTCCACTCGTCGAGCAGGGCCATGAGCAGGCCCTGCTTGGAGCCGAAGTGGGCGTAGACGGCACCCGAGGTGCGACCGGCAGCTTCAGCCACGGCATCCACCGACACGGCATCGATCCCCTGATCGGCAAATAGCTCGGCGGCGGCGGCCAGGAGCCGGGAGCGTGTCTCCGTCTTCCGCTCGTCCTGGGTCCTGGCCATGGTTTCCATCCGATGTCGCTGCGCTCGCCGGTGTGCATACCGATTACGTGATGGAGGGTACTTATATCGGTAGCGTTACGCAATGCCGACCCACGGATGCCCCTCAGGGTTAGCGACCCGTAGTTAGCAACTCAGGCATCATCGTCAGCAGGCACCTAGAGTGATCGGGTCCTCCGATCACGACCGACGCAAGGGAGCATGATGGCTACGCACGAGACCAATCGCACCAGCCTGTACATCGACGGAGCCTGGGTTGCTTCGACCGGCACGGGACTGATCGATGTCATCGACTCGACGACCGAGGCTGTCATGGGATGCGTGCCTGAGGGCACCCCGGCTGACGTGGACAGTGCCGTAGCTGCGGCCAAGGCCGCCTTTCCGGCATGGGCGGCCCGTCCCGTCGAGGAGCGCACCGCACTGCTCAGCAAGGTGGCCGAGGCCCTCGGGGCCAATATGGACTCGCTGGCCGATCTCATCACCCACGAGGTGGGTATGCCCAAGATGCTGTCCCAGTTGGTCCAGGTCGGGCTGCCGTTGAACTCGTTCGCCACCGCTGGCCAGATCGCCGCAGACTTCACCTGGGAGCAGACGGTGGGCAACTCGCTGATCGTGCGCGAGCCGATCGGGGTCGTGGGGTGCATCACTCCGTGGAACTACCCGCTGCACCAGATCGCGGCCAAGGTGGCGCCGGCACTGGCCGCTGGCTGCACCGTTGTGGTCAAGCCGAGCGAGGTCGCCCCGCTGAACGCCTTCGTATTGGCCGACATCTTCGAAGAGGTCGGCGTGCCGGCCGGTGTGTTCAACCTGATCACCGGACATGGTCCTGTGGTCGGTGAGGCGCTGGCTGCTCACAAGGACGTGGACATGATCTCGTTTACCGGGTCGACCCGGGCCGGCAAGCGGGTCACCGAGGTGGCCGCGGGAACCGTCAAACGGGTGGCGCTGGAGCTCGGCGGCAAGTCGGCCAATGTGATCTTGGCCGATGCAGATCTCTCCGAGGCCGTGCCTGATGGTGTGAGCAAGTGCTTCCTCAACTCCGGACAGACCTGCAGCGCGCTGACCCGCATGCTCGTGCCTCGGGACAAGTTGGCCGAAGTCGAGGAGCTGGCTCGCGCCGCGGCTGAGTCGTTCACTCCCGGCGATCCCTTCGATCACTCGACCCGGCTCGGACCGTTGATCTCGGCCGCCCAGCGCGACCGTGTTCGCGGCTACATCGACAAGGGGATCGGCGAGGGCGCCAAGTTGGTCACCGGCGGAGGCGAGACCCCGGACGGTCTCGACACCGGCTACTTCGTGGCACCGACCGTGTTCTCGGACGTGACCCGGGACATGACCATTGCCCGCGAAGAGATCTTCGGCCCAGTGCTGGTGATCATCCCCTATGACTCGGAAGAAGAAGCCATCGAGATCGCCAACGACACCGACTACGGCCTGGCAGGAGGTGTGTGGTCCGGCGATGCCGAGCATGCCAAGGCCGTGGCTCGCAGGCTCCGCACCGGCCAGGTCGAGGTCAACGGCGGGGGATTCAACCCGATGGCACCGTTCGGCGGCTACAAGCAGTCGGGCAACGGACGTGAGTTCGGATCTTTTGGTCTCGAGGAGTTCCTCGAGATCAAGTCGATGCAGCTCTAGGGATTTCCACCCAGAACCAGCACCAGAACGAGGTCCGCTGGCTGCGGCCGGTGGACCGTTCTGGGTTTGCTGCTGGCGGGTTTACGCCACGGGGTTGATCAGAAGCCGAACTGGTCCTCGGTCAGCCCGAGGTAGATGCTGGCGGCATCGATGTAGGTCTTCTCGCCGATGAAGACGTGCTGCGTACCGGTGTAGAGGTCGCGGAACGCCCGCTCGAGCCGGGTACCTTCGCGAATGGCCGACGTGCCGGCGGCCAGGTGGGCCCACTGCACCACTTCTCGGCTGGCCTCGGTGGCGTAGGTGGCCGCCACCCGCAGGTCGGCCCGCATGACGGGGGTGAGGTCGCCACCGCCGTCCACGAATGTCTCGGCCTCGGCGAATGCATCTTGGACGAGCAGACGCGCGGCCTTCCACATGGCGGTGTGGTGGGCCAGTCCACGCTGAAACGTGGCTCGCTTGGCCAGTGCGCCATCGTCGCCCATCCGGACCTTGGTCATGGCCAACTCGGCGACGTCGTCGAGCATGCTTTTGGCCACACCCAATGCCCAGGCAGCGTGTCCGGCTGCCGTGATGGGGATGAGCCCCATCTTGAAGGCGGCGGAGTGGCCTCGTTGCGGCGTGTGGGTGAAGAGTTCGAAGACCCGTGATTCGGGAACGAAGACGTCGGTGACGTTGTAGTCGTAGCTGCCGGTTCCCTTGAGGCCCTGGACGTGCCAGCCATCAGTGAAGACGATGTCGTGGCGGGGGATGACCGCGACCAGCAACGGCGGGATCCCGTCATCACCTACCACCATCTCGCCGTCCACCGTCGGGATGAATCCGCCGGCCACGTACTCGGCATGCCCGGTGCCAGATCCGAAGTTCCACGCCCCCGTGACCCGATAGCCGCCGTCGACGGTTGCGCCCATGCCGTTGGGGAAGAACTGACCGCCGACGGTCACCCGGTTGGCATGGGCGGTGAAGACTTCGGCGAAACCATCGGCGGACAAGTAGGCGGCGCAGGCGGCAGCCGAGGGGAGGTTGGCGATACCGATCCACCCGAGAGAGCCGTCCTGCCAGGCCAGTTCGATCCAGGTGTCGATCATCTCGGCGAACGACGGCTCGGACCCGCCCGCCTCGGTCGGGTTGAACCGCTGCATGAGGCCGCTGTCCCACAGGGCCTCGACGGACCGAGCCGTCATGGTCCGATCGCGCTCGGCCTTGGGTGCTTCCTCTGTGGTCAGGTCACGCAGTGTGCGGGCCGCTTCCGGCCCCGTCAGCGTGGTGGCGCTCATAGCATCCCCATCTGCTCGAGCAGGCCGACCCGCAGCCCAGCGGTGAACCCGCCGTCGACCACCAGGGCGTGCCCGGTGATGAACGAGGCGTCCTCGGAGGCCAAGAAGGCGGCGACGGAAGCGATCTCCTCGGGCCGACCGAACCGGCCGAGCAGGTGCTCGTCGCGCATGCGCTCGCGATAGGGCTCGAGTCCGGGAGCGTCGGTGATGTCTCGCAAGAGCGGGGTGTCGATGCCGCCAGGACAGATGCAGTTGACCCGGATGCCCCGACGCCCGTAGTCGATGGCCATGGACTTGGTCAGCATGACCACACCGCCCTTGGAGGCGTTGTAGGCACTGCCTCCCTCGGTGCCCTCGATCCCTTCGATGCTGGCGATGTTGATGATCGACCCGCTGCCCTGGGCAAGCATGTGGAGCGCGCTGTACTTGTCGACCAGGAAGGTGCCCTTCAAGTTGACGTCGACGACCCGGTCCCACTCGTCGGCATCGAGCAAGTGCACCGGTCCACCGCCGGCCACGCCGGCGGCGTTCACCACCGAGTCGAGGCGGCCGTGCCGAGACACCACGTCGGCGAAGGCATCACGGACTGCAGGTTCATCGCGGACGTCGAGGGGGTAATCGACGCCATCGGTGATGTCTATGGTGGCCACGGTGGCTCCCTCGGCGGCCAGGCGTTCGGCGGTGGCTGCACCGATGCCTGAGGCTGCTCCGGTCACTACGGCGACGGTGCCGTCCAGTCGTGCCATCGATTCTCCCCATTTCGTCGGTCCAGGGCATCGTCGCCCCGAGCGGTGAGAGGCAACGTAGGGGGCAGGGAGGCACGGGTCAAGACTGGCGGGGCTACGGCGGTGGGCGTGGAGTGCCCGGCACCCGTGGGATGGCTCGGGGCTAGGGGATGGCTCAGGGCTAGGGGATGGCTCGGGGCTAGGCGTCGGGCAGGGCGGTGAGCATGTGGTGGCTGAGGTCGCCGACCAGGTCGATGTGGAACCGTCGTTCGGCGAACCTCCATGCGTCCGCCTCTCGCACAAAGCGGTCGTGGTAGCGGCCAGCGATGATCGGCTGCAGCGCCAGATCGTCCACCTGCTGGAGGACGGTGAAGTACGACCGACATGTGGCCGACCCGGCCGCATCGTCGATCTCCAGGATCAAGTTGGTGGTGACGTGCTTGGTGCGGGGGGTCCCATCCGGGTAGCGCCGGGTCGACGAGGTGAACATGGCCACCACGGCATCGCGGCCGGAAAGCGAGCCGGGGCTATCGGCGGCACCTACCTCAGCCCCGTCGAGCAGATTGCCAAGGCCGTCGAAGTCGCCGAGATCGATCAACTCGGCGTATCGATAGACCAGGTTTTGTATCTGTACCGCGGCATCGGACATGTGGGCTCCCGGGTCAGGTGAGTGGATAGGCGGACTGTCTAGGCGAACGTGACGTCGGCGTCGTCCCAGTAGGCGTGGGCCGAAGTGAACAGGCCATCATCGTTGGATTCGAAGACCTCGAGTCCGTTGACCACCATCGATCCCTCGCCCAAGTCGACGGTGATCTGGAAGTGGAAGGCCACGGAGGACGCACAGGTGTGCACGTCGGTCGCCTCGAACGTCCATCCCTGGCTGGCGGCGATGCCGTTGGTGAAGAAGGCGGTGATGGCCTCGCGGCCCACATTGGGCGGCTGGGAGGCCGGGTCGGCCTGGATGGCGTCAGGCGTAAAGAGGGCCGCCATCGCCTCGGCATCGCGTCCGTTGATAGTCGTCACATAGCGGTCGACAGCGGCGCGCAGTTCGTCGGGGGTGGGCATGGTGTCTCCTGTTGGTGGGCTAGGCGGGTGGGCTAGGGAAG
>Ga0194050_1000268_pt1 | contig 17919 bp, 14 predicted proteins | sample SepL2310m_MetaG_FD_148657 | JGI IMG/M metagenome (GOLD analysis project Ga0194050, IMG submission 148657) | Anoxic zone freshwater microbial communities from boreal shield lake in IISD Experimental Lakes Area, Ontario, Canada - Sep2016-L239-10m | ecosystem: Environmental > Aquatic > Freshwater >...
TCCATGGACCGCAATCAGCAGCGTGCGCTTGCGAGCAACACATTTGAAGTTGTTGTGGATGCCCAAGGGCGAATCAACATCGACGAGATCTTGCGCGAATACGCCGGTCTCACCCTCAATTCGCGAGTCGTTGTCAGCGGTTCATTTGACCGCGCAGAAATTTGGGATCCAACGCGCCATCAGCGCATTAGCGACGAAGGCCTGCAGCAAATTGCGGGCACTGGTCAATAGAGAAGCTGCCGAAGGGAGACAAGTCACGAACCAATGCAACGTGTAGCAAGTTCGAGACCAAGGTTTCGCTCTTCAGCAGTCTTCCGGTGAGCAAGGTAGACAGCATACAGCATCAACTCCGCCCGCTTCTATCTCGTACGCGCGGGGAGACATCCCGGCGGCACCGCAAGCCGGGGGACTGCTGAAGAGCGAAGCACAGGTGTCCTGAAGTTACGCAAACACATTGCGATCGTGAACAAATATTTATGTCTCATTCGTTAAACAGTCGTGAAAATAGAACAGAAAACAGCCCAGTAGAGAGCTCGAATTCATTTGGTCACGAGCCTGTCATGGCAGCAGAGATCGTCGAAGTGTTTGCGCCAGTGCCACACGGTGTCATAGTCGACGCAACGATGGGTGGTGCAGGACATACGGTTCGGTTGTTGACTGCGTATCCGTGGATGCGGGTGCTTGGTATTGATCAAGATCCCGTTGCGATTGCGCACGGTCGCAAACTGGTCAGCGAAAATACAGAAGTTGGCGATCGTCTGATGATCGAGCAGGGTCGCTTTGATGAGATGTCAGCGATACTCGAGCGCAACAGCATTACCGAAATATCTGGTGCGCTTTTTGATCTAGGAGTTTCGTCGCCTCAACTGGACATGGCGGATCGTGGTTTTTCGTATCGCAATGCAGGACCACTTGATATGCGCATGGATACCACGCGGCAACTGAAGGCTTCGGACGTGGTGAACTCGTATGACGTAGAACAACTGACACATGTACTGCGCAACAACGCCGACGAGCGATTTGCGTATCGCATCAGCAAGGCAATCATTGCTGCGCGACCAATAACCGACACGGTGCAATTGGCCGAGGTCATTGCGGGGGCCATTCCCGCTCCAGCACGGCGCACCGGGGGCCACCCTGCGAAGCGCAGCTTTCAAGCAATTCGGATCGAAGTAAATAAGGAACTCGACATCTTGCCTCACGCTCTGAACGAAGCAATTCGCGCAACTAGTCCTGGTGGGCGTATCGCAGTGTTGTCGTATCACTCTGGAGAAGATCGGATTGTCAAGCAAGCATTTAAAGATGCAGAGGCAGACCCGAAAGTCCACGTAGTTGCATCACCGTTTCATCACCACGCATCGCCTTTGCACAAACTGGTTCGCAAAGTGCGCGTGAGTGAGCGCCCAAGTGCGCAAGAGATCGAACAAAACCCACGAGCTGCTTCGGCACGTTTGCGGGTCATTGAGAAAGTGAGTAGTTGAGATGGCGCTAGCGATTGCAGTTGAACGGAGGCCACAGCCTGGTCGACGTCGAGTTCAGTCGACACCCCCTGAGCGCCATCTCACTCTCGTTCCACAAGCAACCCGCCGGACAATTCGTTTGTTTGCCGCAGGTGCCGTTGGTCTGTTTCTTCTGATGAGTATTGCAATTGGTTTTCAGGCAGTGATTGCCGAACAGCAATTGAAGTTGGACCATGTGTCGAGCGAATTGCGCTTAGCAAAGTTGTATCAGGATCAACTTCGCCAGCAGCGAGCAAGTTTGCTTGCGCCCGAATATTTGCGCACACAGGCTGGCTTGCAGGGCATGTCGCAAGGTCTCGGCTCGCGATTTGTTGAGGTTCCTCAAGATGTCGTAGCGCAAGTAGTTATTGCAACAGGACTTATGGATCCGAAAATTGCCGACCCATCTGCAATATCGAGTTTGAATCCGCTAGCACCACTTGCAGACTTGCAACAAGGACCGGTTGCACCGTGAGTGTTGTAGCCGGAGGCCGTGGTGGGCGAGTGCCTACGTCGCGCATACAGCCGCGACAGAAGCCACGAAATCAAGAAAGCAAGCAGGCTCGCCGTCGTCCAAACGCAGCCGATGTGGTGCGAGATCGTGCTCGTACTTCAGTTTCAACTTTTTACACAAACTTGCAGGGTGGCAAGATTCAATTTCGGCTCGTTGCAATGTATGTGTTGGTTTCGTTGTTGTTGATGACAATGCTTGTTCGAGTTTCGTATTTGCAAACAATCGGCGCGGGTGGTTATCGCGAAGCGAGTGTGAGTCAACGGACCCGAATTTCCACTGCACATGCAGAGCGAGGCTCGATTCTTGACCGCAACGGGCTAGAGCTTGCCTTGCCAGTGCCAACGCGCACCGTGTTTGCTGATCCTCGAATCATTGTTGATCCAGTTGCAACTGCTCATGCGATCGCTGGTGTTCTCGGCATGTCGCCAGAGGATGAGTTGGTGCTTGTAAGCAAGTTGCAAAATACTGGCTCGAGTTTTCTCTATATTGCCCGCCAGGCCACAACCGAGGTTGCTGATGCATTAACCGCACTCAATCTTGCGGGAATCTCTTCCTACCAAGAACAAAGTAGAACACTCACCTCTGATGGCTTGCGTGCACTTGTAGGCCGCACCGACATCGACGGCGTTGGCATCTCTGGTCTTGAGGAGCAGTTCAACGAGATGCTTGCCGGCACTGACGGTCGAACTGTGAAAGAAGTGAACAGCAAGGGTCAATCGATACCGACTGGCGATGACTCCAGTCAGGCCGCTGTGCCAGGCCAAGATCTGGTTACGACGATTGATCGCAATATTCAGTTTCAGGTGGATGCAATAGTTACTCAACAGATCACCAGACTCAACGCTCGCGGTGGCGCAGCGATTGTGATGGATTCAACAACTGGCGAAATTTATGCGATGTCGACGATTCGCAAAAACGCTGATGGCACATACACCGCAGATTCGGGCAACTTTGCTGCCGTGGATGCGTACGAACCTGGATCGGTAGCAAAAGTATTCAGCATTTCGGCTGCGCTGAACGAAGGAACAGTAGAAACGAACTCGGTGTTTCAGGTTCCCGGCAAGCAGGTATTCAACGAAGGAACCAAATGGGTGCACTCGATCACCGATGCTTACCCGCACGGACTCGAAGAGATGACAGTGCGCAAGATCATTGTTGACTCATCAAACCTTGGAACGGTGCAAATCGCGCAGACAATGCCGGCAGAGACGCTGCATAAGTATCTCCAAAAGTATGGGTTTGGTGCAAAGACCGATGTGGATTACCCAGGTGAGAGCAAGGGTCTGCTGAAGTCGTTTAATGAGCTGCGCGGTACTGAAAAAATTACGACTGCTTACGGCTATGGCTATTCGGCAAGTGCGTTGCAGTTGATCGCGGGGGTAAATGTGGTCGCCAATAACGGTGTCTACGTTGCGCCTCGACTTGTCAATTCGGTGATCGACTTGAACGGCATCAATCAACCAAGTGCGCCATCAGCTACTCATACAGTGATCAAACCAGAAGTGGCAGCAACAATGCGCTCGCTGATGAGTGATGTGGTGTGTTTTGGAACTGCATCGCTTGCAAAGGTTCCTGGAATGACTGTCGCTGGAAAGACGGGTACTGGCTACAAACGCCAAGACAACGGCACCTATGTCAAGGATGACGGTTCACGCGCCTATTTTGCTTCGTTCGTCGGATTTTTACCTGCAGAAAATCCACGCTTCACCGTGTTGGTGTCGATCGACGAACCAGATCCAGCATCACGCGACCGTTTCGGTGGCACAGCTGCTGCACCAGTGTTTGCAAATATTGCGCAGGTACTGATCAATGAACTTGACATTCGACCAGCAGCAACAGATATGGGATGTCCAAAGGAACGCCCAGCCGAGCTAGGGGCCGCGCACTAGTCATGAAGGCGACGACGGACACGGTCGCGCCTGTAGCGCTTGGCAAACTACTCGAATCAACGTACGCCGGACATTTGCCTGGTGTGATGTACACCTCGGTTGGCTCGCTCGATACGACTGTGAGAGACATCACTCACGATTCGACACAGGTGGGTCGTGATTCGCTATTTTGTTGCGTGGTGGGTGACCATAGCGACGGTCATGAATTTGCTCAAGAAGCGCTGAATGCGGGTGCATCTGTACTTTTGGTTGAGCGCAAACTTCCTTTTGATTGTGCCCAAATTGTTGTAACTGATACTCGGCGCGCGATGGGCGAGATCGCGAGTGCGTTCTACGAGCATCCGAGCAGGAGAATGCGAGTCATCGGTGTTACGGGAACGAATGGCAAGACAACAACAGCGCATTTGTTGGGCGCGATTTTTCGTCAACAGGGACTGAATACCGAAGTGTTCGGAACACTTTCCGGTGCGAGGACCACACCTGAGTCGTGTGATCTACAGCGAAGTTTATGGCGGGCAGCCAAAGTCGGTGTTCAAGCGGTGGTGATGGAGGTGACATCACATGCACTTGTATTGCAACGTATTGTGGGCACACAATTTGAAGCGGTGGTCTTTCTCAATCTTTCACCAGAGCACTTAGATTTTCATAAAACGCTAGAGCAATATTTTGCTGCAAAGGCAAGTTTGTTCGACAGACGATTTACAAGCCTTGGATTTGTTAATCGTGATGATGTGCACGGGCAATTGTTGTTGGACGCGGCCGAAATTAATACGGTGAGCTTCGGACTTGACGATGTTGAGAATCTTGAAGTGACTGCAAGTAGCCACTCGTATGTATGGCAGAAAAAGACTTTGCATGTTCCAGTCGGAGGAAAATTTAACGTGTCAAATTCGCTTGCTGCCGCCACTGTGGCAGCCAATCTTGGGGTCGACATCATCGACATCATTTCAGGATTGGCTGCTGCAGGAACGGTCGCTGGCAGATTTCAGTCGATCTCGAACGGTGCGCCGTTTGATGTAATTGTCGACTACGCGCATACGCCGGATGCACTTCGTCTTGTACTCGACACAACTCGAGAAATCATTACACCAGGAGGGAAAATTATCTTGGTGTTTGGTTGCGGTGGTGATCGGGACAAGGCAAAGCGTCCGATGATGGGGACGGTCGCAGCACTTGGCGCCGACCGCGTCATCATCACTTCGGATAATCCGCGCTCAGAAGAGCCGATGGATATTGCGCAACAAATTACTTCTGGCATAGAGGATGTAGTGGGCAGATCCCATGTAAGTGTCGAGTTGGATCGTCGATCTGCAATAGAATTGGCTGTAATGACAGCCAGAAAAGGTGATGTCGTGATCATCGCTGGAAAGGGTCATGAAATTACCCAAACCATTGGCAATCAGGTTCTGCCATTCAACGATGCTCAAGTTGCCAATGAATTGATAGGTGAACTCTCATGATTCCAATTTTTATCGCAGGCTCAATTGGCATGATTTTGTCGCTCATTGGCACTCGTGCGTTAATGGTTTTTTTTGCACGGCTCGGCAAAGGTCAGCCAATTCTTGGTGCAGAAGACCATGGGCCAGTGCATCAGATGGGCAAGCAGGGGACCCCGACCATGGGTGGTATTGCCATTTTGTTTTCTGGTGCGATTGGGTGGACTGTTGCACACTTGCGTGCTGGTCTTCCATTTTCGGATCAAGCCGCAATTATTTGGCTCACCGTGTTCGTGCTTGGCACCATAGGTTTTCTTGATGACTACTTGAAGGTGCGTCGCCAACACAACCGAGGAATTTTTTGGAAGAAAAAGGGTTGGATCACGTTTGGCATCACGTTGTTGTTGTTGTGGCTGTTGTCGAGCACGACAGGAGTTGTCGAGACGATTTCATTTACGCGAGCAACAAGTCCTGGTTGGGATATTTCTGGACCGATCTTTATCGTGTGGACAGCCATCATGGTGTGGAGTACTACCAACGCCGTCAACGTAACTGATGGTTTGGATGGATTGGCTGCAGGTTCTGCGTTGTTTGGGTTCTTGGCATTCACCGTGATTGCGTATTGGGCTTTTCGTAATCCGCGCATTTACGACATTGTCAACCCACTTGACCTGGCCGTGTTGTCGGCTGCTCTGGCAGGAGCATGCGCAGGCTTTTTGTGGTGGAACGCCGCCCCTGCGCGAATCTTTATGGGAGACGTAGGTGCACTCGGTCTTGGTGCCGCATTAGGAATGCTCGCGGTCACTACGAATACACACTTGCTCTTGCCAATCGTGTGTGGAATCAATGTTTTTGAAGCTGGCTCGGTAGCAGTGCAGATGGGTGTATTCAAAGCGTCTGGTCGCAAGCGACGTCTACTAAAAATGTCACCAATCCATCATCACTTTGAATTGAGTGGTTGGCCCGAAACAACGGTGATCATCCGTTTCTGGATTATTTCAGGAATTTGTGTGGCAACCGCTGTAGCGCTGTTCATCGCAGATTTTACGCGTCAGGCCGGTTTGCGTTGAGTGCTGAGCAAACAACATTGGTGTTTGGTCTTGGTGTTGCAGGAATGGCTGTTGCGCAAGCACTGCACGAACGAGGACTGACTGTGATAGTTGCCGACGATAACGCGACGGAACAGCACCAAGCCTTTGCGCGTTCGTTGCATTGCGAGCTTGTCGATACATCGAACGAGACAGCAGTGGCAAATATTTTGAAGCGCATTGATCGTCTCGCTCCTGCTCCAGGTATTGCGGAGAATCATCATGTGGTCGATGCGGCCAGGCAAATGGGTCTGACTATTTCATCGGAACTCGAGTTGGCATACAACTTTGAGGAACAGCGCAATGGCGGAGCTCGTCCAATGCTCGGAATCACTGGCACCGACGGTAAGACAACCACCACGCTGATGACGGCGGCGATGCTCCAGGCAGCTGGCCACAAGAGCATGGCGGTCGGCAATACCGAAACACCATTGATTGCTGCCCTCAACACTGACACTCAAGTGTTTGCGGTCGAATGTTCCAGTTTTCGGCTGGCAAATATTGAACACTTCCGTACTCGCGCTTCGGTATGGCTCAATCTTGCGCCAGATCATCTCGACTGGCATACCGATATGCACAGTTATGCATCGTCAAAGGCACAACTGTGGGCGCACACGAGAGCAGGAGATGTGGCAGTTGCGCCAGTTGATGACGCTCGGATATTGCAGATTGCTCAACAGAGCACTGCACGAACTGTCACATTTGGTGCAATGCAAGGCGATTACCACGCGCAGGACGGGCGCCTGAATACACCACACGGATCAATCATGAATATTTCGGACATGAAGCGCGCGATGCCACACGACATCACCAATGCGCTTGCCGCTGCCGCAATTTCGATAGAGAGTGGTTTAGTCGAGCCGAGTCACGTTGCAAGAGCGCTATCAGAGTTTGATAACGCTCCACACCGAATTGAGTTTGTGGAAATGATCGATGGGGTGAAGTGGTTTAACGACTCAAAGGCGACAAGCCCTCATGCTTCAGCTGTCGCAATTAGGTCATTTGAAAACATTGTGTTGATTGCGGGTGGTCGTAACAAGGGCCTTGATCTCTCACTCTTGGCTGATGAGCCACAACGCATCAAAGCAGTTGTGGCAATAGGGGATGACGCAAAAGAAATCGAGAAAGCATTTACTGATGTGTGTCGTGTGGTGCATGCCACGTCGATGAAGGATGCGGTGGTGCATGCCCACAAACTTGCAACGAGTGGGGACGTCGTTTTGCTATCACCTGCGTGCACTAGCTACGACTGGTATAACAATTACATGGAACGTGGCAACGACTTCATGCATTGTGTGCGAGAAATAGCCAAATTTAACCAGCAACAAGGCAACTAGAAAAAACAATTAGACGAGGTATTTATGGCAACGATCTCTGCAGATAATCAACTCACCCCAGCCGAGAGACGCCGTGCGGTTTTGAATAAAACTGGCAAGGCACAGACAAGCAGGCTTGCAACAGATGTGCCGAGCAAGGTGTACTACGGCATTGTTGCAGTTATTACGGTGCTCGTTGTATTTGGCCTGATCATGGTGTTGTCATCGTCTTCGATCGTGTCGATCAACAACGGTGGATCTGCCTGGTATATGTTTCGCAAGCAGTTGGCATGGTCGGTGTGCGGATTCTTTGCGCTACTCGTTACCTACCGAATGCCGTATCACATTTGGCACAAATGGGTGAGGTACGTGCTCGCCATCGGAGTTGGTTTGATGCTGCTTCCGTTTTCTCCGATTGGTGTGACGATCAACGGAGCGCGTGCATGGGCCGAAATTGGTCCTGTTCGTTTTCAACCATCAGAAGTTCTGAAGGTAGCCGTATTGCTCTATTGTGCGAGCGTTTTGGGTCGTCGTCGCAAAGAGATTGAAAATGTTCAGCGAACATTTATTCCAATCGTGACAGTGTGGTTTGTGTCAGCTGCATTGTGCATGATTCAAAAAGACTTTGGCGCGGCAATTGTGTTTACGTGCGTAATTTTGTCAACCATGTTTATTGCTGGCACTCCGATGCGGTTGATCGGCACCATTGGGGCGAGCACGGTGTTGGTCTCAGTGATTGCAATTTCTGCGAGTTCACGCATGCAACAGCGCTTCTTGTCATTTATCCATCTTCAGGAAAATAAAGGTCATTCGGCGTATCAAGTGTGGCAATCAATTTTGAGCATCTCCAACGGAGGCGTCACCGGCGTTGGTGCTGGCCGTGGTACGGGCAAGTGGGGCTATGTGCCTTTAGCGCACAGTGATTTTATTTTCGCAATTGTTGCTGAAGAGTTTGGTTTAATCGGATCGACATTGGTGATCGGTTTGTTTCTAGCGCTTGCATTGTTGGGTATTCAAGTTGCACTTCGTGCACGAGATCCATTTGGCGCGGTTCTTGCAGGTGGCATCACAACGTGGTTATGCCTTCAAGCCACGATCAACATCGGTGGAGTAATTGGTGCACTTCCTGTAACAGGTCTGACTTTGCCATTTATCTCATACGGCGGAAGCTCATTGTTTATGGTGATGGCGGCCTCGGGGCTATTGCTCAATGTTGCGCGTAATATGAAGTAGAGCCATGGTTGCCCCTGCCCCTACGACTTATGCCGTGATTACGGGGGGCGCAACAAGTGGGCACGTGGTTCCTGCGCTTTCCATTATTGAATTGTTGGTAGAAGCCGGACACCCTCGCGAAACCTTGGTGTATGTAGGTTCGGATCGCGGTGTTGAAACAACACTCATGCCACAAACAGGTATTGCATGCGTGTTTTTGAGTGTTGATGGACTTCAGCGCGGCTTGAGCCTCGCCAAGATCAAGCGCAATTTGCGAATGTTGCCGACCATGATGCGCGCTACGCAGTTAGCGACTCAAGTATTGGTGCAGCACCGACCACGCGTGGTGGTCTCGGTCGGCGGATATGTGAGCGCACCGATTTGTCGGGCGGCCCGTCATCTCAAGATTCCGGTGGTCACTTGCTCGTATGACAGCAAGCCAGGAATGGCGACAAAGATGCAGGCCCGGTACGCAGCAACTGTTGCTGTGGCACACACACCAAGTACGTTGCATCGGGCTCAACTCACCGGTGCACCTGTGCGTGCAGAGTTGCGACATCTCGACCGCGGCGCTTCTCGTGAAGCATCACGAATTCGTCTTGGGTTTAGCGCAGACTCAAAACTCGTTGTGGTGATGGGTGGATCCCTTGGCTCGGCAGTGTTAAATAGCGCAACGGAGAGTCTTGTTGCGCAGATGAAGAGCCCATCGTTGGCGAACGTTGCTATTTTGCACATTGCCGGATCGAGATACATGGAAGGCCAGCAATTAGCGAGTGAGATCAGACGCCCCGATGGTTCAATCATGTATCAACGAATTGCCTACAGCAGCAATATGAATGACATTTACGCAGCTGCCGATTTGGTGGTTGCGAGAGCGGGAGCTTCAACGGTGGCAGAGATTGCGACTGTTGGTATTGCCTCGGTGTTGGTTCCATGGAAAGATGCAGCCGAGAATCATCAACTCACAAATGCAAAGTCGCTGAGTGATCTAGGCGGGGCAGTGCTGCTAGAAGAGTCAAAACTCACGGATGCCGTTTTTGTACAACTCATCGGCGACCTGTTGGGCGATGAAGCAAAGCGGCTACACATTGCGCGTGAAGCACGAAAACTTGGCGAAGTGCATCGCAACTGTTCGATAGCAGCGGTTGTTGAAAAAGCGGCCGAGATGGTTCTGCGATGAGCGAAATTGCATATTTTGATTTGAGCACGCCACGACGAATTCATGTCATTGGTATCGGTGGCCCCGGCATGAACGCCATTGCCCAAGTGTTGTGCGAGATGGGTCATCAAGTATCTGGCAGTGACATTCACGAATCTGATGTGCTGGATCGTCTGCGCGCCATAGGCGTGAGCATCATTGTCGGACATGATGCGACAGTCGTGCAGAATTGTGATGTGGTCACAGCTTCAACCGCGATTCCTGTAACCAACATCGAACTCGTTGCTGCTGGGGCACAATCAATTCCGGTTCTCAGCCGAGCCCAGATGTTGAGCGCAATTTGCGCACTCAAGCAATCTGTTGCGGTGGCTGGCACTCATGGCAAGACAACAACATCTGCAATGTTGATGCACATCTTGACCACTGCAGGGCTGCAGCCGAGTTTTGTGATTGGCGGTGACGTACATGGCTTGAATTTGGGTGCTGGATGGAGAAACGGAAAGCATCTTGTCGTCGAAGCAGATGAAAGTGATTCAACACACTTGGCGTTACCACTCTGGGGATCAATTTTGACCAATGTTGATGTCGATCATCTTGATCATTTTGCAACGTTCGACAACATCGTTGAAAGTTTTGAGCAGTATGTCAAGAAGATTGATGGACCGAAGGTGATATGCGCCGATGATGCTGTGTGCGCAAAAATCGCCACGAAGCAAGCATGTCGTACATATGGCAGGAGCATCAATGCCGATGTACGAGCTGTCAATGTAGTTTTTGCAGATGGACGCAGCCGTTTCGATATCGATTTGAGACAATCTCGTTCGACAGATGAACATGTTTTAGTCGGATCTGTCGAACTTCCATTGCGGGGCGAGCACAATGTTCTCAATGCCACGGCCGCATTAACAATGGCGATGGAGCTTGGCGTGGACTTCGAGGTTGCCGCTCAAGCCTTGAGCAGCTTTCGCGGCGTTGCACGGCGTTTCGATATGCGAGGTGTCGATGATGGAGTGACATTTGTGGACGACTACGCGCATTTACCGAACGAAATTGTCGCGGTGTTGCGCGGTGCCCGAGATGCCACAGATACATGGAGTCGAGTGGTCGCTGTCTTTCAGCCCAACCGCTTCAATCGGATGAGTGTGATGTCTAGTGCTTACGCAGATGCATTTGGTGATGCCGACGTCGTTGTGGTCACCGACATCTATTCGTCGGGTACCACTCCGATACCTGGCGTAACTGGCAAACTTGTTGTTGATGCGATCGAGAAGAACCACCCAAGTAAGAGAGTTGAGTGGATTGCGCAACGGGAAGATCTCGTGAGTTTTCTTGCGTCTACTCTCACAACTGGTGATCTGTGTATTTCAATGGGCTGTGGTGACGTTGCCCATCTTCCTGACGAAGTGATTTCGTTGCGCCAAAGTAATCGCGCCAACAAAGCACTAGAGCACTAGAGCACTAAAGAACAAAAAACATGAACACACCTCGACAATCTAAGCGTCCGGCAACAGTTGCAGAGTTGCAGTTAGCAACAGAGTTATTTGCAAAACGTGCGCACGCCGATGTGTCGCTTGGGCAATTTACGACTTACCGAGTGGGCGGCAACGCTGCACTGCATGTGCACGCTGAGTCGATAGATGATCTCGAAGCGATCAGTACCGTTTTGGCACAGGTTGATCTTCCGTTGTTGGTAATTGGGCGGGGTAGCAACATCTTGATTGCCGACACCGGGTTTCAGGGCTTAGCGATCACATTTGGCAGTTTTTTGGAATACATCGACCTACCCGATCGGTCCGACGGTGGCGGCAGCCATGACGGTGACGGTAGCCAAAACGGTGGCCTTGCTGTTGAGCCGATTGCACTTTTCGGCGGATCGGTGCCTCTGCCGGTAGCCGCTCGGCAAAGTGTTCATCGCGGGCTAACCGGTTTTGAGTGGGGCGTTGGTGTTCCAGGCACGATCGGTGGCGCGGTGCGGATGAACGCTGGTGGTCATGGTTCTGACATGGCGTCATCACTTGTGTCGGCTCGAATTTTTCATCTGTTGCGGGGTGTCGAAGCCCATGTTGATGCGGTCGATCTAGGTCTGAGGTTTAGGGGCTCGGCGATTGCGGATCATCATGTGGTGTTGTCGGCAACCCTCAATTTGGGTTGGGCAACTGACACACAAGCAGCAGAAAATCAGTTGTCAGAGATTGTGAAGTGGCGCAGAGAAAATCAGCCTGGTGGGCAAAATGCCGGCTCAGTATTTGTTAATCCTGTACCAGGCGAGGTTTCGGCTGGTGCGTTGATAGATCAGATTGGAATGCGTGGTTTTCGTATTGGAACAGCGCACGTCTCAGAGAAGCATGCGAACTTTATTCAGTCTGAAGATGGTGGCTTGGCGTCGGATGTAGTGCAGGTGATGGCCGAGATTCGTCGTCGGGTGAAAGATTCAACGGGATACGACTTGCGAAGTGAGATTCGTCTTGCTGGTTTTGATGCAGCGATAGATCCAGCACTGATCGATGTATTGACAAGCGAATCGGACACAAGTGTGGCAACGGTGAGGCTTGAACACATTTTTGAACGTAACTCGAACACATCGGTTGTAGCCGACACATCAATACCCATTTCGATCTTGTCGTCATCTGATTTTCAAGACCCGCTAGATGTGCCGGCAGAAGTGCTTGATGAGTTGAGCGCGGTGTTTAGTGATGAGACGTCAACGACACAAGAGCAACCAGTAATAGCTTCAGTAACCGACATCAAAACACGAGAAGTGACGATGCCTGTTGTGTCGGATGAGGTATCAGTAAGCGCCCCAGTTACTGCACCAGGTCGTGTCGTTATTGTGGACGAAGATTTTCGTCAGCCATCCGAAAGTGATTTTCCCTCGGATACCAATTCGCAATCGGTGCATAAAGCACCAACGTCGGTTCGGGTGTTAATCACCGATGATGATGTCGCGCAAGACCTAGACGCGCAAATAATTGTTGGTACGCAGTGGAGCGATGGAACGAGGTCGCGCCGATTATTGGGCATGCTGACAAACAAAATTGCTGGTGGCAATAAGCGCAAGCGCCTTGTGATGACAAGTCTTGGCCTTGTGCTTTTTGTTGGTGTCGCACTTGTTGTCTTGGCATCGCCGCTCGTTGCGGTGAGAACCGTGAAAGTTGAAGGTGCAAAATATGCGGATGCTGCTTTGGTCAGAAGTGTTTCTGACTCACTGAAGGGCAAGTCGGTGCTTACTGTCGATACCAAAACTGCAGTTGAGAGACTTGAAAGCGACCCGTGGATTAAAACTGCTCGTATTACAACAAGCCTTCCAAGTCGCGTATTGATTCAAATCAACGAGCGAATTCCCGTTGCATGGTTTCTTGGTGTCGATAATCGTGCGCGTGTAATTGACGAAGACGGTTTGGTGCTGAGTGTTGTTGAGGGGCGACCAACGCAATACATGTGGATTGATGGGACAGGACCCAATTTGACCGCGGGAGCAAGCTCGGCCGCTACCTATAGGGCGGCTGGCCAACTAGCGATGTCGTTGCCAAGCGAGCTTGCACCAATGGTCAAACATCTTGGAGTGGCAGGGTCTGAACAGATCACGATGACCCTTAAAACTGGCACGGTTATCAACTTTGGGGCCCCGGTAGATATGCGCAACAAACTCGTCAATGTTGTGGTTTTATTGCGCCGCCAAGATGTCAACTCAATCACCAGTATTGATGTGTCGACGGGGACCCCAGTAGTTCAGTCGTGATCACAGCCAGCCTGAACGATCAACTAGCCTGTACCCAACATAGGAACCGGCGTCTGTGACAGAGTCAATTTCGTTGTCGCTCACGCTTCGTAGGAGGATTACACAATGGCTGGTGCACCACAAAACTTTTTGGCGGTTATCAAAGTAATTGGAGTTGGCGGGGCTGGCGTCAATGCCATCAATCGCATGATTGATTCCAATTTGAGAGGCGTCGAATTTGTGGCGGTAAACACCGATGCACAGGCGTTGCTCATGAGCGACGCAGATTTCAAGATTGATATTGGCCGCGAAATTACGCGCGGTCTTGGAGCAGGTAGTGATCCAGCAATTGGTCAAGATGCCGCCGAAGCAAGTCGCAGCGACATTGAGGAAATTGTTAGCGGCGCCGACATGGTGTTTATTACTGCTGGCGAAGGTGGTGGTACCGGAACTGGTGCTGCACCAATTATCGCCGAGATTGCTCGTGCTGCTGGTGCGCTCACCGTTGGCATCGTGACACGTCCATTTGGTTTCGAAGGTCGTCGTCGTGCCATGCAGGCCGAAGCGGGGATCGCTAAGTTGCGCGAAAAGGTCGACACGTTGATCATCATTCCGAACGAACGACTCTTGTCGGTTGCCACCGAGAAGACAAGTTTGTTGGATGCATTCAAGCGCGCTGATGAAGTGTTGTTGCAGGGCGTTGCAGGTATCACCAACTTGATCACTACACCTGGTCTGATCAACACCGACTTTGCGGACGTCAAAATGATATTGACAAATGCAGGTACGGCCCTGATGGGAACTGGTAAAGCAAAGGGCGATAATCGTGCGATCGCGGCAGCAACCGCTGCTATCAACTCGCCACTGCTCGAGTCATCCATCGAGGGAGCTCGTGGAATTTTGCTCAACATTACTGGGCCATCCGACATGGGCTTGTTCGAACTCAATGCTGCAGCCGAGATTGTGCACGCTGTTGCACACCAGGATGCAAACATCATTTTCGGCACCGTTATCAATGACGAACTTGATGACGAAGTGCAAGTAACAGTGATCGCAGCAGGTTTTGATCGCTCCGATTCGGGCATGTCGCGACCTGCGGGTCGTGGTGATGGTCGCGCCGATACGCGTGGTGACCAACGTGGTAGCCGAATCAAAGAGTTGTTTGGTTCGGGCGAAGACCCATTGCGTGACTCATCCGACGGCTTTGACGTACCAGACTTTTTAAAGTAGCAACTTCGGATGGTTGGCGCATTCGCCACCAAATTTGCTATCGAATCGGCCAACGTAAATTTATGAATCAAGCACTTGTGGCAACGCGCGTTGCCGAACTGCGCGATCGAATTTCGCGCGCAGGCGGGGTTGGGGTTGGCATCGTTGCTGTTACCAAAACTTTTGGGATCGATGCCTGGAACGATGCAAAGTTTGCGGGCTGTGAGGCAGTTGGCGAAAACTATGCCCAAGAATTGATCGCCAAGTCAGACCAAGTTGCACGGCTTGATCGGCTGCCAGTCCATTTCATTGGGCAATTGCAAACCAACAAGATCAAGTCACTATTTGACATTGTCGATGTGTGGCAATCGGTGGATAGGGCATCAGTGGTGACAGAACTCGTCAAGCGCCAGTTGGCCCGCACCTCGGCTGGCCGATGCGAAATACTGGTGCAGGTCAATACCACCAGCGAAGTGGATAAAGGCGGGTGTGATCCAACCGAGGTGGAGGCCCTTGTACATCAAGCCCGACAAGGGGGATTGGACGTGACTGGGCTGATGACAGTTGGTCCAACCGATATGGACCCAATGAAGACTCGCGCTGCATTTGGATTGCTCAAGCGGATGGCAACCGACCTTGGGGTAGACAAATTGTCGATGGGGATGACTGCCGATGTCGAGATTGCGGTTGAGGAAGGTTCCACATTGGTGCGGGTCGGAACGGCGCTTTTCGGCCAGCGTCCACATTCGGTCTAGTCGGGTGTTGTAACCTTCTTGTGATGTCAATGTTTAGACGAGCAATGGACTATCTCGGTCTTGGACCAGATGATGCCTACGACGACTACGACGCTTCAATTGCCACAGAGCGCCCTGCTGCGCGTGGTGCCGGAGCATCGCGACGTCCACAGCCTCGGCAAGTGGTTGATGACTATGAAGACGAAATTGACGATGAGTACGAAGAAGCACCGCGACCTCGAGCGGCTGTTCGACCAACATCTGCCCGTGCCCAAGCACAACGCGATGACTCAAGTGTGCAAGTTCGACCAAGTGGCGCAAGCACCGGTGGTACCGTGCGCAAACTGACGCAGACAACTGCTGAGCCAGTTGCCATTCGCCCAACTCGTTATGACCAAGCAAAAGATATTGCGGATTTACTGAGGTCTGGTCAGCCTGTTGCAATGAATATCGGTGCTGCTGATTCAGAAATTGCGCGACGACTGATTGATTTTGCGAGCGGAATGACGTACGGCATGGAAAGCAAGATGGAAAAGATTGCACCAGGTGTGTTTTTGTTGACACCTCGTGGCACACGCGTTATTCGTGATTAATCTTCTTTGCTCTCTGGTAGGTCTGTATACGTACCTCATTATCGGAAGAGTAATTCTTTCGTGGTTTCCCGCTAATCCAAACGGGCCTCTTGGTCAGGTTGTGCGAATCGTGATGATGTTGACTGATCCTGTACTTCTGCCCGTTCGGCGGATTTTGCCCCTTGCCGGCCCACTCGATCTTTCGCCCCTTGTGGTGTTGCTGTTTTTGCAGATCGTCGTGCAAGGCATGCTGCTTCGCTGCTAAGCATCAAGCCAGTAGCACGCATTTGCCTTTACAATGACGCACCGTGACATATCCAAAGGTTGATTCTCAGCCAAACTTTCCGGCGCTCGAAAATGAGACGCTTGAGTTCTGGGCTACTGACGGCACCTTTCAGGCTTCTCTCGATCAACGAGATACTGGCACCAATGGCAATAACGAATATGTCTTTTATGATGGTCCACCGTTTGCAAATGGCTTGCCGCACTATGGCCACCTGCTCACTGGGTTTGTCAAAGATGCGGTTCCGCGGTATCAAACAATGCAGGGCAAGCGAGTAGAGCGTCGTTTTGGATGGGATTGTCACGGTTTGCCTGCCGAAGCAGAAGCAGAGCGCCAGTTAGGGATTTCTGGACGACAAGCAATCACTGACTTTGGTATCGAGAAATTTAATGAGTACTGCAAAGAATCTGTGCTGCGATACACCAGCGACTGGGAGCGTTATGTAACCCGCCAAGCGCGCTGGGTTGATTTTGCTAACGATTACAAAACTCTCGACGTGTCGTATATGGAAAGTGTGATGTGGGCGTTTAAGACACTGTGGGACAAGGGTCTGATTTACGAAGGATTTCGTGTGTTGCCATATTCGTGGGCACTTGAAACACCATTGTCAAATACCGAAACGCGCATGGATGATGCGTATAAGCAAGTGCAAGATCCAGCACTGACCGTTGCGTTTGTGCTTGCAACCGGCGAATCGCTGTTGGCGTGGACGACAACGCCGTGGACACTGCCAAGCAACTTGGCTCTTGCGGTGTCGCCAGACGTGAGTTATGTGCGAGTGCGCCATAACGGAACTGTGTACATTTTGGCGGAAGCGCGACTTGGTGCGTATGAAAAAGAATTGGAAGGCGCCGAGGTGTTGGACACTGTGCTCGGCTCGGCATTGGTTGGCCGCACCTACACACCGATGTTTTCGTACTTCGCTGATCAGCCAGACGCATTTCGAGTAATTGCGGGCGACTTCGTAACAACGGAAGACGGCACTGGGGTAGTGCACCTTGCCCCTGGCTTTGGCGAAGATGACCAACGAGTGTGCAGCGAAAACGGAATTGGGCTGGTGGTGCCGGTTGATAGTCGGGGATTGTTTACGAGTGAAGTTCCTGACTTCGAGGGAATGTTGGTGTTCGATGCCAACCCGCTGATTATTCGCGAACTCAAATCGCGTGGAGTTGTGTTGCGCCACGAAACATACGACCACGCATACCCGCATTGTTGGCGCACCGGAAAACCACTCATCTATAAAGCCGTGAGCTCGTGGTTTGTCAATGTGACGGCAGTGAAAGAGCGGGG
>Ga0194050_1000272_pt1 | contig 17869 bp, 32 predicted proteins | sample SepL2310m_MetaG_FD_148657 | JGI IMG/M metagenome (GOLD analysis project Ga0194050, IMG submission 148657) | Anoxic zone freshwater microbial communities from boreal shield lake in IISD Experimental Lakes Area, Ontario, Canada - Sep2016-L239-10m | ecosystem: Environmental > Aquatic > Freshwater >...
TTTTGGTTAAAGTGATGTGTGCTCACGTATTCACACCAGTATTTGTATGTCCTAACTTCGGTTGCAATCCTGGTACTTACCCAATCTGTTCGAGGTTATATAAGTCAGAAACACCACAAGCTGTAGCAATGCCAGTTGAAGAAGTTGTGGTTCGAGTTCCAGTAGTTGTTCCAGTCAAAGTTCCAGTAGTTGTATCTAACCCTTTACGCATTCCCGGAGCTGGTGCTTCTGAAGCAGAATTGGCTCGGTTTAGGTTGGTAATGAATGCAGCGTATCAAGCTCACAAGACTGGTGTATCACAAAGCATTCCTAAGTAGTTCGTTAACCTAGTCCATAGGGGACTGAAGAGTTCAATGCTCTTACTAGGTATTCCATGCTCATGTTGAGTGTGGTTGTTTGTATTTCTAGTTTAAGGAGTTTTTGTTATGGCTAAGTCTATTGATCGTTGCGTTTGTGGTGATTGCTCAAATGTTCCTATGAAGGGATCAGATGAGTGTTGTGCTTGTGCATATATCCCTGAGCCATTGCCCTCGATGGATGAGTGTTACGGGGATGAAAGATCTTGCTGGGTGGAAAACTGCTCTAACACTCCCAAGATGTTTGAGTTGATCTGTGATTCATGCGTGGAAAAACATGAGAGTTCAGATATCCCCGGCTTTCCTAGTGAGTATGAGGGCGATGATCAGTTAGGTAAATGCGGTACTTGTTCTTGTGGTAATTCTTGTGTTGTTACTTCTTACATTAGGTACAACATCTGTCTGTTTTGTATGCGTCAACTGCTTGATAGCTTTGGTAGAGAAAATAAAACAGATGCTGAAGAAGCACTGTGGGAACAGTTTTTGCCTACCGAAGATATGGGCTGGATCGATGTTGAGTATGCTGTTCAGCGTTGGATTAATGTCTTCTTTTTCTCAGGCGATGAGTATGAGTATTACATACCAAAAGAAGTAGTAGATGGATCGCAAGCTCTTTGTGATTGTGGGAAAAATTACGAAGATGGTTGTAAATGTCTGCCCTTCTAAATGTTGTGTTTAAGTTTGTTCGTTTGTTGAAGCTCATGCGTGTTGCGTGAGCTTTGTTCTTTTTACATAGGAGTATCTAGTATGAGTCAGTTCAATTTGCCAGCGTTAATCCAGTACAAGTCTAAGAAGTTCATCGCTTATCGGGAGACTGATAAAGCGAAAGTAAAGCTCCTAACATGGGGTGACACATGGGAGTTTAAGAAGTACCAAGGTACACCACAAAGAGCTAGTGTCATGGAGCTGAGGTCTTTTGATGCACGATCTTGGAATGGTCATAACTATTTCAAAGCTCAGGGTGTGGTGTTCTCTTGTTCGACAGGGGATCAGATCGTGGATGGAAACATTCTAGCTCTGTTTGGGGATGAGCTTACTTACTGGGCTAATGTTGCTTTATCAGTAGTTGTTCCTGTTGTGGTTCCTGAGGTAGTAGTTCTACCTGAACCCGTAGTTTCTAGTTCTAGGTCTATTAAAGAGGAGGTTGATATCATGATCGATGATCGAATTGGATTGGAAGTAGTCGAACTTCTTGAGGATAGCTCGTCAAGAAAAGGTAGCCATGGTCGGCTCTATCACTTGTTGCATAAGGCAGCTAAAGGTAAGCCCTACAAGGTCTACTCATACTCAGTTCCAAGCCCGACCAAAATGAGCCATGATGAATATCAGAATGCGATGGGGCATCTGGTAAACTTCTTCGATGCTGTCGATGATCAAATCATCGGTGGTGTGAATAAGGGAACCAAGATCATCTTCGCACTCGCTGAGGAGAAGGTTCATTGGTTAAGTTGGTTCTCTGGTATGGGTATCAAGGTCTATGAAGGAGCTAAGACTTCTAAGAGACTATCACAGTTACTTAGACCGTACATCTTCTTCGGTGAAGTTCCAACTTCCGAGATCACCTACAAAGTGATCAAGGGTAAGTCTACCGAGTTGATGGGTAAGACTTTCGAGGGGATTGACATCACTCTAGATGGTGCAATTGCAATCCGCTTCTGGTTGTTCAAGAAGATGATAGATCAGACCATTGAAGTTTTAGTCAAACTAGGCGAGATCCAAACTGCTCAGAGATTGAAGAGACTTGGTTACAAGACCAAGGTCTTCAATGGTCGGTTGTGGCTTCCCGGTGTTGGCTTCATTAAAGGTCAGTTCTTTGTTACAAGATATGCATCCATCTCTGTGGACATCGTGTTCCACGAGGTGAACATCAAGGAAGAGGTGACCATCGACAGTGATGTAGCCTTCATCGGGATGGATCCGCAACCCGGCAAGCTCACAGCTTGGACTAATAAGCAAGCGATGGTGAACTTCCCTTGGGCACATGGGATCGGTCATCGAATCCTTGCTAAAGACTCGTTCGTCTATGGCTTGGCAAAAGATGAGATCGAAGCTACTGTCAAGGCGATGCTCACAGGCAAGGTCTTGGATACTGTTGATGATCTGGTAGAGAGTCTTCAAGCTTCTCGATTAGAGAACTCTGAAGGAACTCAACAGCGGTTCCGTGCTGCTGCGTTTGCAGAGATCACGGATCTGCGTGAATGCCCTGCTCTCTTAGGTCAGACTGCGAAGTCTGGTCTAGACCGAGTAGCTAATCGTCAAGATCAGAAGATCAGGGTCAAGATCCCCGGCGGTGTGTATTGTCAAGTTGTGTCTCAAGCGGTGATGGCTTTGATGGGTATATATGTATCTGTTGAAGCTAGAAGCATCGTTTATAACGAGACTTACATGGTCTTCGTGATGGAAGATGCAGACTACATCGAGAATCGTGTGAACCATGGAGGCCCAGACATGGATGATAAGTTCACGCTTATCTTTACCAAGCACAGGGGTCAAGTGGTTGTCTTCTTGTATCGTAATCCTAGTGACAGGGGTGAGTATAACGTACTCAAGTTTGTTGGAAAGCCTCCTGTTCCGCTTAGTCCTTACGAGCTTCCAGTCAGCTTTGGGATGAAGATCTCTAAGCTGCTAGCTCAAGGGTTGGGTGAGGGTGTTGTTCCTGAGACTCCAGAGTGGTGCAAGGATGAGAAGGGTGTGAGTGACAAACTCTACACCAAAGAGATCTTCTTACTAGACATCCGAAATGCTGCGGGATCTCCGGGGACTTACATCTCCTTGATCAGACTGTACAACCTCTCGTTCCCCGAGCGAAACCGTAACACGTTCTTGCCTTGTGGTGAAGAGATCGTTGATACGTTTGTTCAGACTCGCAACCAAGCGAAGATGAGCTGGATCAAGAAGACTGGTAGGAAGATGTTCATCTGGATGATGCGATCTAACTGTACCTTTGACTACGCAGCTATCCAGAGTTGCAAGGGACTCTTCAAGAAGGCTGTATTTAATCGACTGTATGATTCTCTCAAGGCTCAGGGAAGGATTCAAGACAGTTGGTACACGCTCTTGGTCAAGGAGTGCTTTGAATTGATTGCGCCTGCTAAGAAGGTGATCGACTTGGAAGTTGGACGGGTTCGTATCCGGAACAACTACCTCAAGTTGATTGATCTTAAGTCTAGCAGTCACACTACCATGTTCAACGAGTACTACATCAAGATGTGTAATAGCTATTGCTTCACTCCAGATGAAGAGAAGGACTTCCGAACTCGTAAGGGCTCAGTGAACGCTAAGGGTCATGCTCACATCAAAGGCTTGATCGAGGGTCTTCGAGCTGAGTTGATCGGCAAGTTGACTACGATTGGCTATAAGAATCCTTGGCATGTAGCGATGGCAGGGATGGCATATGCTGGTCATCATGCTACCAGCTATGGCAAGCTCAAGACTGACCACATCATGACCAGGGGCGAGATGTTTGATACCTATCTCGACATCGTGAGAAAGTTCAAAGGTAAATCTGAGAACGCTCTTCTTGAGTGTCACCTTGATGCTTGCGATCAGGATGACATGCTCTAGTAAGTTGTCTAGTTTCTAGTTGGTAAATGTAAACCGAGGACGGGGTACGGTCCAACATGATCCGAAGCAATGTTAGTTCTAAAGACATCTCTAAGCAAAGACATAAGCACACGGACAGTAGTAGTCTCTCTAGCATGGTAGCTGTATTGGTGTGGGGAGTAGAGGCGCATTGCTTCGATCCCTTAGTCAACCTATCACGGAGAATGCAATGGTTTATTATGTTGAAGCGAATCTAATAGGCATGTTCCCCAGCGTAGGGGACACGATTTATCTATCGAGCACGGTCTACCAAGACCACTCAATTTCGGGGCCCTTCAAAGTACTCGATAGGGGGGACTGCCAAGTACGGCAGGTTATTCCTTCGTTCATCAAGGCGACACTTGAGCCTGCTGAATTAACCCAAGACTACTGGGTCTATCCCGGACGAAAAGCTCAAGCTTAAGATTTTCCTCGTCACCTTCTGGTGATGGGGATTCTTTTTTAAAACCCTGTCGCACTTCGTGCCTACTTTATATTATGCGCTCCCTGTCGGTCGCTCCCTCAGGAGGGAAGCCAACGCTGTTAGTGGTACTTCAAGTAGCCATGGCTGTAGTGGTGTGGGGATATGACACACTCTGTTGTGTGTAAGACTTCCCAACTCAGCATAACTAAGGAGTATCTCGCATGACCGCTATCCAATCGGCCCTTAACAAGCTTCAAGCATTCCAAGAGTGCAAAGGTTTCCAGCTAGGGGGCAAGGGCCCAGAGCTTAAGTACCTTGCGACAGAGATCAAGTATCTATGGCCTACCCTCAATGAAGGGGACAAGGCTTTGTTCACCGCAGCGGTAGCAAGAGGGTGCTTCGCCATCGAGAAGAAGTACATTTGGCCAATGTTCTTGGATGCGGTGGGCATGGAAGCCCCTGAACCAACACCTACTGGTTCCCCTGCACCAGCACCGCAGACCAACAAGGTAGCTGCGGAGATCTTAGAGCATTGTCAGGGTACTAGGACAGTCCTAGGGCTGCTTAACAAAACCCTAGAAGCCATGCTCTTGACAATGGAAAGACAAGCAGAGAGCATCACGGTTCTCACACAGCAAGTCGAGGCACTGAAGAAGCCTGCACCACGCAGAGTGAGTAAGCTTGAAGCCGTCTAAGTAAACCTAAGAGCCTCTACCCGCAAGGGTAGGGGTTTCTTTTTTTAAGCACTCGCCTTCGCTGCGCTCAGACTGGATTCGTACGCAGTCGTACCTCCTGCGGGCAGTGAGTAGTACGCATCCCAACGCATAAAGTGTGGTGCTGTCGTGGTGTGGGGAGTAGCACAGGGTGGAAGCCTAAACCAAAAGAGGCTTTGTACAACTGTACACTACCTAATAGGACAGAACAGGAAAGGTTTGGGGGGTTGGGTAAGGGACTAAGAGGACAAGGGTGTCCTTAATGTAACCAACGGGAGGTGAAAAGGTTATGGTGAACTACCTTCATCTTCCAATTTACCTAGTTTACCAAGCCGATGGAAGGGATTTGCGTGTGTGCCTGTTCTGGTGTGGGGCTTTTCGCTGAAGCGGAGAGCCTATTTGATCGGAAATTTTATCTGGGAGAAAAGTTATGGGAAGGCGAACTAGAGGGCATCCAGTCAGAGATGTCCGTCAACAGGTCACGGTGTTAGTGGATGTAAAAACCAGCAACATGTACTCGATCTTAGCGAGCGATACATTTGCAAGATTTCTGAATGAGCTTGTGGCTCAAACAGAAGACGGCAACCAAAGTAAAAGTACACAGGAGATGTGCAATGTATGAGATAACATTCAACCAGTTCACCATTCTAACATGGTGGAACATGGCAACTGGAAACCCATTCAACCATACGATAAGTACAACCCATCATAAAGGGTCAAGTCTTATTTGTGACATCGAATACAAAGCCAATAGTACATCAGATTGGTGCCTTCAATGGGCAGGGAATCAAAGTCAAGTAGTCTTTACTGGATATGAAAAGCCAGAAGACTTAATGTTCAAAGTCAAAGACAGTCCAAAAACTTTTTAACAATCAACCAAGGAGTCAAGCAATGTTTAGTACCGATATCAAAATTTCTTTCCGTCAAAAGATGGTAGTCCTAATAGGATTCCAACTCTGCCTAATACTCTTAGCCAATACCTATTGTGCTACAGAATATGCAGAAGTCCTCACCTATGAAATGGAGATGGACGAGATGGCAGATCACTATGAAGGGATTCAAAAGATTCGTAGCAAGCTAGAAGGTGAAGACCTTCAACGCTGCTGCGGACACAGAGACATCTTGGACATAGGGTTTGATGGTGACGAGATCGATAACAAAAGAATCGAACCTGCAAAGGTTTGGTTCATGGATCCGATGGACATCATTCGTAGCAACATGAATCGCAAATACAAGGAAGGGAAGTACCTACTCTTTGTAGACAGTAACAACAAAGTCTATGCCTTCGACCTAACCCTGCAAGGGTATGACACAGAGGCTACGCAACAAACCATACGGGGTTTCTTAGATGAATAATTTAACCCTAACCAAAAAGGCAGTGCTGATAATCGCAGCACTGTCTCTTTCTTTTTGTGTGTACAACTACACGCAAAAAAAACCGGCCACCTCTTACTGGGGCAAACTGTTCAAGACTTTAGAACAGCCAGTCAACCCAACCCAGCTATACTTCTTGCACCCGAATGAAAGTAGTGTAGCTATCATGGATAGTAAATATACCCGTGAAAGATTTCTCCTCTTCGCAAATGAAAAAGGTGAAATACATTTCATGGATATTAGAAAGGCATTTGCACAGCACACTTACGATGCTGAAGACAGGATGCTAGAAGCAAAGATTCGTAGCTGGTTAGATGACCCGTCAATAACCCTACATGATCTGCATCCTACTGAGTAACCTTATTCAAAACCTATAACCCTGCATCACCCTTGAGGTGGTGTGGGGTTTCTTTTTGCACCCACTATACAACCTTTGTTTTTCCCTTTTGGTTTTGGGTTTCGTCATGGGTTGCGGTGTTGGTGTGGGGCTTCGTGAACACAAGCGTGTTCAAGCCGATGCGTAACTCTAGCTAAAGAAAGGAAGGAGAAAGTATGCCAGCACAGTTTCAGATCGTGAGGACATTCCCCGTAGGAGTGCCCACACAAGGACGACTAAGAAAACTTAAGAAGAAGTTGCTTCACTTGCAACACCTTCGAGAACAGGGAAGACCGGACAGATTCAAGGAAGAAGACTTAGTACGAGCATTAGATCGAACACCTAATGTCCCAGCAGACTTCTGGGAGAAAGGCGGTTACCCATGGGCTGGTTAGAAATCATTGCCCTTGGTTTAATACCCGGCAGCATCAAGCTGTCACGGGAGTTCGGCAAACTAGATGTCAGCGTAACACCCGCAGTGTTCATGCTGATTGAGTATTGCGTTAAGAAAATGAAAGAGCTTCTAGCTTCAACTCCGAAGACAGAAGAAGAACCTAAACCATCTAACTAATTAAGGAATAGACTATGGATATTAAGGAAACCGTTTTGAAGTCCACCCTCAAACAGAGAATCACTGCTGCACTTGTAGCGGGATTAATTGGTGGAGGATACTGGTACAATGCCCACGCAACAGTTGCCCCATCAGTAGCAGCAACACAGGGTATGAACAAAGAAAACAATGTTAAGTTTGTAGTGCTTAGCGGTAAAGACTTCATCGATGGAAAGACGAAGCAACCCAAGAGTACAATCTTAAATGATACAGCAGACTACAAAGCTGCGTCACTCACCGTGTACATTGACCGAGCTAAATGCCCACAGTTTTCCCATGCTTCCCTGCAAGGAAAGACCCTCAACATTAAAGGCTTCGTGCAAGAGTACAAAGGCAAGGACGGGAAAAGCAAACCCGAGATCAAGGTCACCAGCCCAGACCAAATCAGCGTAGTTAACTAGACCGTGTGAAAGCACTAGTTGATTACGACCACGGGAGGGAAGAAGAAGTCTTAATAATTCTTTACTTCTTCTCTCCCCTGTTTTAAAAGTTTAATTTGAACGCAACATTACAATTTATAGGAGATAGTTATGAGTAAGTTTGAACAGTTCGTTGAGTTGAATGCAGCAGCATCCGTTAGGGATTCCAAAATCGGTGGACGGTTCTGGAAGCGAAAGGATTCCTATACCACAGGAAATACTTTAGCACCTAGCCTTACAACTCCCCCAGAACTTGAAGGCAAGACCTTGCACATCACCAAGCAAGATGGTGGCTTCAGTATGTATGTAGCCGAAACTGTTGACGCACCCTTCTCTTCCGCAGTGATTCTCTGTCACTTAAAGGAAGCGGAAATAAAGAACAAGGAAGGTGTAGTCAGTCCTGTTCTCAAAGGTCTTGCTATGATCAACGGTCAGTCCACTGAGATCGTAATCAGGGCTAACAGTCTTCAACAAAAGCAAGTCCAAGTGGACAAAGCAATTGCAGCAGGGCGCACTGCAATCATAAGCAATCAGCCTGATCTTTATATGAGCATCGCTACCTACGCAACTGGCAAAACCAAGCCAGCCGTAGCAGTAGTAGGTAGTGAAATGCCAGATGAAGACCTACCATTCTAATGTGCCAGAAGATAGTCCTCTAGTAATTCCTGCAAAGGAAAAGCTAGGGGACTTCTTTTTTATGTGGGCAAGTGAAAAGAGACAGCACCTTTTTAGTAGCAGTGAGCAATCACAACCTACTAGAGAGGTGCTTTTTTTTTGAAAGGTTTCTGTTTGGATTAGGGTTTATCAAATCAAATACTAGCTCTTTAACACTTCAAGGAGATCACCTATGGCTACACTCGTTCATCCATCTGCCATTGAACAAGACAGCACCCTTCTAGAACGCTTAAAGAAATACAGACTAGCACCAGTAGGAACACCGCTTACCAAAAACGATACTCTCATAGTAAGCTGGGACTACAGACACAAAGCAGCAAGGCTACTACCTAGTAGACTAATTACTGTCATCGTGCTTAACCCTACCAACGAAAGCCCTGAGATAACTACCAAAGGTGTTTATGTAGAGAGAAGAATAGGCTCAGTCCGTATGCAGTCTTACCAAAAGCGGGCACATGAAAACGGGTACAGACTATTCCAAACCATGCCCAACACATGGGGAGGTAAGACTTGGTTTAACATGGGAAGAATATATGACATCTCTAGATCGGCCTACGCTTACCTTCTTGATAGAAGACACGCAACATGTACCAACCACTTTGGCGAAGAGTATGAAAGAGACATCACCAGCTATTGTAGATGGCAAGACTGCGAACCCTACGACAGAGAAGGCGGGATCAAACGATACAAAACATCAGTCCAAGGAACACTTGTATTCAAAACCCTTGCCGATGCAATAGCCGGTAATGCTATGTACACAATGGAACCTTTAAAGACAGATGCGGAATACAGAGTAACTTTTAACTTACGACAATGCCTGGACTATATGCCACGGGATGCTAGCGTGATGGCTACCATTGCCAACTGGCCCTATGAGTTAGTACCAAGAGGTTACTTAGAGTGGCTGGTTACAGACGGGGAACTTGACAACGGAATTATGTCCACCGCATTGCCAGAGCCAAACGCTTTAAGGGACAGTATCTTATCCTTCCTTTCTGAGACAACTGTATACAAGATGTACTTCGGAACGCTTGAAGAAGAAGGCAAGCTCAAGGTTATAGGTAACACCAATGACAACCTTGAGACTAGAGACTTACGCAAACGCTGGGCTCGCATGGACACCGATGAAAAGGATCTAGCTTACAGAGACTTCTCAACTTGTGGGTACTGGCTCAAAGATACTTTCATTGGTGCAGGAACTAGCAGTTACATTCCTTTCGAGGCACACGGGCCAGCAACATGGCTCGAAGCACATGATGGTAAGAGGGATAGTGAAAGCATTCCAGCACACTTAAAGACAGGACTTACAGAGTTTGAAAGACAGGAGAAGTGGACTCCAACCGAGAAAGAAAACTACGACTGGAAGCCAGTTAGGATTAGCACCAATCTAAACAAAGCTACTGAACACCTATTCAATCTACACCAGAGGCTAGATCTATGGGAACAAAGACATGACTTCCTTCTGCGTAGAACTGAACTAGAGATGCGAAAGCTTGATAGAGATGAGCTAGACTGGGAGTTCAAAGAGCATGAGCTAGAGATGAAGCGAATCAAGAATGAGTATGTAGGAATCCTTAACCTACACAAAGCTTCTATCCCTGCATCGTGGGGAATCAAAGACCGGATCATCAAGCTTAGAACTGTAGCTAGTTATGACGCTAGGAAGATGGCTGATCTTATTGAAGACATGCTAGAGTATGCAAGCTTAGAAGAACAGCGTAGTGAAGAAGAGCAGACATACTGGATCTTACTCACCCAGAAAGTGACAGAGTGGAGAAAGTATAAACAGGGGTTAGATGAAGCAAAAGAAAAGCATCAAGAAGAAGCAAGGCTGTTACGACCAGCACTGCCATGGAGTGAAGTAAAAGATATAGACGTTAGCCAAGATAACGAGGCTGCATCTTTAAGGTGGGCGATACGATTCGCAAAGACCCAAGCTCCAACTCTTACCAAAAGGAAAAACAATGCTTCCAATAAATCACGGCATCTTTCCGCAAGATGAACTCGTACCCGTGACAACCCTCTGGACATCTAAGAAAGGAACAGGGACTCTTTGGGGAAGACTCACAGAGACAATGAGGATCTTCCTGTTCCCAGGACAAGTTGGAATTAAGAAAGCTAGACTAGCCATCATGGAGAAGACAGACATAGCTTGGTATACCTTATGCTCTTTAGAAGATAGAAGTTACGGATGGTGCGGAGGGTTTGGACTAAGCTATGTAAAGATCAAGAAGAATAATAAGCATAAAGAAACAGACAGCGATAGTTATGGCTTGTACTTTTCACCCTACTACAAGGAGAAGATAGCATGAACCTATACTACTACTTCTGGGACGGGGGCGTATGGAATATACATGCAAAAGATATTACAGAAGCAAGGCAGTTAGTCTTTGACATGGACAGGATACCGTATGATATAATGCGTATTCCTACTATCAATATAAACAAGGAGGTTAGTAATGAAGACGAAGAAAACAAGGCAGCAGAAAGCAAGACGGATCTTGCAGTTAACATCAAAGAGAATGCTCGCAAGACTTTTGTACATGCAACCAGACCAACTTAAAAACTGGTCATTTAACAACAGGGATATATGCGAGAACATTCGAGAGGTGTACGAAAGAAACTGTAAGCCAGATAGGTTGACTAGAAACTACGACCTCGCCAGCATTGTAGCATAGCTATGGCAAACCTACGCTTGATACGAGAAGGACTAGAAGCTGCGGACGATCTGTCTGTATTGTTCCGCAGCGTATTAGTAGAGATTACTAAAGCAAACCAAAAGCGTATTGATAAACTTGCAAAAATAATCTCAGAAAAAAGAACGCTCATCCACATAGCCTTGGCCGAAGCCGTGGCAGCAGAGAAAGCAACCACTAAAAATAGGACTTGCTTATGAACCCCATCTTAACACACCCTTTATTTGCAAGCATGGTATGCGAGAATGCAAAGAAGAGTTTAAAAAAAACTAAACTGAAGTGTAACTTTTGTTCTTTCACAGGGAATGATTACGACAACTTCAATGAAGACAAAGAAACTTGCACCGGATGCCAAGACTACCTAGAGGCTATGCGTATCTACGGCATGAACCTTGAAGAAGTATCAAAACGATTTGGACTCTTAGGAAGTATACGGGCAATGGAACATACAGTTGGAACGTGTGCTCCACCTAACTCTATACTCGCTGCCTTCAAAACTTTCTTTAACAAACTAAGAGCTATACCTGAGATAAGAAAAGCTATATCAGAAGGACTTGATAACGAAAGAAAGAAAAAAGACCCAGACTCTTTTGATTAATCGCTCTATCACATCCTGCGTTTTCAAATTGCCGTAAAGGTTTCCTGTTTAATTTATAGGTAATCAGGGGATAGATACCTGTCCACTTGATCATGGATTTGTATGATCCCCAAACAAAAGGAGACTGTATGAAAGTTAAGAGCCGTAAGATTACTTTCCGAACCTGTACTGAGGAACTTATATTCTCTGATAACTCAGTCTTACTTCTTAAGATCGGAACGTCTGAAGAAGATCCCCTTGACCCACACATCACCCTAACATGGCTAGATGTAAACGGTAATCCAACACATAAAGAACCCGACTGGGCAAGACCAACAGTCCTAGCCTACCTATTAAACAACAGCAAATCATAACTCAGAAAGAATACTATGAAAGTTGTAGACCTATTTGCAGGAGCTGGTGGCTTTAGTACGGGTGCAATGCAAGCGGGCTGCGAAGTAGTATGGGCTGCAAACCATTGGAAGGATGCAGTGCATGTACATGAATGCAATCACCCTGCAACACACCACAGTTGTCAAGACCTTCAGCAAGCAGACTTCACTTCTCTACCTATGTATGACGTTCTCCTAGCGAGTCCCTCTTGCCAAGGGCATAGCAAAGCCAGAGGTGTAGACAAGCCTAGCCATGACTCCGCAAGAAGTACAGCGTGGGCTGTTGTCGCTTGCGTAGAAGCAACGCATCCCAAAGCTTTTGTAGTTGAGAATGTTGCAGAGTTTATTACATGGACTCTGTACCCTCAGTGGAAGAGCTGCATGGAAAGTCTTGGGTACAAGCTTGCTGTTAACGTGCTTAACGCTGCGGACTTTGGAGTAGCACAATCAAGGATTAGAGTATTCATAACAGGGTCGAAAACAAAACCTCTGTTAGTGCAAACGAATCCATTCAAAACCCATACAGCTTTCAAAACTTTGATTGAACCCGGCACTTACAACTGGTCGCTAGTCTCAGACAAAGTGGAAAGCACCAAACGAAAATGGGCTAATGGAAAAGAAGACTTTGGTAATGACTTCTTGATTGCGTACTACGGATCAGAACGTGGAGGAAGAAGCATCAACAAACCTATTGGAACTATAACCACTAGGGAAAAGTTTGCCCTTATCAATGGGGATAGGATGCGTTGGTTGTCTCTATCTGAATACAAAAACGCAATGGGTTTCCCAAAAGATTACCTGTTGCCGAAGAGTAAAAGTCTAGCTCTTCACATGCTAGGCAATGCAGTCTGCCCCCCTGTTGCAAAAGAAATACTTACCCAACTAAAGGAGTGTATCTAATGTCACGGCATGAAGTAATTGTTAACGAGAAGACTTACACCTACGGGTTCGATGCTTGCGTACCAGAATACTTTCTAATGAGTTGCGATAAGAAAGGTAACATAAAGTATTTGGTAGGCTGCATGTCAAACCTATTGGGTACAGCAGGGAATCTCTTGCAAGAGTTTAAGAGGCACAAGCTAATGGGAGTTGTACCAGATAAGCATATCACACTCACTGCTTGTGACTTACCCATACCTCAAGGAGAATATGTATGAACGATCTTAATGATGTAATAAAAACATTACTAGAAGAGCAAATATTTTGTTTGGACTTTGAAGAACATAAAATGGGACTTCTATTTGACAAAGAAATATATGAGTTCGTGTGCAAGATACAAGAGATAGTCGAAGACTTAACTGAAGGCAAACCCCTAACAAAAACTATGCTTGCATATTTAATTGTAGGACTAACATCTAAACTTGCTGACATCAATAACCCTAACGATTCACTTTAAGGAGATTCATAATGGAAACTGATAAACTTTCAAACCCTTGGCCCGGTGTAACACACGCTGTACCAGACAACCTTTCCTATTCACCGCACACTAAAGATACAGTAGCAAGCGTAAACAACTTCTTGCTTAAAATGTCCATCGATATAGCACAAGACAATATAAACGCAGTTAGATCAGGCACTCGTCAAGACCTAACCTTTGAAGCACAACAATCTGTCATTAGAAAGATTGCCAAGTTCTTTAACCCAGCTTGGAAAATACTCTAACCTAACAGGAGAACACTATGCCTAACTGGTGTACCAATGTAGTAAGTATTGATTGCACAAATGAATCTATACTAAAATCTATTGCAAAAGCTTTTAATAAAGGGACGCTGTTAACATCTCTTCTTAATGACTCAGAAGAAACAGACCCTAAATTAAAAACGCTTTGGAGATTTAAAAACTGGGGAACTTGTTTAGATATTAAACCAGCCTTTGAAAATGATGCAGAGGTCTATAGGTTTAAAGCCAAAGTAGATTCATGGAGCCTCGATTTAAACTTTGATAGTGCATGGACTCCACCGCTACAGTTGTACTCCCTGCTCAGTAAAACCGAGGGGGTTACCGTCAAGGGTTACTTCTACGAAACTGTTAAAGGGTATTGCGGAAGGTTCATTGACGGAGAAGATACCTTCTATCCTATCGAGAAGCTTGACTCCAAATGGACTTCTGAAAATGTCCCGCCTGATATTGACAATGCGTTAGGCATAACAGAACGCTTAGTAGCTTGGGAAGACTACGAGTTTGAACTTAAAGAAGATGAGATTGTCATATCTGATAGCTTGTTTAAGTCGGCTCGATCATGATACCAGACTTTGCCAAACCCAAGTTTGAAGTAGGCAAGACCTTGATGTCCCCTGCTGTAGCCAAGCTCTCTGAGTCCGTGCTGATGGTGGAGTTGTACATTGACCGACACCGGATCGGAGATTGGGATGACTCAGGGGAAGATGACAGAGCTCTTAACCTATCAGCGATTGCAAACAACGATAAGGTGTTCTCCCGATTCAATACATCCTTCGGGCTTATTAAGATCACAACTACCTCTTCAAGGAATACTACAATCATAACCCTCGAAGAAGAAACCTTTCCAACCTAAACGTAAGGAAGCAGTCATGGATGATTACATACCTAAACCCCTAGCTTTTAACGAACAAGAGATCCTATCCTTCATGTTCTTGTTTAGGGTTATCACTCACGGGGAAGAAGGATTAAACAAAGTAGCAGACCTCTTAAGCAAAGATGTAATGTCAATTAAGAAGTTACGCATTCGAGTGCATGACTTTCTAGAAGAGATGACAAATAAGGATCTTAACTTTGATACGTGGGAATTTAACAACGGAGAATAACCAATGAAAAAGAAATTCAAAGTAGAAGTTTGCAGAACCACTTATAGCTTTAACAAGATAGAAGTCGAAGCAGAAACTCCAGAAGAAGCTAAAAAGATTGCTCTTGAAAAAGCCGGAAACTATTTATACAGCGAAAGCAATGTTGAGTATACCGCCGAGGATGTATTCGATTTCGATATGGAAATCTCAAACCCAATACTACTAACAGAAGATGAGTTTGAATCCAAGTTCACCATGGTCAAGAACCACCTTAACAATGATGCTTCATTAGATGGGTGCATGTTTGAAACCTATGGTGCGGAATTAAAATACATCACATCGTTAGCTGATACTAATAGGGTTTGGACTTTCCTTGAAGATGAAGAGAAGTTGTATTTTCAAACAGGGATATGTGAGGGCAAACGTATTGGCCCCATTGGTTATTTTATTACGGAAAAACCATACACAAAACAAACCGTAGTACGATTGAATTGGTTTCACTAATTTAAAAGGAGAAAAATAAAATGGTAAACATTAAAAACACCATGACTATCAAAGAAATGCGGTCGGCTCTTCAATCAATAAGATGCTCAATTGCTTTAACCGAAGAGTGTAGACAAGCAGCAGAAACTGCAAGCATGTTTCTTATTGTCTACATGCAAATAGTGGAGCTTAAGGAAACAGAAGACATCTCTGAGCTAAATGATTCCGCTGTCGCACTACACCAAGAGCTAGGTAAATTAAGGGAGCTAGTCCAATGACACACTCACCCGGCCCTTGGAGTGCCGACTTAAAACATCAATGTAAAATTGTAGGTGCATGGAAATCTAAAAACGGCGGTGGGTGTACGGTCACATTAAAAACCCTAGAGGTTCTAGACAATAACACCATAGGAACTATCGCTATTGTAAACTGCGAATCTTCTCCTCCAAGCAAAGAAGACAAAGCCAACGCTATCTTAATAGCAGCAGCACCAGACATGTTAGAAGCTTTAAAGTCTCTTGCTTCAACAGCTAGAACATTCCGAAATGTTCCTGATGAAAATAAAACGTGGACAAGCCTTGACGAAGATACACTAACAGCAGCTTTTAAAACCATCAACAAAGCAACAGGAGTAAAACAATGACTCACACACTTGGCCCTTGGAAACCAAGCCTCTTTAATATTGTTACAGATGTTACCGGAGTTATAAAAGAAAAACGAGGAGATACAAAACTCCAAGTAGACAAGGGGTTGCTAGAGATACTCGATAATAATGAAAGCACTGTTGCTTTTGTAAACCTAGAAGACACATCCCTAAGTGAAAAAGATCTTGGTAACGCTATCCTTATTGGAGCAGCACCGGATTTATTAGAAGCGTTACGAGGATTGCTTTACATAACAGAACCAACTTTCGACAACCGGCACGAGAGGGAAGCAGCTCTTAATGCCCTAGCCAAAGCAACAGGAGAACTACATGAGTCATAGCCTCGGTAATTGGGAAGTAACTTATGTTAAAGATAACAAACCCTTTCAAATAATAGCTAATGAAAGTCACGAAGAATGCTATTACATCGCTACGATTGTAAGTGACAACTCAACAAGAGATGAAGACAGGTCTAATGCCCACCTCATATCCGCTGCACCAGACTTGTTAGAAGCCTGTATGTATCTACTAAGCAATGCAGAAGCAGCAGGCTGGAGTGAGTTTAGCCTTGAGTCGGCTAGAGCTGCTATCAAGAAAGCAACGAGTAAGAGTTTAAGAAGCTTAGAAATACCATCGCAAAATCAAGGAGAGTAATATGCTTTCAATAGGATGCGACTTTCAATACAAGATACTATGCTCAAGCCAAGAGATGCGTTTAATTACCATGGCTTTAGCAGGCAAACTTAAAAGAACTGATGACATAAAAGACGCAGCAGATTTAAACATCAGAGTTTTAAAAGGTCAACAGTACATTCTAAAAGAAAGAAGTGACCTAGTAGAAGGTGCGTTAACTAAAGCCTTAGAAAACTTAACCCTTGGAGAACAAACATGAGCCACACACCAGGACAATGGGGAGCAGACTTACGACTACCTATTCCCTTTGATGGAGAGATTGGAATCAGTGGAGGTAATATAAAAAGGGATGGTAGCTTATTAGAAATTGTAAGCGAACCTATTCTAGATACCATTGGTTATGTGAACTGCGAACTCTCTACCCCTAGTGAAGAAGAGTATGCTAATGCAAGAGTTATAGCAGCAGCTCCTGATTTATTAGAAGCCTGTCAAGCTTTTTATAATTATTACAAATGTTGCTTTACCTCTAACGATCTTGCAAACGCTGCCTTAGAGCTGGGAAAAAATGCACTCATTAAAGCGACAGGATCATCAACTATATCCCTTGCTGATTTCATAAGTCGACTTCAACAATACCCCCAACACTTACGGGTATGTTTAGAAGGTGACTATGGAGCACACGTGTATGCAAAGTTTCCAGATGGGACTAATAAGTTTGATATAGATAACAAGATTGTACTTGTTAACGCAGATAACTTCTACCTAATGGGAGTCCGTTGGGCAACCTTAGAGGACATAAAAGAAATGGAGAAGACCAATGCGAACTAGACCCTATTTGGTTGATGGCTTAACTGAAATACTGGATGCTGTAAACTCTTCACTAGATGATAAATCTTTTAGAGAGCTTGCAAAAGTCACTTGTAAAGCAGCCTTAAACCACAACGAAAATGATTGGATCTATAATGAAAACCCCAACCTATTATGGGGTGATGAGACTATGCTCATTATCAATGCGTTAAAAGCTTACGTTGAAATACAAAAAGACTGCATCAAAAAGATAGAAGCTAAATGGAAAACGCCTATGCACACTTTTACTTACATGAATGAGTTTAGCGAACAGATCATCGGTAAACTTTTACATCTACAACAACCCC
>Ga0194050_1000273_pt1 | contig 17811 bp, 13 predicted proteins | sample SepL2310m_MetaG_FD_148657 | JGI IMG/M metagenome (GOLD analysis project Ga0194050, IMG submission 148657) | Anoxic zone freshwater microbial communities from boreal shield lake in IISD Experimental Lakes Area, Ontario, Canada - Sep2016-L239-10m | ecosystem: Environmental > Aquatic > Freshwater >...
GTTCAGAAATGTTTGGGCAAGCTTCCGAAACGCCTCAGCGGGAAACAACCCCGTTTCATCCTCGCAGCCCCTACGGAGTCGCAAAGGCATACGCTCACTGGATCACCGTGAATTATCGCGAGAGCTACGGGTTGCATGCTTCGTGCGGAATTCTCTTTAACCACGAAAGTCCAAGACGAGGCGAGAGCTTTGTAACGCGAAAGATCAGCCGCGCTGTGGCGAGAATCAAGATGGGGTTACAGCAGAAGGTCTATCTTGGGAACCTTGACGCGAAGCGAGATTGGGGATTTTCCGGAGACTACGTTGAAGCGATGTGGTTAATGCTTCAGCAAAATACTCCAGACGACTATGTTATTTCAACCGATGAGACGCATTCGGTACGAGAGTTTTGCGAAATCGCCTTTAGTCGATTGGGGCTTGATTATCGCGAATATGTGGAGATTGATCCACGTTTTTACCGTCCAGCAGAAGTTGATGTGTTGCAGGGGTGTTCAAAAAAGGCGAGAGAGAAACTTGGGTGGCAACCTCGCGTTGGTTTTGCGGAACTCGTTGCAACGATGGTTGATGCCGATCTAGAGTTGGCTCAAAAAGAGCGGACGGCGTAAGGGCTTCTCATCAACGCGAGTACACGACCAACACGTTGCTAATTCTCGCGAGGAACGTTCCCAACAGCGTCGGACTCAGGTTCAAGTCCGCTCAGATGAAGAATGAACGTGCGCGGTTTCGCAACGCCATCAAAGATCACTGTTCCCACCAGCTTTGGACTGGTGCCGGTCACCTTTTGGATAAATCCTCGTCCGTAATGTGGATGAATGACTCGCTGACCTGTATGGAAAACAGATTTTGGCACCGATTGTTGTATGACCAAATCGGCCGCTGATTGAATGTTCCAGTGACGATTTCGTGAGGGCTGTTTCGACAAGGGTCGATCTTCTCTTGAGTCGGACTCAAAAGTTGGGCCATCCGAAACAAGAGTGGAAGTGCCAGAGCAATGTTCTGGGAGGATCTGTGATTCTTCAGAAGTTTCAAAAGAGGCGTCTGAAGAAATAATCTGACTCTCATCGTCAAACAGTGCGCTGCAAGATATTCGGCCATCGGCAGGTGCTTCGGAGCCACATACGATCGTCTCGTCCCCTGTCAATTGGGCAAGAAAAATACTTGGCGTGCAGACCCGTTTTGTTCCACGATAATCGCGTATGCGGGCACAGCTTGCGTGCACCTCTTCACGACCACGCGTGATGCCGACAAATACGAGCCGCCGTTCTTCTTCAAGAGTATCTGGAGCATGAAGGCTTCGTTCATGCGGAAGAATGCCATCCTCCATCGCTACGATGTAAACGACTGGAAATTCAAGTCCTTTGACTGCATGGAGCGTCATGAGAGACACCCTGTCAGCCATGGGTTCCCACGCGTCGGTATCGGCCACGAGTGCCGTGGTTTCCAAAAAAGCTTCGAGGGCATCGGTGCCGACATGCTCCTCATCGAGTTCCCGAGCTGCCGTGAGAAGTTCTTCGATATTTGCGAGTCTGTCCTCACCCTCCTCATCTTCTTCGCGCTCGAGCATCGCGCGGTAACCGGTGCGGTCGAGTACCGCTTCAAGAAGGTCGGCCACACGATGATCATGGCGGCTCGAAAGCTCATCGTGCAGCTGTACAAAACGTCCGAGCGATCCTCGTGCACGAGAGGAAATACCTTGAATCGAAAAGGCTTTTCCAGCAGCTTCAAGTCGCGAAACCTTTTGGTCATCAGCCCATTGACCGAGGGCTTCGAGAGACTGTCGCCCGAGGCCTCGGGCCGGCACGTTGACCACTCGCAGAAAAGCCTCATCGTCTCGAGGATTGCGTAGCAATCGTAGCCACGCAACAACATCTTTAATTTCTTTACGTTTAAAAAATTCAAGTCCTCTTACGAGCTGATACGCGACACCGCGAGTGCGAAGCGCCACTTCGAATGAACGCGACAAGGCATTGGTGCGAAAGAGAATCGCATGGTCACTGGCTTTTCGACGGCCAGACACAACAGATGCTTGGATTTCATTGGCAATACGATCGGCCTCGTCACGGCTGGAGCTATCCAGAACTATTCGCACCGGGGCTCCTGGAGGCGCATCAGTGAGAAGTATTTTCGGTTTGCGTTTGGTGTTGTGAGCGATGAGGCGGTCGGCCGTACCAAGAATGTTCGACGTGCTTCGATAGTTCCGTTCAAGTTTCACAATGCGTGCGGTGGGATAGTCGCGTTCAAACTCAAGGATGTTGCGAATGCTCGCTCCCCGCCATCCATAGATCGCCTGATCGGGATCACCAGTAACCGATAGGTTTGGATGGTCGATCGACAATGCGTGCACGATCATGTACTGCACAGCGTTTGTATCTTGATACTCATCGACCAGAATCCAGCGATGACGGGCGTCGAGCATCGAGCGAAGTTCGGGCTGCTCAGTGAGCACGCGTGCCACATGCACAAGCAAATCATCGAAATCGACTGCATTGTTCTCCAGGAGCATGCGCTGGTAGAGCGGCCACACGCGAGCGGCAATGTCGTCTTCAGGATGACCCCAGCGGGGTTCAAATGTGTGCGGTGACACAAAGTCATTTTTTGCACGGCTAATCACTCCCGCGAGACGGTCTACCGGTGTGTGAGTGAGAGGAAGACCGATCGATTTGGCAGCCCGTCGAAGTAATTTTTTGGAATCGTCGCTGTCGAGGATCGAATAGTCGCTCGTGAGTCCAACAAATCTGGCATGGTGCCTGAGGAAGCGAGCTGAGAATCGGTGAAAAGTTCCCATTTCAACCGGTTGCGGGCCAATGAGTTGGGTAACTCTGCGACGCATTTCATCGGCGGCTTTATTGGTAAAAGAGAGTGCGACAATCTGCTCCGGCGGCACTCCTTCGCAGATAAGATGTGCGACACGATGCGTCACAACTCGGGTCTTCCCGCTACCGGGGCCTGCCAGAACAAGCATTGGCCCGTCGATGTGCGTGGCTGCGAGTCGTTGCTGGTTATTGAGAGAATTCAGAGAAACCTGTAGCACGAAAAACCTCATCGATTCAGGGAATGTGGAAGTTGGGGCAAACCGCAAGGCGTGGGTCGGTGAATGTGTTGAAAAGCGATGGGTAGTCGAAAAAGGTGTTCATGGAGTATATTCCTCCCTTCACACGATGGAGCCTCGATAGGAATTCCATAACCGATCAGACGTTCGGTTCTCAGTTCGATTGTTTTGCACGGGAGGGACCCCATGCCGAGAATTCCGTATAAAAATCTGACGCAGTCAGATGAAATGGCAGAAAAGCTTGAAATGAGTACTGCAGAGATTGGCCTCTCGGTGAGGACCACCAATTGCCTTGAAGAAAAGGGCATTTTTACCGTTCACGATCTTCTCAACTGCACGAGATCGGATCTTCTGTCGATTTCAAACTTTGGCGAAAAGACGCTCGAAGAGGTCTACAAATCGCTTGAAAAAATCGGCTTTTTTCGTTCAGCGCGTTCTGATGCCCAACTGCAGGAACATGTGGCTGTACTGAGCGAGTAACGGCAGACAAAGAATTTTGTTCTCGAGCTTCTGCTGGATTAGTCGTCTGATCGCAAATCAAGGCAGACAAGTCCAGCAGAATCACGTACGAGCAGGCGACCATCTGAAAGTGCTGGGAGAGCGAGCACTTCACCGGTGGCGATTTGCGCTCGTGACATGGAATGAAATCCTGTTTTATCTGGCTTTGCGACGACGAGTTCTCCACGAGAACGCACCGCAAGCACGGTATCCTGAACACGAATGAGGCCGCAGGCACCAAATCCATCCTCTTCCCAGAGGACTCGCTTTTGTGCGCAGTCCACCATACGAAGCGACGGTGAACCGATATCGTGTCGTCCATGTGGACCAAGTAATAGTTGGTCCATGACAAGCGGTGTCGTGAACTGGCTTGAAAGAAGATCATCGCTGCGCCACTTTTCTTCAGCATCGACCGAGCCATCATTTTTCTCGAAGGTCTCCACGGCCAGAAGCCCGACGCCGTAGCTTGAAGATGCAAAAAGAGTGGAGCCAATTACTACCGGAGTCGCCGCATTCACCGTTGGCCCGGTGGTGCCAAACGAAAATCGAAAATGCACTTTTCCAGTGTGTGGTTCAAAACATAAAAGCCCCAGCCGCGTGACTGCTACGACGACACGTGTTTCTCCGATGTTCATGACTTGCGGTGCGGAGTACCCGGCCTTCTCGTCCGTCGCGCTCCACGCCACGCTTCCGTCATTGATTCGAACCGCCACAATTCCACCTTCGACTCCCGGTTCCCCTCGCCCACCGACAATTGAAATGATCAATCCATCACTCTCAAGCGGCGAAGAACCAAAGCCGAAATAGCCGTCCGGTGCTGAATATCGTTTGGCTAAATCGACCGACCACACAACTTTTCCGTTTTTAATCTCAACGCACGAAAGAGTGCCTGCGGCTGAGAACACGATCACATTCGATTTCACGATCAAAGGAACGCATCGTGGTCCGTTATCCGGTGTGACAGTTGGAGAAAAGCGAGCCTTAAAGGAAGTGGTCCAAAGGGTATCCCCTGTCTCGAGGTCGAGGCACTCAAGCAAATCCTCGTTTTCAATACGGTGAAAGAGCATGACCTTTCCTTCCGAGACAGCTGCTCCGGAATATCCGCTGCCGGCCTTCATTCGCCATGCAACACGTGGACCTTCAGGAGGCCACGCAATCGATATTTTTTCGTCTGGTGACGCTCGGCCATCCCGCGTTGGACCGAGAATCTGAGGCCAATCGCCTGCCAGCGAGAAGTGCGTGCCTACCCCCAAGAAACAAATCGCAAGCATTGCAGCGATCACTTGTTTTCGAAGGAGAGGCATCGTTTGTACAAGACCGCGAATGGAACACAGCGGAAGAAACTCGCGTGAAACAATCATTTTATTTCTCTGAGGGTGTGGAGAGTATAGTGCTCCTCGAGGGTCAGCTACGAGATTCACTCGATTTCGTATTTTTGAGAGCAAGACCGTATAAGACGAAGGTTTTGTGAGCGACTCATGACAGGCTCCGCTGCGAGTTGACTGAGAAAAAGTATGGTTCGATTTCCAAAATTTTACGGCAAGAAGAGAGGGCACCGGCGTACCGGAAGTGCTTTGTGGGGGTCGTTTGGTGAGGGAATCTTCTATGCGATGTTTTTCGTTACGGGAATTGTCTTCGGCGCACTTCTGCTTTCTGGAGTAGCAGTTCCAGAGTGGAGAATCAATCACGAATTTATCATCAGCGAAGGAGTTGTTCTCGAAAAGCGACTCGACCGCCGCTCTCGAGAGGATCCCCCGGGCACATTTACGCAGAGTTGGCAACCGCAAGTCAGGTTGGCGTTCGATGTGGCAGGAGGTATTCGACATGAGTCCTGGACCTTATTATCACAAAGTCAGTATTTGGAGGATGAAAATGCTGCCCAATCCAAGCTCGATGCATTTTTAATAGGTTCACGACTGCCCTGTTGGTATGACCCAGAAAATTCAGATTCAGTTGTTCTTGTCAGAGGGTATCACTGGTGGATGTGGTTGCTCACGCTGCTTCTTCCCGGAGCACTTGTGATTCTTGGAGGCTCTGGACTTGTTCGTGTCGTAACAACGCTTGGAAAGTCGGAAGAAAGGCGGGCACTACAGCGATCATTTCCCGATATCCTTGAGCCCATCGAGGACATCGATGACCGTTCGACTCACTATCCATCGGTGCCTACATGTGATGACCTTGTGAATTCACCTGGCACCATTCTCAGGTACAGATTGCCGATAGAGAGTCGCGATAACTGGTCACTGACCGGACTTGGTGTTTTCGCGGTTCTCTGGAACGCGGTAGTGATCGTCCTTGCAATCAATGCCGGATTCGATCTCGCCAGTGGTCGCTCAGATCCCATCCTTTTTGCGCTCTTGTTGCCATTTTTTGTGATTGGTCTTTTTGGCGTTGTTTTTTTTCTGCGATCATTTGTTCTAGCAACTGCAGTAGGCCCAACGCATATTGAAATTTCCGATCACCCGTTACGTCCTGGAGGAATGTACGACGTGCTGGTGAGTCAGGGAGGCAGTGGCACGTTGCGATCGATTTCAGTGCAGCTCGAACTGGAAGAGCGGGCGACCTACCTTCAGGGTACCGATGTACGAACAGAGCATCTTGTCGTTCGAAGTCAGCCTCTGAAGCGTTGGGATGACGTCCGGATTTTGCCCACGAATCGCTTTGAGTCGACGATTCGAATCGAAATTCCACAAGAGTCAATGCATTCATTTGTATCTGAGCACAATAGTGTGCACTGGAAACTTGTGGTGAGCGGTGATCCCGAACGATGGAGACCATTCAGCCGGAGTTTTTCCCTAGTGGTTTTTCCCGATGAAGGAAAAGCGTGATGAGCGATCCAACAATTACCGTTGTGTTTGACCAACCTTCGCGGGAATACGCCCCGAGAATGCCGATGTCAGCGCACTATGCGATGACTGGCGTCATCGAGAATCTTCGTGCCGTTGAACAATCGGTGCTTTGGTATACCGAAGGCAAGGGCGAAGAGGATCTTGGTGTGCATTTTTTTCAACGACTTGCCGGCAGTGAATTATTAAAAACTGATGTCAGCCACGGAGTCGTTACAGTGGTTCTTCCAGCGAGCCCTCTTTCCTATGAAGGGCTCATCGTCAAAATACGGTGGTGTGTGCGGGTGCGACTTTTCTTTGCTGGGGGAAGAGACTTTGTGTCCGAACATGTTTTCGATGTAGGGCATGTGCCACCGGCTCGATTGCCAGGTGAGGGTCGGACATGAGCAGCAGGCCAGCCGAAGAAAAAGTTATTACACGTTTGCCATTCAATCCATTTGCAACCCGGTACATTCGAGCTGGTCGAATTGAACCGCTGAATGAGAATGGTGTTCCATGCAATATCGAAGAAATATTTAAGCGATTTCAATCACTCTCAAGATATGCTGCAATTGAGGGGCCGCACGGGAGCGGAAAATCAACGCTCTTGGCAGCGATCGTGGAGCATTGCAAACAGGAAAAAATTTTTACCAAAGCGTTTGTCATTCGTTCGTTCGGTGACGTACTGCAACTTATCTATGGCACTGCTTTTGCCTCTCGCAAAGCTATTGTTTGCGTTGACGGCTGGGAACGAGTTGGATACTTCTCAGGTGTTGTTATGGCGATCGCACGATTTCGTCGTTGTGGACTCCTTGTCACATCGCACAAAACAACACGACTTTCACAGCTCATGCAGTGCAGGTCGAATCAACAGATTCTCAATGCAGTGGTAGGGTGTTTACCGAGTCACGGTGGAATCATTCAAGAGGATGATTGCGAAGATGCATTTCGAAAATCATCCGGAAACCTGCGAGAGGCACTCTTGGACCTCTACGACCGTTTTGAACGGCGTATTCGGACAGCGAAAGCAGATGCCTAAGCATCTTGGGACTGTTCCAAAAAATGGAAAACCTCTCTGGTTATCCCGTGCGGATGGCCATCTGAGAGTGTGATTGAAGGGGCTATGCTGTTGGTGTGGTGTGTACCGTTGCGTACGAACGAATTCATGATTTGTTGGAACAGTTTTTTGCACCGATCCCTGTTCTCTTGTCCTAGTCTTGGTTTGAATCGCTTTTCGGGCCAAAGCCTTTTCGAGTAGTTCCGGCAGTGTGCCGGAGCCTCTGAAAAAGTGAACTCACAAATAATGTGTGTTTCGAGTAACGAAAATAGCGATCGACAGGAGTGTTGTGATGAATGCGCGAGGAGCCGTGGCAAGCCTAATCATTGCGAGTGGGATGTGTGCCGGAATGTCGAATGAATCAAGGGCACAGTGTGGGCTGTCGGAGTTCTTCTCCGGGTGTTTCTCCTGCTGCCGCAAGGCGCCGGCGCCGTATGCTGTTGCTCCGATCATGGCGCAGCCGATTATGCCAGTCCCAGTAGCGCCTGTACCTGTTGCGCCCGTCGTGGTGCCCGTTCAACAGGTGAGTTATGTTCCAGAAACCTGTTACCGGACCACGTATGAATGTGTTCCCGTTACGTGCTATAAGCCATCGACGGAAATTGATCCTTGCACGGGATACTCTCAACAGTGCATGGAGCAGGTGACTCAATACGTCCAAAAACCTGTCGTTACTCCATACACGCAGTACCGCGCCGTCTATTCGACTCGCTATGTGCAGATGCAGCCCGGGGCCACTCAATCGCCCGGAGCAGTCGCAGTGCCGGGGGCAGCTCAAGTTCCAGGTGCGGTGTATGCACCAGGACCGGTTGCTGGATCGCAAAGCCCTCCTGCAGCAAGTCCATTTGCATCGCCAATTCAAAATCCTCAGGCATGGGGAGCTGCAGGCAGCGACGTGCCGCCACAGTTTTCACCACCGACTGGAGCCACGATCGCTCCAGCGCAGCCATCTCCCATCACGACGCAGCCCTCGCTGCGACCGATTCCCGAACTACCGAGAACAAGCAGCCCTTCGGCGCCATCAGGAACCAGGTTGAACGCAGATGCCTCATTGACTGCTCCCCCCACCATGTCGCCAATCCAATCAAGTCCAAGTAATCCTGATGCCAACGCAACCGGAATGCCGGTGCTCCCTGGAGCGGGGCCAAGCTCGTCAACTCAGGCTTTTCCAAAACTTCTCGAGCCAACAAGTCATACGACGTCGTGGTGGCCGAGTCGCGAGCAGTCAACGGTCGTCGAAGCTTCGTGGCAACCAGTGACGGTCAATCGCACCTATCCAACCGCTGCACTGCCAACCCGAGTTCAGCAATAGAGGGTAAAACCTCTCTTGTGGGCACAAATCCGAAAAGAATAATCGGCAGGCGATTATGTGGGGCTGAGGCGGCATGAGACACGGAGAGACATCCGTGACTCGGCCTAGGAAGATATCTGGATTGCCTTCTTGGTTGCGGCGTTTCACAGTAGTTTACTGAGCTAGAAAATCTTCTCAGGTTTTCATCTGTGAACAAGGCGAATACCGTGACCAATGCTGATATTACTGCCGTCTTTGATCGAGTAGCGGATCTTCTGGAATTCACGGAAGCCAATCCGTTTCGCATTCGCGCGTACCGTTCTGCGGCGCGAACGATTAGCAGCATGATCGAATCCCTTGCATCTCTGCGAGAGAATTCAACCCGAACATTTACAGACATTGAGGGCATTGGTACCGATTTATCACACAAAATCGAGGTGTTGTTGGAGACAGGAAGTCTTCCGCTTCTTGAGGAACTCGAAGCGAGCGTGCCACCGGGAGTGTTTGCCATCATGCGAGTTCCAGGACTCGGACCAAAAAAGGCAAAAATACTTTTTGAAAAGTTGCAAATTGAGTCACTTGAGTCACTTGAAAACGCATGCCGTGAGGGGCGAGTGGCTACCGTTCGCGGTTTTGGTGAGAAGACTCAGCAGTCAATTCTTGACAACATGGCGTTTGCCAAGAGCGATCAACACCAGAGGCTCTTATGGGAAGACGCGGATGGAATCATGCAAGATGTGCTTGCATATATGAAAAAATCGTTCGCCGCCCGTACGGTCGAAGGAGCTGGCAGTTGGCGAAGGGGCTGTGAAACAGTGGGTGATCTCGATCTGGTGGTTGAGAGTGATGACCCTACTACGGTTATGAATCACTTTGCGGAGTGGAATGGAACAACCGTAGTTCTGCTTCGCGGTGACACAAAGATGAGCATTCGTGGACCACGAGAAACACAGATTGATCTTCGTGTGGTGACTCACGACTCCTTCGGTTGTGCCTTGCAGTATTTTACCGGTTCAAAGGAGCACAACGTGCTTCTTCGAAGTCGGGCTCGAGAACACAACCTCACACTCAATGAATATGGAGTGTTTGATGGGTTTCAGGCAAGCGAAACATCAGTCCCAGAGAAAATGTCAGTGAATGTGATTCATGCTGAAAAAGGAAAATGGATCGCAGGTCGAACTGAAGAAGATGTCTATAAGGCAATAGGCCTGCCGTGGATTCCATCGGAGATGCGTGAAGGCCGCAGCGAAATAACATTGGCCGAAGAAGGCCGCCTTCCACGACTGGTTGAATTATCGGACGTGCGAGGTGATCTTCATATGCATACAACGGCCACGGACGGAGAAAACACGCTAGAGGAAATGGTGCAGGCGGCGATTGAACGAAAACTCGAGTACATCGCGATTACTGACCACGGTCAGCGAGTCACAATGGCCAGGGGCCTCAATGCAAAAAGACTACTCAATCAGTGGGGTGAAATTGATCGGCTCAATGACTCGTTGTCCAAGCATGGTAAGCCAGCAATTGTGGTACTAAAAGGCATTGAAGTCGACATGCTTGAAAAGGGTGGCCTGGATCTTCCCGATAACGTGCTCGAACAAGCCGACTGGGTTGTCGCCAGTTTGCATTACGGACAGAGCCAACCTCGGGAGAAAATCACGTCGAGAATTCTGGAGGCCATTTCAAATCCGCACGTGAGTGTCATCGGACATCCCACCGGTCGTCTGATCAATCGTCGACAGGCCTACGACGTCGATATGCTGACGGTCATACAATCGGCAGCGAAATACGGAACATTTTTGGAGATTAACGCGAATCCGTGGCGATTGGATTTAAACGACATTCACGCTGCGGCCGCCCAAAAAGCAGGTGTAAAACTTGTGATTTCCACGGATGCCCATTCAACGCAAGGACTTCGGCAGATGCGACACGGAATTTTGCAGGCCAGACGTGCCTCCCTTGCGTCGGAGGACATTGCCAATACGCGACCTTTGTCAGAATTGCGGACCATCATGAAAAAGCGCACAAGAATTCAGTAAAAAAAGCATTTGGTGTTCGGAAACAATAGGAGCACCAATCACAAAGCAAGCACACAAAACGCGAGAAAGAGTGGTCTGCTTGTATTGTAGACCCAAGCAGACCACTCAGGTTATTTGTCAGGCTGATTGTGTGCGAAGTACGCGAGTCAATTTTCGTTTGAGGGATCGCCGCCGCGACGCACTCCACCACGTGACGAATTCACGACGCGCAACGTCGGTCTGCTGTGACGTTTCGCGGAGAAGGTTTTCTAAAATCGAACGATCCCAATCTGTAGCGGAGCAATTTTCCAGCCGTCGAAGACGATCAGCGGCTGCCGCATTGTCAGTAAACGTGCCGAGTGTCTCTTGTACCTTCTCCAGTGCGTCGCAACACCGAACCCGTTCCAAAGGTTGAAAAACAGATAAAAACACCTCCATTGTATAACGGAGTTGTTTGACCTTGATCCGAAAAGCATGCAGTTGATTGATCCCGTGAAGACGTCGATCGGTAATAGCAAAAAAAGATTCAACCATTGGCTTAAAGTGCCGCCTTCCATAATCGCCAAAAGATTCTTCACAGTCTGAATCCTGCTGGTTGCAGAGTTCTTCAAGCAACTGTTCCACGCGACGAGACCAGTCGGCATTGAGAAGTTGCTCATAAACGACTGAGATCGGTCGACAGGCTTCATCCCGCTGGCATGCAAGCATTGCAAGGAGTCGTGTTCGTGCTCTTGTTTGAGCAGAGATACCACTGAGTGGGGCTGTCTGCTTCGTGGATATGGGTACAGTCTCATAAAACCGATGCGCCAAGACATCAAGATCGCGAGCCTTTCCAGCGGCGCGGCGCAACTCGTGAAGGCGTCGTACAAACCATCGGGCTCTCTTTCGAGGAATAACGGAGTGAAAAACCTCAATGGCCGCAAGTGCTCTTCGGGTTGCGACCCGAAGACGGTGAATGCGTTGTGGTTCATCGTGAGTGCTTCGGGCCGCTACGGGAACTTCATCCCAGACGGCGTCCAATCGTTTGCGAAGAGCGTGTGCTGCTACGCTTTTCACAGACATGGCAGCTTGTTCAACTGAAATCGATTGACTCATGAAAGCTCAGAAATATTCCGCCTTTGAACCTCTTACGAATCACTGCGAGTGAAACACTTTACTGCAGCAACAGGCAGACAATCCAGACGCCGCTTCATTTTTCGCAAGAGTCGCGAGACAGAACGAAAAATAGAACTCAAAAAGTGTTCTATTTTGTGCAAATGATGAAAAAAGAGAGCGCAGATTCGGTTCAGTCGATCGTCGCTGCTGAAATTTCAGCGACAACACTTTTGCTGAGCTTTTTCGCGGCAGAAACTTTCTGAGGGAGAATATTCCCAGATTTTTCCAACACGGGCTTTGTCACGACTACCGTTGAAGCAAAGAGTGTTCCGTCAGCAGTGGAACCTTCTCCTGCCCAAAGTCTGCCCTTCACGGTAACGCTATCGCCGGGTGACACAAGAGCCAGGTCAGCTGCCTCAATGTTGGCGACTGCATCGGAGGCTACCGAGAGAGAAATCCTCCGAATAGTCCCGGAGTTGACTCGTAGAAGAAGCACACCATTTTTAAACTGTGTAACAACGCCAACAATCGATCCAAGCCGATCGGCCTCCACAGGATCCGGTTTGAAAGTTTTCGATGGGGTCACGATGTCAAGCGTTCGGATCGGTTCGGAACCTTTTCCATTGTGAGCAACTTGCGCCAACACGCGAACAATCATCCCAGTACGAAGGATATCTGCCGGAACTCTCCCGGTAATCGACAGACTCGTGACGCCTGCGGGATGAAACAGAACAACAAGCGTCTTCTCGTGAGAATCGCTTATGGCCATTGCTCCACCGGCAGTCCCACGCACCGTTCCAGTGTATTGCGACTCAGGAATTTTATTGACATCAAGCTTGTTTTGCTCGACTGGAATAGTAATCGCTTTATTGGTTCCGCGACACGCGCCCTGATTCCAGAGCCGTTCATAGCTCTTTTGAATAGCCGACGATTTGTAAAAAGTTCCCCACTGGATCGTTCCATCGGCGGCAATCGGAGGCAAGGAGTCCTGACTATCAGCATACGGGTTATAGGCTGAATTTTGTCCTTGAATTGGACCGCATACAAAACATGAAATAACCGTAGCCAACGTGAACACAATAATTTTCATCAGAGGGCTTCCTGTCGCAGTGAACACAAACAGAGGAAACGGCAACATTTTGTAAGAAAAGATGTGCTTGAGAGCGAAGCCACCAGTTCTATGAAAAACACTACCTTACAGTCCGAGGCAGTTCCAATGCTTCTCAAAAATGAGTCGATCCTCACAACGTTCGCTGTTGGATTATCTCGAATAGACGATCTTTAACGACGGTGCACGGATTTCTCGAAGTAAAGTTTTTGAGTACAGCTCCGCTGATGCCAATAAAATCATCATCACCGCCCCAGAGTGGGCGTATGAAGGCATGGAGTGAGTCACTTTTAAAAAACGACGAATTAGAGATCGGACTGCAATACTTCGAGAACCCCACCGGATTCGGTCGGAGCAACATCATTGGTGGAAGTCGAACCCGAGAGATCCCCTTCTCCAACTGCTTCAAGCAGTGGAAACTGGCGGGTCAGAACATTTTCACGATCCATTCGCAGGGCTTCAATCGCTTCTGGTCGCACTCGCACCTGGGATGCCTGAAACGCACCGAAACCCGTGCCTGCAGGAATCAAGTGTCCAAGAATCACATTTTCTTTCAGACCCACGAGCTTGTCGACTTTTCCTGCAAGAGCTGCTTCGGTGAGCACTTTGGTGGTCTCTTGAAAGCTTGCTGAGGAAATAAAGCTTGAACTTTGAACGCTCGCCTTTGTGATTCCAAGCAACTGCGTGCTGGATGTCGCCGGCTTCGTCCGAGATCCTTTGGCGGGCGTCCCACCAAGGGCTTCGATCTGCGAATTTGTTTGCTCAAGTACGTCCTTTGGAACCACTCCGCCAACAATAAACTCGCTGTCGCCTTTGTCGGTGATTCGCAAACATTTTGTCAGGAGTTCGTTTGCAGTCTTGAATTCAAGCCTGTCCATAACACTGCCCGGTAAGAGATCAGTGTCTCCCACCGTTTCAATTTTAACTTTTCGAAGCATTTGCGAAACGATGATTTCAATATGTTTGTCATCGATGTCGACTCGCTGGCTGCGATAAACATTCTGAACCTCGCGCACAAGATATCGCTGCACTTCTTCTTCACCGGAGATTCGAAGAATGTCATGCGGTACAAGTGGCCCTTCGACAAGTGCTTCACCGGCCTTCACGTAATCGCCCGTGTGCACCCGAAGATGCTTTCCATGTGGAACAAGGTGCTCGCTTTCAATTCCACTGTCATTTCGAATGACAATGGTGCGTTTCCCTCTCTTCTTTTCATTGAGCAGTTCTACCAAGCCATCGATTTCTGCCATAATTGCAGGATCTTTGGGTTTTCGAGCCTCAAAAATTTCAGTAACTCGCGGCAAACCACCCGTAATATCCTGTGTGCCGGAGGCCTCTCGAGGGGTTTTAGCAAGTATGTGACCGGCTGCGACCATCTCACCCTGCTCTACTTCGATATAGGCTTTCTCTGGAAGAATTGAAAAACTGAGTACTTTTCCAGATTGGTCTTCGAGCACGATCTGCGGGTGCAGGTTGCCCTTATGTTCCATGATCATGCGACGCACGTGACCGCTGGGATCTTTTTCCATGCGGAGTGTTTCGCCGTCAATCACATCCTCATAACGAACCTTTCCTGCGACATCGGAAAGAATCGGAATTGAATGCGGATCCCACGTTACGAGCACCGTACTTGCCTTGATATCCTCGTCTTCTGCAACTTTGAGAATGGCTCCAATCGGAATTTCAAACTTCTCAACTTCATTCTCTTTGGCATCGAGAATCATGATAGAACCATTGCGTGAGAGCACTACCTGTTGCCCTAATTCGTCGGTAACGATTTTGAGACGATTGAAGCGAACCTTGCCACCACGCTTGGTGCGACTTTCGCTTTCTTCGACGGCACGCTGACCGACACCGCCGATATGGAATGTGCGCATTGTGAGTTGCGTACCAGGTTCGCCGATGCTCTGGGCCGCAATGATGCCGACAGCCATGCCCTCTTCCACCATTGATCCGGTGGAAAGATCCATTCCGTAACAAAGTCGGCAAACACCAAGATTCGCCTCGCAGGTGAGCGTGCTGCGAACTTGAATCTTTTCGAGTCCAAGTTCTTCGATGCGACGGCCGATGCTGGGAGTGATCAGTTCGTCTTCCCGCACCACAACTTCTTGAGTAATTGGATTGATGAGCGTCGATCGACTCACGCGGCCACGGATACTTTCAGCAAGACTGACCTCGACCTTTTCACCACGGTAGACAACCCCCTTCGTAATGCCCTGGGATGTTCCGCAGTCATGCAGTGTGACGACAACGTTCTGAGCAACATCGGCAAGTTTTCGAGTGAGATATCCCGAATCAGCCGTTTTTAATGCGGTGTCAGCCAGCCCCTTTCGGGCACCGTGGGTCGAACTGAAATATTCAAGTACCGTCAGGCCTTCTCGAAAGTTCGCCTTAATTGGGGTCTCAATAATTTCACCGGAAGGCTTGGCCATCAGACCTCTCATTCCAGCGAGTTGACGAATTTGTTCAACACCGCCTCGTGCACCGGAGTGAGCCATCAAGAAAATTGGATTCACGTATCCCGAGCGACGGGTATCGCGAGCATCGGTATCTTGTTCGAGTTCGGCCATCATCTCCTTGGTGATCCGATCGCGAGCACCCATCCAGGAATCGAGTACTTGGTTGTATCGCTCGACGTCGGTAATAACACCTCGTTGATACAGTTTCAAAATCTTCAACACATTCTTTTCAGCCTCACCAATGATCTTCGACTTGCTGCCAGGCGTGATGAGATCGTCAGTTGCAAACGACAGGCCGCTCTTCGTGCTCCAGCTAAACCCAGTGCGATTCATCTCATCCAAAAGATCAATTGTTTTTCGACGACCAAGCCCCTGATAACAGTCTGAGATAACACGAGCGAGCTCACTCGATCGCATCGGAATGTTGTAGAAGAGCATTCCATCAGGAAGAATTGAATTAAAAAGCACGCGACCAACAGTTGTCTCGATGATCGCCCCCGGCTTTCCAAGGCCTTCAGTGTCTGTTTTCAAACAACGAGCGGGGGGTAATTTTACTTTAATCTTCGCATGCGTATCAATTTTTCCGAGCGAGTGGGCAAGTTGCACCTCGTCCATATCTCGAAAAATCATTCCTTCACCCTTGCGGTTAGCAAGCGACATTGTGAGGTAGTAGCATCCCATCACAACGTCCTGCGACGGACTAATAATGGGCGATCCGTTGGCGGGGCTAAAAATATTATTCGTGGAGAGCATCAACGTATGGGCCTCAACTTGGGCCTCGATGGAGAGGGGCAAATGAACGGCCATCTGATCGCCGTCAAAATCCGCGTTAAAACCTCTGCAAACCAGTGGATGCAATTTGATCGCGTTGCCTTCAACCAAAAGTGGCTCGAAGGCCTGAATACCCATGCGATGAAGCGTGGGCGCACGATTCAGAAGGACGGGATGATTGCGAATCACTTCTTCAAGAATATCCCATACCTCAGCATCCTTGCGGTCGAGCATTTTCTTTGCGCTTTTAATGGTATCGGCATGCCCGAGTTCCTTGAGCCTTCGAATAATGAACGGTTGATAAAGCTCGAGAGCAATTTTCTTTGGGAGACCGCACTGGTGAAGTCGCAGTCTTGGTCCGACAACGATCACGCTTCGGGCCGAATAGTCAACTCGTTTCCCTAACAAGTTTTCACGAAAGCGCCCCTGCTTTCCTTTGATCATATCGGTAAGGCTCTTGAGCGGTCGGTTGCTCGAAGCGAGTACCGGGCGCTTGCATCGATTGTTGTCGAAGAGAGCATCGACTGATTGCTGGAGCATTCGTTTTTCATTGCGAATGATCACTTCAGGCGCATTCAAGTCAACCAGTTTTTTAAGCCGATTATTGCGATTGATAATGCGGCGATAGAGATCGTTTAAATCACTCGTTGCAAAATTTCCCGAATCGAGCATGACCAGCGGACGAAGATCAGGCGGGATCACGGGGATGACATCGAGCACCATCCACTCAGGTTTGTTATCACTATCCCGAATGCTTTCAACAATTTTAAGACGATTGACAAGATCTTTCTTCTTTTGCTTTGAGCCAGTTTCGTGCAGGTCTACACGAAGGTCTTTTGAAAGTTGCACGAGGTCGAGACCTAAAAGTAATTTGCGGATCGCTTCAGCGCCCATGTCGGCGTCAAAACCATTATCCCCGTAGGTAACCCGGGCCTCACGATATTCATCCTCAGTGAGAAGTTGCTGTTTTTTGAAGGGAGTATCCTTCGGATCGATCACAACGTAATCCTGGAAATAGGCAACTTTTTCAAGGCTCGACGTCTTCATGTCGAGCAAAGCCCCCAGACGGCTCGGCATTGCCTTAAAGAACCAGATATGCGCGACCGGCGCTGCCAGTTCGATGTGGCCCATTCGCTTGCGGCGAACCTTGGAATGGGTCACCTTTACCCCGCAACGATCGCAGATCATCCCCTTATATTTCATGCCGCGGTATTTTCCGCAGGCGCACTCCCAGTCTTTTTCGGGTCCAAAAATACGCTCGCACATCAGGCCGTCTTTTTCAGGACGGTAGGTGCGGTAGTTGATTGTTTCAGGTTTTTTAACTTCACCAAACGACCAACTGCGAATGTCATGCGGACGCGCCAAACTGATTTTCACCGAGGTGTAGTCGTTGATTCGATCGTAGGTTGTTTCGCCAATGCTCACGTCTTTTCTCCTAGGAACTCTGGTGACGGTGCGGTGTTGAAAATTGTATTTGTATGAATTGCTGGTCGTGAAGAAAAATCACAAAAATCGTTTTTTCGCAGTTGCCTTCAAATCGATGAACGAACAGCGAATCGGCAGTGGACACAATCAGAGCCGTCTTTTCTCCAGCTGCATATTGAGTCCAAGGCCGCGAATTTCGTTGGTGAGTACATCAA
>Ga0194050_1000284_pt1 | contig 17555 bp, 16 predicted proteins | sample SepL2310m_MetaG_FD_148657 | JGI IMG/M metagenome (GOLD analysis project Ga0194050, IMG submission 148657) | Anoxic zone freshwater microbial communities from boreal shield lake in IISD Experimental Lakes Area, Ontario, Canada - Sep2016-L239-10m | ecosystem: Environmental > Aquatic > Freshwater >...
AATTTTGATTCATCGTCGAGACTCACTTCGCGCATCTAAAATTATGGCTGAACGAGCTCATGCAAATCCAAAGATTGAATTTCTTTGGAATCATGAAGTGGTTGATGTGTTAGGCGACGATAAAGTTTCTGGTTTGAAAGTAAGAAATACTGTTTCAGGAATTGAATCGACTCAAGATGTAACTGGCTTATTTGTTGCCATCGGCCATTTGCCAAGAAGTGAGTTAGTTGTGGGGCAAGTGGGTATCGATGCCGAAGGTTATGTCGAAGTTATAGGTAGCACCACCGCTACCAGTGCCAAAGGGGTCTTTGCATGTGGAGACCTCGTGGATCACACCTATCGGCAAGCAATTACCGCCGCAGGCTCCGGTTGCCAAGCTGCCTTAGATACTGAACGATTCCTTGCACACCGCTAAACTCGGAATAGATTAAATCGTTAAAAGTACAACAATGAACAATATTCACAGACGGTTACATACTCAAGGGAGCGCACAATGGGATCAACACAAGCAGTTACAACATCTACTTTTGACGAGATGGTTCTAAAAAGTACGACTCCTGTATTAGTAGATTTTTGGGCTGAGTGGTGCGGACCATGTCGCGCAGTTGGTCCAATCCTTGAAGAAATTGCACAAGAACACGGCGATAAACTTAAAATTGTAAAACTCAACACAGATGAAGAGTCAGCTATAGCCGTTAAATATGGAATAACTTCAATTCCGACTCTCAATGTTTTTGTAAATGGCCAAGTAGTTAAAACTATTATCGGCGCTAAACCAAAACCTGCTCTGCTTAAAGATTTGGAATCCTTCATCTAATTAGATGATTTAGGTGGCGCGATGGAAGACCTCTCGATAGGAAAAGGTGATGGGTCTGATGTGGCGACGCAGATTATTGGAATCCTTAATCGAATCGGTTTGCTCAATTCACATAAACTCATCTACGACAATGAAGTTGAGAATTCAGTTAAGGCTTTCCAACAATTACGAGGGCTTTCCATCACGGGAGTTGTTAACGCGATAACTCTTCGCTCTTTAGAAGAGGCTCGATGGAAACTTGGGGATAGATCTATATATGTAAAAGAGCAGCCATTAATGCGCGGTGATGACATTGCAACGCTGCAGTCACGTCTGACTGAAATGGGTTTTGATTGTGGTCGCGTGGATGGAGTATTTGGTTATAGGACAGAATCTGCAGTTAAAGAATTTCAAAAATCTGTGGGCGCAACAATAGATGGTAAATGTGGGCCAACAACGATAACTGCACTATTCCGTCTAACTAAAACTATTTCTGGTGGAGCTCCATCAACTTTGCGAGAAAGTGCAGTGCAAAAAAATCGCGGGCCTTCGTTAGCGAATAAAATAATTGTCCTTGATCCAAGTTGTGGTGGTAAAAATAAGGGTATAAGTGCGCATGGTGTTGATGAATCAGAAATTGTTTATGACATAGCGCAAAGACTTGAAGGAAGGTTGCTTGCGCTCGGCGTGAGTGTTTTTTTAACTAGAGGAAGTAATAACTGCCCCACAGAATTTGAGAGAATAGCTTTCTCTAATGAAACTAAAGCAGATTTAATGGTCTCGTTCCATGTTGACTCTTACCCTAATCAAAAAGCTGAAGGTGTTTCGACATATTTTTATGGAAGCCAAACACATGGTATTCACTCGGTAGTAGGGGATAGGTTTGCTTCGCTCGTTCAACGAGAAATTTGCGCAAGAACAGATTTACTCAACTGTAGAACACACGCCAAAACTTGGGACTTACTTCGGCTTACCACTGCCCCAACTGTTCGAGTTGAACTTGGATACCTGACCAATAGCCACGATGCCGACCGTTTAGGACGTGGAGATTTTCGAGATGCAATCGCCGAATCCCTTGTCATTGCAATTCAACGCCTTTACTTAGCCTCAGAAGATGATGCGAAAACAGGTACTTTAAAAATTGAGGATCTTCGAAAAGCCGGGTTGCGGAAATAGGTTTACCTGTGAGCCCTTCAATATGGCAGACTTGAAGAATGTCCGACCTGACCCCTCGTCTACATATAGGCGCTCCTTTAAAGTTGGAGGAGCGTTTTGCCTCCCGTGCTGCAGGAATGCAAGCTAGTGAAATCAGATCGCTTTTTGCCGTCGCCTCGCGTCCTGAAATTGTTTCACTTGCTGGAGGAATGCCAAATCTTTCTGCACTTCCAATGGATGTCATGGCTTCGCTTGTACAAGATCTTATTTCGCGAAATGGTGCAGAAGCGCTGCAATATGGCAATGGTCAAGGTTTACCTAAATTACGTGAACAAATTTGTGAAGTTATGGCGCTTGAAGGTATTCATGCAAATGCAGATGACATTGTTGTAACAACTGGTTCCCAGCAAGCGTTGGATCTTATTTCGCGAATTTTTATTGACCCAGGCGATATTGTTTTGGTGGAAGCGCCTTCTTATGTTGGGGCGTTGGGCACTTTTAAGCAATATGAAGCGCAAGTTGTGCACGTTGAACTTGATAATCAAGGTTTAGTCCCGGAAGCGCTTCGTCAAGCTATTAAGTCGGTTAGGTCTGGTGGAAGAAAAATCAAGTTTTTGTATTTAATTCCTAATTACCAAAATCCCTCTGGTGTTCTTTTGTCTGCAGATAGGCGAACAGAAATACTTGAAATTTGCCGCAGTGAAAGCATTTTTGTTGTTGAAGACAATCCTTATGGTTTGTTGGGTTTTGATGCGCCATCTCCAAATGCGATGCGAGTTGAAGATAGTGAAAATGTAATTTATTTGGGTTCATTCTCTAAAACAATTGCTCCAGGGCTTCGTGTCGGCTGGGCGCTAGTACCGGCCTCTCTAAAAGAAAAACTTGTTATTGCAAGTGAGTCCTCGATTCTTTGTCCTTCCAATTTCACTCAAATGACAATTTCTAATTATTTGGCAGATCAACCCTGGCGCGATCAAATCGCAACTTTTTGTGGTTTATATAAAGTGCGCCGAGATGCGATGCTTGAATCACTTGAAACGCACTTTCCCACCTCTGCCACCTGGACTAAGCCTGGAGGTGGGTTTTATGTTTGGGTAAATCTTCCCCCTGAAATTGATACTAAAGCCATGATGCCCAAAGCAATCGTCGCTAAAGTTGCATATGTACCTGGAACCGCATTTTACGCGGATGGTTTTGGTACTTGGGCCATGCGTTTGTCGTACTGTCATCCCACACCTGAGCGCATTCGTGAAGGAATTAAGGCACTTGGTGGAGTTGTTAAATCTGAAATTGAGCGCAGAAATGGAAATTTTGAATTAAAAGGTTAGTTCTTCTTTTTGATCGCTTGAAGAATTCGATCTAAATCTGCATCGCCTGAAAATTCAATAACAATTTTTCCTTTTGCTTTGCCGCTCTGAATGCTCACGCGAGTGTCAAAATAATCTGATAACTCTTCTGCTAGTTGGTTAAATTTTGGAGAAATAACTTTCGATCCAAAATTCTTCTTTTTAGTGGGTGTTATCCCTGTCGCAATAATCTCTTCGATTGCGCGGACACTCAACCCTTCGGCAACAATTTTTGAGGCTAAACGCTCTATCTCCCCTTCGTCAGTTAACCCCAACAACGCACGTGCATGCCCCGCTGAAAGAACTCCAGCTGCCACTTTTCTTTGTACGGTTGCAGGTAAATTCAATAAGCGCATTGTGTTTGAAATGTGCGGTCGAGATTTTCCTAAGCGAGTGGCAAGTACTTCATGAGTGCATCCAAAATCGTTCAGTAATTGTGTGTAAGCAGCCCCCTCTTCAAGCGCGTTGAGTTGGCTTCGATGAATATTTTCAATTAGCGCATCTCTTAATAAATCGTTATCTGCGGTTGCGCGAATAATTACTGGAATAGTTTTTAACCCAGCAGCCTTTGCTGCCCTAAAACGTCTTTCTCCCATAATTAATTCATATTTACCGGGAGAAGTTTCTCTAACAACAGGTGGTTGAAGTAGGCCGACTTCTTTAATTGATTGGGTTAATTCATTGAGAGCATCTTCATCAAAAACGGTTCTTGGTTGTCGTGGGTTGGGAGAAATTGCGTTGATAGAAATTTCGTTTTGTTGGCCAACTTCAACACCGGAAACGGAAAGTGATGTGGGAATAAGTGCATCAAGATTTGTACCTAAACCTCCGCGTTTAATACTCACGCAATATCTTCTTTCTTGTAATTAATACTGACAACATTTGAATCAAATGGTTTACCGCGTTCAGCAATTTCTCGCGCTACTTGCATATAAGCCAATGCCCCTGGTGATAATGGATCGTATGTCATTACAGTTTGGCTATATGAGGGCGCTTCTGAAATACGAACAGCGCGAGGGATAGGAATGTCTATTAACTCTGTAGGAAAATGTGTTCTCACACTTGCTGCCACATCATTTGCTAAACGAGTTCTGCCGTCGAACATTGTTAAAATTATTGTTGACAGCTTTAATTCCGAATTTAATCTTTGTTTTACAACTGAATATGTTTCGAGTAATTGAGTTAAACCCTCCAGAGCGTAATATTCGCATTGAATTGGGATTAGTAATTCTTTAGCGGCAGCCAAAGCGTTAACGGTGAGTAAACCTAAACTTGGTGGGCAGTCAATAAAAATATAGTCATATGGAATTCCGGCTTTTTCTCTTGTTGTTATTAATTCATTTATTGCTTCTTTAAGTCGCAATTCACGTGCCACCATTGAAACTAAATTAATTTCTGCTTGTGCTAATGCAGTGTTCGACGAAATACATTCCAAATGAGGAAAACCAACTACTTTTTGTACAACATCTGCAATTACTGCGTTGCCCATAAGCACTTCAAAAATACCTTCATTGTTTTGGTGTTCCACACCGAGGGCTGTGCTGGCATTTCCTTGTGGATCTAAGTCAATAATTAAAGTGCGTAGGCCGCCCATCGCTAGAGCAGCGCCAATGTTGACGGTGCTAGTGGTTTTACCCACCCCGCCTTTTTGATTTGCCACAGTAAAAATTCGTACATGAGCCGGTTTAGCCATGGGTTCTTTGAGTCGTCGAACACCAATGACGCTCTTGGTTTGACTCGTGGTTTCACGTGAATCCATCATGAGGGCAAGTTAAGCACGCTTAACGACTCTAATGACTCGACCAAGGGGTAGATGCTCTAAAGAAATCTCGTGTAGTTCGGCCCCGGGTACTTTTTTAGCTTCTTCGCTTGCGCTCTCCCCTTTTATTGCCAGCAAAACTCCCCCTTTATTGATGAGGTGGCGAGTCATTGCGACAAGTTTTTCTAAGGGGGCTACCGCGCGGGCGGTGATAAATGAACTCTTTATTGAGTAATCCTGTGCCTGCCCGTGGAAAACGGTGATCCCAAGGCCTTCAACAGCCTCAACAAGAAAGTCATACCTTCTTTGAAGGGGTTCGACGAGTGTTACTTGTAAATCTGGTCTGGCTAAAGCTATAGGAATGCCAGGTAGGCCAGCGCCCGATCCAATATCGACCACCGATGCCCCTTGAGGTATGAGTGAAATAACGGGCAGGGAGTTGAAAATGTGCCGCTCCCAGATAATTTCACCCTCTTTGGGGCCAATAAGCCCCCTCTCAATTCCCGCAGTAGTAAGGAATTGGGCGTAGCGCTCAATCTCCTTCTCTTTTTCAGGAAAAAAGGAGTGAATTAAGGTTTCACGTGAAACCAACACAAAAAAGGGTTCCTTTTAAGGGGTTCTAAGCCGGAAAGATGATGACGCAGCGATCTGGGTCTTCACCTTCGGATTCACTAGTAAGGCCCAGGGTTTGAATAGTGTCGTGAATAATTTTGCGTTCAAAGGCGTTCATAGGGGCTAACTTGAGGGAGTTTTTGGATGAAGTGACCACTTGGGCTGAGTCCTCTGCAAGTTTCCTTAGTTCACTCTTTCGACCAGCACGGTAACCGTCGATATCTAGCATTAATCGGCTTCGGTCTCCTGTAGTTGTTTGAACAGCTAGGCGTGTGAGCTCTTGTAGGGCATCAAGTACTTCACCGTCAGAGCCCACAAGGTGGCGCAGTTTTCCACCAACAATTGCTAGAGCAGCTCGATCATTCTCAACATCAATATCAATATCGCCATCGAGGTCGGTGATATCCAATAAACCTTCAAGGTAATCGGCGGCTATATCGCCTTCCTCTTCTAGTTTGGCAATCAGGTTAACAGGTGCCTTCTCTGCCTCATCTACAACCTCAGTAACGCTCTCTGTCTTGCTCATAATGGACTCCTTTATACCCTTGTGTCGGGTTTGGGTGAATTAGACCTATTTGTCTGTTTTACTTCTTCTTCCGGTTCTTCTTCCGGTTGGGTTGTTGGCGTTGGCCTTTAACTTCCGTGCTCTCATCAGATTGGGTTGTTTCATCAACTTTAGTGTCCCCTGTTTGCGGTGGGGTTTTTTTATCTTTCTTTGCTTGTAACTCTAAATATGCAGGAGATCCTGGTGTTGGATTTCTCTTAATAACATAAAACTGTTGTCCCCATGTCCAAAGGTTTGTTGTTGACCAATAAATTAAAACTCCGATAGGAAAATTTACTCCTGAAACTGCAAATATTAATGGGAATGCGTACAACATAATTTTTTGCTGTTGCAACATCATATTGTTTGAGGAATCCATCTTCGGCATACCTTTACGCATTAATTGTCGCTGTGTTGTAAAGGTAGTAATCGACATAAGCGCAATCAATATAATAGTTACAATTTTTACAGTTGTGTTTGAGGTCCCCAGAAAAGTTGCTGAAATCGGGGCACCGAAAATAGTAGCTTGGGCGGCGCTTACAACATCTGCTTCTGTTAGTACGCCATGTGCAATGGGTGGGGTTTTTCCAATTCCATTAAGAACGGTAAACAAACCGAAAAATATAGGTGCTTGCGCTAATATGGGAAAGCAAGAAGCTAGTGGGTTAGTTTTATGTTCTTTGTAAAGCTTCATCATTTCTTCTGATTGTTTTTGGCGATCGTCTTTATGTTTTGTTTGAATAGCTTTCATGTGTGGTTGTAATGCTGTTAACGCCCGTTGACTTTTGATTTGCTTAACAAAGAGTGGGATCAGTGCGATTCTAATTAAAATAACTAAGCCGATAATAGAAAGACTCCAGGAAACTCCACTATTTGCTGAAAAAATAGGAGATAGCAGTTTGTGGATCGAAACAATAACCCATGAAACGCCTATATATATGGGGTTTAGGATGGTATTCATTAAGCCATTACCTCGTTTGTTTTGTTGGATAAATTTGTAGATTTCTCTGGTACATAATCAACCCCACCGTTAGACCAAGGGTTGCAACGCACTAGTCTCCATAAAGACATCGCAATTCCTTTTAGACCGTAAGTGGAAATAGCTTTCACTGCGTAATTAGAACATGAGGGGTAATACTTACACCGTGGAGGAAATGCCGGTGAAATCCAAGTCTGGTAAAAGCGCAAAACAGTAATAAGAAGTGATCTCACTTTTTTGCCAAATTCTTAACAATTAGTTTTCCAAGTGTTTTTGTTAACTCGTCTCGGATTTCAGATGTGGTTGCAGTTGGAAGCGCCCGGACCACCAACAGTGCACCTTTGGGAAGTTGAGAGAGGTGATCTCGCAATGAGTGCCGAATGAGTCGGGCGATTTTATGGCGGACAACAGATCCGCCTACGCTTTTAGAAATAATAAGTCCACAACGCGCTGGTTCTAACGTTTGTGATTGGTAGAGATAAACAACTAAAGATGAACTTGCAAGGCGCAGGCCGCTTTTGGTTGTGCGAGCAAACTCTTCAGGTGAGGTTAAACGTGCGTTGCGAGGTAACACAAGAGTTAACTACACAGAAATTCGGAGGCGACCTTTTGCACGGCGAGCAGAAAGAACAGCTCGGCCTGCACGGCTAGCCATGCGGGCACGAAAACCGTGCTTCTTTGCGCGCCGACGGACGTTCGGTTGAAAAGTGCGCTTAGTCATGAGAACTCCTAGAAAATGCGTTGAAAGATCGAATGAGACAAATGAGAAGGTAACGGTAGAGGGTTGGGGATAAAGGGGTCAAACTGGGTTACGCCCATAGGCTCAAAAGGTGTAGTCGAACCTTTGTTGGAATTGGTGTGGATAACTACTTGCTTTTTGGCCTAAATCGCTCTACTTTTCGCTTCCTCCACAGGGCTTAATGGCTCAAGTAGGGGTTTAGACCACAGTCTGTGGATAACCCTGTGGATAAGCGTATTTTAGGAAGAGGGTTTTGTGACCATAGTAGAGGCCGACTTAGCTCAATTATGGTCGCGGGTAATTTCTGACGTTGAGATTGATACCCCACAACATCGCGCTTTTTTGTCTCTAACAAAACCTTTGGGTTTGTTGAAAGGCAACGGCGCAACAAATTTTCTTGTGGCTGCTCCAAATGCTTTTGCTAAAGATGTTTTAGAAACCCGTCTTCGTAGTGTTGTGAGTGGTGTTCTTTCTCGGGAATTAGGCGAGAAAACAAATATCGCCGTCACAATTGATGAGAATTTAGAAATTATTGAAACACCGTTACCTGAAGTGGAAATAGATTTTGTCCCTCCTCGTTTGATCAGTGGCCGGGTGGAAAGTACAACAAGTAAAAGTTCTGAGGTTTCGCAACTTAATCCTCGTTACATTTTTGAAACTTTTGTTATTGGTGCCTCTAATCGATTTGCTCACGCCGCAGCGGTTGCTGTCGCTGAAGCGCCTGCAAAGGCTTACAACCCTTTGTTTATTTACGGCGAGTCAGGGCTAGGAAAAACCCACCTTTTACACGCTATTGGGGCTTATGCAAAAGAACTTTATGGTGGCGTGCGTGTTCGTTATGTTTCCAGTGAAGAATTTACAAACGACTTTATTAACTCTATTCGCGACGACAAAGCTTCTGTTTTTCAAAGGCGATACAGAGATCTCGATGTTTTATTGGTCGATGACATCCAGTTTTTAGAAAATAAAGAAAGAACTCAAGAAGAGTTTTTTCATACTTTTAACACTTTATATAACGCCAACAAACAGATTGTTATTTCAAGTGATCGCCCACCTAAACAATTAACAACTTTGGAAGATCGTTTACGGAGTCGTTTTGAGTGGGGTTTAATTACTGACATCCAACCCCCAGAACTTGAAACCCGTATTGCTATTTTGCGCAAGAAAGCTGCTCAAGATAAATTAAATGCACCTGACGACGTGTTGGAATATATTGCGAGTAAAATTTCGACAAATATTCGCGAATTAGAGGGTGCTTTAATTCGGGTAACAGCGTTTGCTAGCTTGAATCGCCAAGGGGTTGATTTAAGTTTGGCGGAAATCGTGCTTAAAGATTTAATCCCAAATGAATCTAACCCTCAAATAACAGGCGCAACCATCATGGCTCAAACAGCAGCGTATTTCAGCCTCACTTTGGATGATTTGTGTGGAACCTCTAGATCACGAGTTTTAGTGAATGCACGCCAAATTGCGATGTATTTATGTAGAGAGCTCACAGAGTTGTCTTTGCCAAAAATCGGACAGATGTTTGGCGGCCGAGACCACACAACCGTGATGCACGCCGATAGAAAAATACGACAATTAATGGCCGAACGACGGTCGATCTATAATCAAGTGACAGAGTTGACCAATAGAATTAAACAACAAGCGAAAAACGGCTAATTGTCCGTTTTGAGGTTTTTACCCCCAGGGTGGGGGAAAGTTGTGGATTACTGTGGATAAGAAGGGGGTTTGTGTGGGTAAAAAGGTTTTCGCCGCACTGATCCTTCCTTTTCGTACAGAAGGTTTAGTGTGAGAACCAAACTTATCCACAGTAATCCATCTCTTATCAACATAAGGAAAAAACTAAATACAGCCTGTGACCTGCGTTTTCTTTCTTTTCCCACATAAAAACGTCCTGGTTACTACTACTACTTATATCTATAACTTCTACCTTGGTGGAGAACCACCAAAACCGTTAAAAGACTTGAAAAGTTTTATACCTTCAAGGAGAGTTAACGAATTGACCCAAAGGGGGTGTTTGTGAAATTTACTGTTGATCAACACGCTTTAGCTGACGCCGTAAGTTGGGTTTCAAAAAGCCTACCTTCACGCCCCATTAACCCAGCACTACATGGGATTGTTATTGAAGTTGAAAAAAACAAAGTTCACCTCTCGGCTTCAAACCAAGAAAAATCCAGCAAAGCAGACTTCTCGGCTGATGTAACCGAAACAGGAAAAGTTTTAGTCTCTGGGCACCTACTCAATGAAATTTCGCGGTCCCTGCCCAACAAACCCGTGACTGTGCAACTAGATGGCGCTCGAGTATTAGTGACAGCTGGAAGCGCGAAATTTACCTTGCCAACAACCGACGCCGAAACTTATCCAACACTTCCAGAAATTCCAGAAATCACTGGAGTAATTGCTTCCGATGTTTTTGCAAAAGCTGTACTACAAGTAGCCACAGCAGCAAGCAAAGATGAATCGCTACAAAAATACACCGGGGTTTTCCTCCAAATTAAAAACGACACCATTACTCTCACCGCAACTGATAAATATCGTTTGGCGATCTGTGAGATTCAATGGGAAGCTACACACCCAAACACAGAACTCACAGCGTTATTAAGAGCTCGAACACTAGAAGACGCTGCTAAATCTTTAATAACATCAAAAACTGTTTCAATTTACCTAACACCAAATACAGCGAAAGAACACCTAGCAGGTTTTGTCATCGATGGTAAATCACTCACTTCTAGAATGTTGAACGACTCATATCCTGAATACTCAAAAGTTATACCCACAGACTTCACATCAACGGCCATTATTGAAGTCGCTCCATTTTTAGACTCAGTACGACGAGTAGCTTTAGTAACAGATAAAACCATCCCATTGCGTTTAGCTTTTTCCCCTAACAGACTAGAACTTGAAGCAGGATCTGCCGACGGAAAAGGCATTGGTGAAGAAGGTTTAAATATTCTCCTTCAAGGAGAACCAATAACAATAGCTTTCAATCCAGAATTCCTTATAGAAGGACTACACGCCGTAGGTACAACTTTTGTAAAAATATCTTTCACTACAGCAACTAAAGCGGCGGTTTTAACAGGAATACCTACAGCCGACGGAAAAGAAATCGACAACTATAAATATATTTTAATGCCGACACTTCTACCCCGTAAATGAATGCACTTAAATCGGCTAACCCTTAATAATTTTAGGTCATACGAAAATTTAGATCTTTCTTTTAACCCTGGCACAACAACATTTATCGGCGACAACGGTTCCGGCAAAACAAATATCGCAGAAGCAATTATCTATTTATCTCAACTTTCTTCACACCGAGTTTCTACAAACCAACCACTCATCCATTTGGGCTCTGAACAAGCAATAATAAAAGCTGTTATAAAAAAAGAAAACAGAGTTTTAGAAATTGATTTAGAAATAAACGCCAAAAAAAATAACCGCGCTCAAATCAACGGCAACCCTACGCGCAACCAAAGAGAAATACTTGGCGCTTGCCAAACCATTTATTTTTCCCCAGAAGATTTAGACCTTGTGCGTGGAGATCCATCCCAAAGGCGCGCATTCATGGATCAATTATTAGTAACACGTAACCCTAGGTTGGCGGGCATTCTTACCGATTACGACCGAGTAGTTAAACAAAGAAACGCATTACTTAAAACTAGGGCTGCTCAAAGCGCACTAACACCCTGGAATGAACAACTTGCACTTATTGGTGCAAATTTAACTGCTAAGAGAATAGATCTTTGCGAAGAATTGAACCCTTTTGTCCATCAAAACTATAAAACATTAAACGAAACAAAACCCGCTTCAATTAATTACAAATCCACCTTAGATAATCTGACAACAAACGTTGAAAAAAACACTGAAATCTACAATGAAAATATTCAACAAATGCAATATCAAGAAATCGAGAGAGGGGTAACTTTAGTTGGACCCCATAGAGATGATTTACATTTACACATTGGTGATTTTCCGGCCAAAGGTTATGCAAGCCATGGTGAATCATGGTCAATGGCTTTATCACTCAAACTTGGTGCATTCTCTTTATTGCGAGAAGAAGGTTCCGAACCTATTTTAATCCTCGATGATGTTTTTGCTGAACTCGATGCGACAAGGCGCACCCACTTAATGAACGCAACACAAGTTGCTGAACAAACTATTATTACGGCAGCTGTCGAAGAGGATTTACCTGAGGGGTTACCAACAGATCGAAGATATATAGAACCAGGTAAAGTTTTAGAAAGAAAAAACAAATGACTAAAAAAGATTTCGCGTTAGAGGTTTTTCGATCTTTCCAAACAGGGAAGAAAACGAGGAAAAAAACCACAAAAGAACAACTCTCAAAACCCGGGGACCCACAATTACTGTCAGAGCTTTTCTCACACATTATTAAAGACCGAGAATGGGAAAACCCACTCGCTGAAGGAAATTTATTTTCCTCTTGGGAAAAAGTGGTGGGCGCAGATATTTCTCAACACGCCTCACCTGTTTCGCTTATCGATGGAGTTTTAACGTTGCAAACTTCTTCAACAGCATGGGCCACACAACTCAAACTTGTAGCTCCAGCGATTTTAGAAACGGTGCAAAAAAGCGCGCCAGGCGTGCTTGTTGAATCATTAGTTTTTATAGGCCCTCAAGGTCCAAGCTGGAAAAAAGGTCTCCGCTCTATCCGTGGAGCAAAAGGCCCGCGCGATACCTACGGTTAACCCGTAAAAAGGGTGATACCTAATAGGAACCCTCACCCAGGCTGAGTTCGCGCCCCTAAACCCACCCCTAAGGCTTATCTGCGCTACACAGATCTGAATTTAACGCTAGGATAAAAGGGTTAATTGAGGGATAACTACCCCCAGGGGCTTATAGAAGCCTTCCTCGAAGTTCCTAAGGAGTCATGTGCCGGTAAAAACAGGCAATTACGACGCCAGCGCAATCACCGTACTCGAGGGACTTGAAGCTGTTCGCAAACGCCCCGGAATGTATATCGGGTCAACCGGTGAACGCGGATTACACCATCTCGTCTATGAAGTTGTAGATAACTCAGTAGATGAAGCACTAGCTGGTTATTGCACAGAAATTAACATCACTTTAATGCCAGATGGATCCGTGCAAGTAATTGATAACGGTCGCGGAATTCCAGTAGACATCCACCCCATCGAGAAAAAACCAGCACTTGAAGTTGTTATGACAGTTTTGCACGCAGGCGGAAAATTCGGAGATAGCGGCTATTCAGTTTCAGGTGGGTTGCATGGTGTTGGTATTTCTGTAGTTAACGCCTTGAGTTCAAACCTCTCAGTACTTGTTCAACGAGATGGATTCAAATGGTCACAAAGTTACAAACTTGGAGTTCCTACAGCACCAGTTGCTAAAGGTGAAGCGTCAACACAAAACGGAACATGTACTCAGTTTTGGCCTTCAGTTGAAATATTTGAAACTACAGATTTTTCTTTTGAAATCCTTTCTGCTCGTTTCAGAGAAATGGCTTTTCTTAACCGCGGCTTAATTATTTCTTTAACTGACAATAGAGTTGGCCGTGTAGATGAAAAAGGCGAGCAATTGCACGTTCGCTATCAATACAACGGCGGAATTTCAGATTTTGTTAAACACTTGAATTTAACTCGTGGTGAAACACACAAAACTATTATTTATTTTGAAACAGAAGAAAAAAAGAACCGCATGTCCTTAGAAATCGCAATGCAATGGAACACAGGTTTTTCAGAATCTGTTTTTACTTTCGCAAACACAATCAACACACAAGAGGGTGGAACACACGAAGAAGGTTTTAGAACTGCTCTCACGTCAATAGTAAATAAATTTGGAGAAGAGTGGGGATACATCCGAAAGAAAGAAGATCGTCTTACTGGAGATGATGTACGAGAAGGTTTAACTGCAATTGTTTCTATTAAATTGGGCGAACCTCAATTTGAAGGTCAAACTAAAACTAAATTAGGAAACACTGAAGCTAAATCATTCACCCAAAAAGCTATTAATGATCATTTAACAACTTGGTTTGAAAAGAATCCAAGTGAAGGAAAAGACATTGTTCGAAAAAGTATCGACGCTGCCTCAGCTCGAGTAGCTGCTCGAAAAGCTCGCGATTTATCACGTAACCGAAAAGGTTTATTAGAAGGTCGCGGAATGCCAGGAAAGTTAGCGGATTGCCAATGGACAGACCCTGAAAAATGCGAACTGTATATCGTAGAAGGTGACTCTGCTGGTGGTTCTACTAAAGGTGGACGTGACTCACGCTATCAAGCGGTGCTTCCCATCCGAGGAAAAATTCTTAACGTTGAAAAAGCGCGCATTGATAGAGTTTTACAAAACAATGAAGTGCAAGCACTTATTACTGCGCTAGGTACTGGCGTGCACGAGGATTTTGATATCGCCAAACTTAGGTACCACAAAATTATTTTAATGGCGGATGCTGACGTCGACGGTCAACATATTCGGACTCTTTTACTTACTTTACTTTTTAGATTTATGCGTCCATTAATTGAACAAGGTTTTGTGTATATCGCACAACCACCGTTGTATAAATTAAAATGGGGCGGAAAAGAACCGATCCAATATGCATTCTCCGATAGAGAACGCGATGGCTTTATTAAAATTGGAGTCGACGCAGGCAAGCGATTGCCCAAAGAAGACGGTATTCAACGATTTAAAGGTTTGGGTGAGATGCCAGCAAAAGAATTGTGGGACACCACAATGGACCCACAACACCGAGTACTCATTAAAGTCAGCCTTGATGACGCAGCTGCAGCGGATGATTTATTTGCAGTCCTTATGGGTGAAGATGTAGAACAACGTAGACAATTTATTCAACGCAACGCAAAAGATGTTCGATTCTTAGATATTTAACCCACTAAAACAAAGGTAAACAATGGACGAGCTCAGTAAAGATTTTGATCGAGTAGAAGTGGTTGATCTCCAAGTGGAGATGGCACGCTCTTATCTTGATTATGCAATGAGCGTTATTGTCGGCCGCGCGCTTCCAGATGTTCGAGATGGTTTAAAACCAGTACACCGCCGTGTTCTTTATGCAATGTATGACGGTGGGTATCGGCCAGATAAGGGTTATTACAAATCATCTCGCATTGTTGGAGATGTTATGGGTAACTATCACCCACATGGAGATGGTGCTATCTATGACACTGTTGTTCGTTTGGCACAAACATGGTCACTTCGTTATCCATTAGTTGACGGAAACGGCAACTTCGGCTCACCTGGTAATGATCCAGCCGCAGCCATGCGTTATACCGAAGCTCGTCTTTCACCTATCGCGATGGAAATGATGCGAGATATTGATGAAGACACAGTTAATTTTTCTCCAAACTACGACGGTCGTTCAGAAGAACCAGATGTATTACCAAGCCGCTTCCCTAACTTACTTGTAAATGGAAGCGCTGGAATTGCAGTTGGAATGGCAACCAATATTCCCCCACATAATTTGCGAGAAATATCAGAAGGGGTTATCTGGGCCCTAGAACACCCAGAAGCAAAATCTGACGAACTCCTTACTCAATTATTGAAAGTTGTTAAAGGGCCAGACTTTCCAACTAAAGCACTCATAGTTGGTCGCACTGGCATTGAAAGTGCATATCGCACCGGCCGTGGATCTATAACAATGCGCGCAGTTGTTTTAATTGAAGAAATAAATAAACGCACATGTTTGGTAGTCACTGAATTGCCGTACCAAGTGAATCCTGACAATTTAGCTCTAAAAATTGCAGAGCTTGTTAAAGAAGGAAAAATAAAAGGCATAGCTGATGTTCGTGACGAAGGCAATGAACGTTTGGGTCAACGCCTCGTTATTGTTCTTCGAAACGATGCGATTCCTAAAGTTGTTCTTAATAATTTATACAAACAAACACAACTACAAGACACATTCGGCGCAAACATGTTGGCGTTAGTTGATGGTGTTCCAAGAACGCTTCGACTAGATGAATTCGTACGGTATTACATCGAGCACCAAGTTGAAGTAATTATCCGCAGAACTAAATACCGTCTTTCAGAAAAAGAAAAACGAGCACACATCCTCAAAGGTTATTTAAAGGCTTTAGATGCACTTGATGCAGTAATCGCTTTAATCCGAGCGAGCACAACCCCAGAAGAAGCTCGAACAGGTTTAATGAAGTTACTTGAAGTTGATGAAATTCAAGCCAACGCAATTTTGGATATGCAACTGCGAAGAATTGCTGCGTTAGAGCGCCAAAAGATTAACGATGAGTACGACGGCCTTATGGCAGACATTGTTGAACTCACCGCGATATTGGCAAGCACTGACAAACAACGCGAAATAATCAAAACCGAACTCAACGAAGTAGTTACTAAGTATGGCGACGAAAGACGCACTCAAATTGTCGCTAATGAAGGTGATTTTTCAGCCGAGGATTTAATCCCTGATCAAGACGCTGTCGTGACTATTACTCATAGTGGTTACGCCAAACGAACAAATGCAGATCTTTATAGGTCCCAAAAACGCGGAGGAAAAGGCGTTAAAGGCGCTGCGCTAAAACAAGACGATGTAGTTGATCATTTTTTTGTGGCGTCAACTCACGATTGGTTATTGTTTTTTACAAATCAAGGGCGCGTGTATCGAGCGAAAGTTCACGAACTTCCAGATGCTGGTCGTGATGCACGCGGGCAACACGTTGCCAATCTCATGGCGTTTAAAACAAACGAAACAATTGCCCAAGTTTTGTCAATCAAGAATTATGAAGTCACTCCTTATTTAGTGATCTCAACAAAAAGTGGACTAGTTAAGAAAACTCCACTTATTGAATATGACTCACCACGTGCTGGTGGATTAATTGCTATCTCACTTAAAAATGACGACGAAGTTGTTAGTGCATCATTAGTAGATGGAAGCGATGAACTGTTGCTAGTTTCTAAAAAAGGAATGGCAATGAGATTTACTGCCGACGATGAAACGTTGCGCCCTATGGGCCGTTCAACAAGTGGTGTAATCGGAATGAAATTTAGAGCCGGAGATGAACTTCTTACAATGGCCAGAATCAACTCACAAGATTCAAACTTATTAGTTTTCACCGCAACTGACGGGGGTTACGGCAAAAAAACTCCTATCGACGAGTATCGCCTTCAAGGACGCGGTGGAATTGGAATTAAAGCTGCAAAGATTAATGAGGATTCCAGAGGGGTACTTGTAAGTGCTCTCGTCTTGCGCGATGAAGATGAGGTGCTTGCGATAACTTCTGCTGGTACAGTTATGCGCACTCCAGCAGCTGAAGTACGTCAAACCGGGCGTGATTCAATGGGAGTACGTTTAGTAAATCTCGCTGATGGTGTACACGTGGTTTCTGTAACCAAGAGCGCAGAGAACTGAAAATAAGCGTAAGAATTCTGGCGGTTTTGGACCTACCTCTACTTGCCTGTAGCCTTACCGAGGTTTTCGGGCCTGTAGCTCAGCCTGGTTAGAGCGCTTCCCTGATAAGGAAGAGGTCGGAGGTTCAAGTCCTCCCAGGCCCACTCGTTAACCGCCTGTTGATCACTCGTGATCAATTGGGGGACCTAGCTCAATTGGTAGAGCACCGCCTTTGCAAGGCGGGGGTTAGGGGTTCGATTCCCCTGGTCTCCACATGACAGAACAAAAACAAGCAACTCTTCACACATC
>Ga0194050_1000286_pt1 | contig 17530 bp, 15 predicted proteins | sample SepL2310m_MetaG_FD_148657 | JGI IMG/M metagenome (GOLD analysis project Ga0194050, IMG submission 148657) | Anoxic zone freshwater microbial communities from boreal shield lake in IISD Experimental Lakes Area, Ontario, Canada - Sep2016-L239-10m | ecosystem: Environmental > Aquatic > Freshwater >...
AACATTATTTAGTGATCCGTACCGTGTCGACGTCACCAGTTTTTGTGAGCGTCACCGTTATCCCCTTGTAAGTCACAGTGTCGCCCTGTAGTAACAGTTTGTTCAAAGCGTTACTCGGATCAGGATTTGTATCCGAATTTGGTGTTACGTATTTTGACCATGCCTCTTTTACAATCCCTTGTTGTTCTCCAGAGCGGTCGGTGTCTTTAGTTGTATCGATGTAATACACAAGTACACCATATGTTCCAGCACCAAGCTTCGAACCCCAGCCCTCCGCGCGGTGTGATTCAACGACAAGTGCTTCTGTTGCGGAAATTGGAACAACCACACCACGCATGCCGTGTTGCAATCTCTCAAGTGGAGTCAATTGAGTTTCAAGCGTTGTCGCACTGCTCGGCATGCAATACAACTCATCCGAACCCATCCAACCCGCAAAAAATGAGTCCCAAACATCAAGCATGACCGAACTTCCATTTTGGTTGTCCATAATGCTGAGGTTTGATCGTGGCGAATGACCCGCAAGCCCCATTGGGTGACCCCACTCATGAATCCAGAAACTCCACAGGTCGTAGTTATTTTTATAGAAGTACTCGCCACCCCCGAACAAATTCTTTACTGGACCTTCGGCAGACTCGACTCGCCAGTTGGCCATTCCAATTCCATCATTGAGATCGTGAACAGTTTTAGGAAATAGAACAAACACAAAATCAGAGTTTGAGAAGTTAACTAATGGATCAGCAAGAGAAACTATCTCTTGTGCCATCGGAAGGACCGTTGCACGATCTCCCTTAACGAGCGCATAACCAGGAATGGGTTTGGACATACGAAGCCAACGCTTTGGATACTGCCAATTAAACGACTTTGTTCCATTCGAGGTGAACTCAAACCATTTGTTGAATTCGGAAATCTGACTATCTACATCATTTAATTCCTCAGCCGTGCCAACCGCATCAGAAAAGTCAATGGCGATCAATTGGATGTTTGATACCCCAGTTGATGGAAGTGCCGGCGTATTCTCACTAGTGCCACGCGGAAAACCGATGTTCCACGGCTGAAACTTATTGATGCGCGCTTCGGTAAGTCTGCATGCATCGAGAGAACTGCCCCCCGCGGGCACCGACACTGCTGCAGGGCTCGTTGACAACTTAAACCACTTATACGAGCCTCCCGAGATTGCTCGGCACTCGAGATACCCGCTGCTCAGTATCGATTTGTCGCCTTTATTGGTGCATGCTTCACCATCTTTGGCAATGGCACCAGCCAAAGTCGTATTGGTTGCCGCCGAATTACTCATAGTCAGCGTCACATAATTCGCCCCATCATCATTCTTGTAACGACTCAAGTCACCGGTGCATGCATTTGGAGACCCATAGTCACGAACGTATGTCCATACTTTGACGTCGCCAGTCATCATTGGTGCAGTTGCGGTTCCTGTGAAGGTTGCAGTGTTTCCACCATTACTTAATATTGGAATCCCAAATTGCGCTCCAGCAAAACCTGGAGCATTCATCCATGCATGTATTTCTGGATAGTGCGGGCTACCAGTTAGCGACATGATTGGCCCACAACTGATAACTGACGTAATCGTAAATTGAGCACCTGGCTTGACAGGATTCGGTGAAACAGTGGTTGTCCAGGAAGTAATTCCCACTGGCCCATTGACACCTTTTGATGTCGTGGCATTTGCATTTTGGGCAGTTGGTGCAACTTTGATCCATTTGAGGACCTTGCCCGACTTGGTGCACTTGTACTTCACACCCTTGGTGGTCTGCACAACACCAGCCTTGGCGCACTTGCCGCCCGCGGTTGCCGCCTCTGCAGGCGCGACGGTGGCAAGCACAGTCCCCACCAGAAGGAGCCCTACGAAGCGAGCAAGGCGTCCCATATCTGCCACGATAATACCTATGGACAATCACCCGTGGAACAACACATTTGAGTGGCGGAACCACACTGCCACGAGTGGCGTTCTTACACAGGCTCAAATCGATCAGTTTGATCACGATGGTTACGTGGTCGTCAACGATATTTTTTCTGCAGACGAATTACGCGACCTCGTAGCAATTACCGACGCCGCAGATGCCAAGGCTGTTGCAGTGCTCGCAGCCCAACCAAATGAACGCATTGCAATTTCTGAAAAGGGTGCGATTACTTTTGCAGGACAACTAGCGAGCAAGATTCCCGAGATCCGTAGGTTTGTAAAAAACCCAACGATCATGGCCGCATGTCGCGATCTTGTCGGGCCCGATGTGCGCATGTATCACGATCAGACGGTGTACAAACAGATTGAGAAGCCTCGTCGGTTCCCCTGGCACCAAGACAACGGCTACCTCTTTGTAGAGCCCCAGCACTACCTCACCTGTTGGATATCTCTTAACGGCGCAACTATTGAAAATGGTTGCCCGCAAGTTGTAACTGGGTTGCACAAGCAAGGCACCATGTCGCATTACATCGTGCCAAATTTGGGATTTGAGTGCTTTGAAACTCCGCCCTCGACACCAGCAATCGCTGAAGTCAAAGCTGGTGGCGCGGTGTTCTTTTCATCTCTCACCCCACACCTCACCGGACCAAATACCTCGAATGGTGTGCGCAAGGCATACATCGTGCAGTACGCCCAAAGTGACGCTGTTGTTTTGGAAGGTAACGCCTACGAAGGCAACCCGACTGGATCACACCCAATATCAGTTGAGCCGCGTGGCTTACCCGTGCTTCAAGATGGCGTCATCTGCACTGAGTAAAGCGTAAATATTAAATCGTTTAGGGCAGGGCAACAATGGCTTCGTGCTCAAGCGAAGCAACCACTTGATCGTTAACCACAACATGCACGTCAAGCACCGCTCGCTCGCCGTGCGACTCAAAGCGCTTTACTACTACTGAGCGCAACTCTGCAGTCGCACCTACCGGTGCCGTTGCGTGATGCCGAATGATGCTGCGCATATGCACCCAACTGCCACGAGCAACATAGTTATACACAATGTCGTTGGCCAGAGCCGGCCATACAGCAGGATGCACTAGTCCGCGATCGGCAAAAAACGATAAGTCGTCGCCCGCACGCGAGCCATAGTCGCAACTAAACGTGTCGATCAACTGAAATTCTTTGGATGGCAGGACTTCGCCCTCCCGCAACGGTGCTACTGCCCCGCCATCGCGCACCGCGCGAAAGATCGCACGGGGTTGTTCTGGTTCGCTCGTTATTGCTTGCACCAAGACCGCATCGCCATCGACATTAGGCACGCACCGCAACACATCGTGATCGAACACTGGCCGACGAAAACGAATTTCGCCACCGCCGCGTGCAAGCCAATCCTCACCCCAAGCAACAATCAGTGGGTGCGTCATATACGCATATGTTGTTACGCCGGCAACGAGCGCCCGCGGAAAACCAGCGGCCTGCGCACCAGCATCAGTATGAATCGGATTGCGCGCGTGCTCTGGCAGGTTTTGGGCTTTGACCGACCACTCAACTGGTTGCTGAGCGTTATTCATTTACCAGCACTCACGTATTTGACGCGTCGTAGATTCCTTGAATCGCCGAGTTGAGTAATGCATCAAACTCTGCTTCAGACTGCTTGGCCGACAGACCCTCTGTCAACGCGCGAGAGAAACTCGCAATCACTCCAGCATTCTTTGCCAACTGTTTGTTGGCATCTTCACGGCTGTAACCACCCGACAATGCCACCACCCGCACAACCCGTGGGTGTTTTACCAACTCGGCAAAGAATCCATCGTGGTTTGGCAATGTGAGTTTAAGCATTACGTTTTGATCGGCGCTCAACTTATTCAGTTCCGACAAAATAGCTGCATTCAACAACACCTCGGCCTCGGCCTTTTGTGGGCTATTGATATCGACTTCCGGTTCGATGATTGGCACAAGTCCGGCCGCAATGATCTGCTTGCCTACTTCAAATTGCTGACGTACGACATCGTTAATACCTTTTTCATTTGCCAACTTGATCACTGAACGCATCTTGGTTCCGAATACTCCATGCTTCTTGGCCTTTGCTAATAGCGCATCCAATTCGGGCATCGGCTTCATTACTTGCACACCATCTTGTTCATCGGCCAAGCCCTTGTCGATCTTGAGGAAAGGTACGACGCCCTTGTTCTCCCACAAAAATTCCGCTGCACCCTTGCCGTCAATAGAGCGGTCCATCGTCATCTCAAACAAGATGGCGCCGAGCACTCGCTCGCCAGAGAAAGCAGAACTCTTGATGATGCGCGAGCGCATTGCATGAATGAGGTCATACATTTGCTCGTCACCCGAGTATTCCGATTCCAAGACTCCGTAGAGCTTGAGTGCTTTTGGCGTGCTGCCACCGCTTTGGTCGAGTGCCGCAATAAAACCCTTGCCGCTTTGCACTTTGGTCATCATGTCGTTATTCATAATCAAGCTCCGTTTCGCCTATACGACATCGTAATTGCTCTATTCAGGCCCACTGAAATCATGTTGCTACAACTTGCCCGTCACATGTAAGACTTTGTATATGAACGCGCTGCGAGCCGCATGGCATCCCGTTGTTTTTTCACAAGAGTTAGCAACCGAGCCTGTCGCTGCAACATTGCTTGATACCCCACTTGTTCTCTGGCGAGACAGTAACGGCGCCCCACACGCGTCCAGCGATATCTGCGTTCATCGCGGTACAGCACTTTCTGGCGGCTGCGTCAAGGGCGACAACATCATGTGCCCATATCACGGCTGGCAGTATGACGCGACGGGCACTTGCGTACATATTCCCCAGTTAGAAGATCCATCTCGCGTTCCACCAAAAGCAAAAGTTCCCGTATACCAGTGCGTTGAGCGCAATGGCATGGTCTGGGTAGCACTCGACACTCCCCGATTTGAGATCCCGCGCATCAACGAGATCGAAGATGCAAATTGGACGTGGGTCAATTGCGGGCCATACGACTGGAATGCAGGCTCATCCCGACAACTCGAAAACTTCACCGACTTTGGCCACTTCCCTTGGGTGCACCCAGGATTACTTGGAGACCCAGATCGCCCCGTTGTTCCAGACTGCGACGTGAGCACAACTGGCCATGTTGTGCACTACAACATCGTGCGCCCTGAAGCGCCCAACACTGATGATTTTCCAATCTTTGCTAACGCCGATACCACCACACCAATGCGCACCTCACGGTACGAGATTCATGCACCGTTCACGTTGTTGCTTCGTCTCGGCTGGGGCGGGGTCAGTGGAATGATCTATTTCTTTGTTTCGCAACCCGTCGACAAGGATCACTCGCGCGGGTTTTTAACGATTGGTCGTAACTACAACTTTGATCAACCAGCGTCAGTGATTCGTGATTTTGAAGACGTGATTTTTAATCAAGACAAAGTAATTGTTGAGTCGCAACGACCGAAGTCGGTACCATTCGACATCACAAGCGAACTGCATATGAAATTTGATGGCGTCGCGCTTGCCTATCGCAAGATGATGACAGCGAATGGTTTCGCCGAATAACAAAGACGTGAGCTAGGGCTCAACAATTGCAAAACCTGTAACAAACTTTTCTAGGTTGCCAAAAATATTCAAGAGTGCTGCTGCGTCACCATCCACAGTGATCGCCCCATCAGTCATTTCTTGAATAAAGGTCGTGGCTTGCGTAATCACCTCTATCAATGTTTCTCTTTTGATGTGAATGGTCGCATCGGCAGCATCGTCGTGACGCCCCTGAGTTGACAAAAGCGTTCTATTTGAGAGTGCCAACACCCATGACTGATCAGGTGTTCCCGCCATGTCGGTGAAGTTCCAATTAATTGTGGTTGCAAGACCACCGACCTGCTCTTGCATCAACCGCACAGCAAGCGTGTCAAACACCTGACCGATTGTCATCGCTCGCGTCATTCCGCGCGCCCGTGCACCAACCTCTACTGGCGGCGGTGGGCCTTGGCGCAATTCTTGAGCACCCATCAGATACGCATTGCGAAATGTTGCCGACTCCGCTTGGTACCCAAGTTGCTCAAGCGTGTCTGCTTGCAACTCGCGGGCCTTGACATTGGTCGGGTCTGCAAACACCGCATGATTGACGAGTTCTGCAACCCAGCGATAGTCGCCAGCATCAAACGACTTTTGTGCTGATGTCAGCAGTGCATCCATTCCCCCGGCCAGATCTACATATCGCCTGCCAGCATCGGTTGGTTGCAACTTGTTGAGGTTGGCCGGGTTGCCGTCATACCAACTGAGATATCGCTGATACACAGCCTTTGAATTATGAACGAGGTCGCCATAGAAACCACGTGTGTGTTCATTTGCCAAAAACTCGTCAGGCATCTCAAGAAATTCAGCGATCTCGAGCGGCGTCATACCGCGATTCGCGCAACGCATTGTCTGGTCATGTATCCATCGATAGAGGTCACGCTGCAAGATGAGAAATTCGCAAACATCATCAGTTCCCCATCGCGGCCAGTTATGTGATGTAAACAAAATCTTGGTGTCCGCACCAAACAACTCGATGCTTTCGTTGATGTATTTCGACCAAGAAAGTGCATTTCGCACTTGCGCTCCTCGAATTGGCACGAGGTTGTGCATCGTGTGCGAGCAATTCTCCGCCATACACAACCATCCAAAATCTGGAAAGAAGAAATTCATTTCGGCTGGTGCTTCGGTCTCGGGTGTCATCTGAAACACGATTCGCACGCCGTCAATGATCATTTGCTCACCAGTGAAGGTGATGTCGTGAGTTGGCGCTACCAATGATGGCGCTGCTGTTGGCACCGAGTTGCCAAGACCAGAATCAATATGACCCTCCGGGCTAGCTGGTAACAATGGCCCAAATTGATATGTCGCACGTCGGCCCATCGCTGGCCCAGCAATGACGTTTTCGGCAATTGCCTCGTACAAAAACCCTTCTGGTGCAACCACGACACACTTGCCTGCATCCACATCCGCACGCGTTGTTACACCGAGCACTCCACCAAAATGGTCGGCATGCGAATGCGTGTAGATCACACCAGTTACTGGGCGCTCACCAACATGTTTATTGATTAATTCGAGTGATGCTCGTGCAGTGAAGTCGCTCGTGAGCGGGTCGATGACTACCCAGCCCTTGTCTCCCTGGATAAATGTGATGTTGGAAATGTCGTACCCACGCACCTGCCATACGCCGTTCGCAACTTCAAACAAACCATGATGCGCGTTGAGCGTTGCATGGCGCCACAAGTGCGGGTTTACGGTGTCTGGTGCGTCGCGACCATCTCGCAAAAAATCGTATGCAGCAGTGTCAATTACCTTGCGACCTTTGTCGTCAACAATCCGATCTTCCGTGCGTGCAGCGATGAAACCCCGCGTGACGCGCTCCAGGTCTGCTGGGTCAAATACCCGACCTTGTGTCGAGCTATTGAGTCCTTGCGTCACCGATGTGGCAGGTTTACTGGTCAGAAAGATCCTTACAGTCGTGCTTCGTTGGCAATCCCAACAGTCAGATGCTACCTAAAATGCTGCAACCTCACCCATGTGAACGACAATGTCGATTCCTTCTAGATCAATAATCGCGTCGAGCAATCCCAACTCCACAACTTGATTGGCTATCTCTACTGATACTGAACCCATGATCGCCACGATCACTTGGCACCGAACAATGTGTTGACCAACGCGTGCAATTCGCAATGGACGAGCAGTTGATCCGTCGTGCACCATCAGATTGAGCGCCTGCATTGGACCATTAATCAAGGTTGCAAATACCACATCGTCTCCGCGGAACGTCGTGACCGAACCGGGTTCGCATCGATTATCGACGCCATTAATATTCAGCACCACCCCATTGCCATCGGCAACACAGAATTCTCGAGTTACTCCAGGGAATGACGAAAACGGAACATCTTGCGTGATGTCAGCCGTCGACAGTCGCCAAGTCCAGACATCAGGAAGCAATCCATCGCAGATAATTTCGTATTGCACCCCAAGCCCATTGCGCCAAGGAACCCCAATTCTCTCGATCGCTCTCTGCACGATCATGGGCAGTACAGATTGCCCTTCGTTCGAAATACCTGGACATCTGAAAGCTGCTTTGCCGAGATTCCAACAACTGTCTCGAGATCCCAACCGCAGATCACCGTGCTCAGCATGTTGGCATTTGTGAAGTTTGCGCCAGCGATTACTGCACCCGTGAAGTTCGCGCTCGCCAGGTTGGCACCCGTGAAGTCTGCACCAGTGATATTGGCTCGTATGAACTGAGTCTGTTTGAGGTTGGCCCTCACAAAGTGCGCACCAGCCAAGTTGGCCACACTGAAATCAGTGAACTCAAGTTTGAGCAATGAGTAATCGACGCCAACAAGGTTTGCAAACTGACATTTCAGAGTTGTAATACACATAATGTCTAGGGCCGGCAAAGTGGTCGTTGTTTCAGGAACCGTTGTTTCAACAGCGGGCGGCACAGTCTCTGGCAATGTCGATTCCGCTTCGACCAATGAGTTGGTGACTTCATCGGATGTGCTTGAAGCACTTGGAGTACTGCTCACTGCACAGGCCGATAGCACCACCAAACCCAGCGCAACCAGCACACTTGAGGGTCGTAAAAAGAGAACTTTGTTGCGTGCCATTAACAAATACTACGCCAATCGTTGCTACTTTTAGAGGCTCATGACTACATCACAAAACCCTCAATGGGGCACCCCCGACATGGTTTCGCAACTCGAGCGAGTGCTTGTGCGCACACCAACAAAAGTTGGAAAATTTGTTGAAGAAGGTTTCTGGCGTCAACCAGATACTTCGGCATTGCTCACTGAACACAAATCGTTTACTGAACTGCTTGAAAGTCTTGGTTGCACAGTTGATGTTGCGCCACCAGTCGAAGGACTCGTCGATGCCGTCTACATGCACGACCCGATGATCATGACACCACACGGCGCAATTTTGTTGCGCATGGCAAAGCCAGTGCGTTCACCAGAGCCAGCAGAGTTTCGCAATGATCTCGAGCGGCTTGGCGTGCCCATCTTGGGGCAACTCACCCACCCAGCATTTGCCGACGGTGGAGACAAAGTTTGGCTCGATGCAAAGACCCTCTTGATCGGTCATGGCTACCGCACCAATCAGGCTGGCATCGACCAAGTGCGCGCACTGCTCACACCACATGGAGTTGATGTTTTTTCGTTCGACCTTCCTCACTACGAAGGCGCGGGTGCAGTACTTCACCTCATGAGCGTGCTCTCGCCTATCGCGCATAACAAAGCAGTTGTTTACGAACCACTCGCACCTGTGCGCTTGTTGCAGTTTCTCGAATCGCGAGGCATCTCGTGGTTTAGCGTGAGTGAAAAAGAAATGCTTACTCAAGGCAGCAACATCTTGACCATTCGACCAAATGTTGTCGTGCTCGCAGCCGGCAACCCAGTCATCGAGGCTCAGTTGCGGGCAGCAGGCGTTGAAGTGCACCTTTTCAATGGCGACAATGTGGCAGTCAAAGGCGACGGTGGCCCAACATGTCTCACCGCTCCGCTGCTTCGGATAACAAGCAATGTCTGAGTTACATGTCTGAGTTCAGCGGCAAGGTTGCAATAGTTACGGGTTCTTCTAGCGGTATTGGGGAAGCCATTGCCCGCACATTGCATGCGCTTGGCGCATCAGTGGTGATCAACTCATCTTCATCGGTTGAGGCTGGCCAACAGATTGCTACATCTCTTGGAGACAATGCAATCTACGTGCAGGCCGACATCAGCGACAAGGCATCGGGTCAACGACTCATTGATGAAACACTCAAACAGTTTGGTCAACTCGACATCTTGATCAACAACGCTGGATGGACAAAACTCATCGCTCATCATGACCTGGAAGCCTTGACTGACGAAATTTTTACACGCACATTTGATGTCAACGTGACCGGCACCTGGATGCTCACTAAAGCCGCAATGCCCCACCTCAAGAAAAGTGATGATGGCAATGTTGTCAACATCACATCTGTTGCAGGTGTGCGACCAATTGGTAGTTCGATGGCTTATTCGATGACCAAGGCGGCACTCAATCAAATGACGGTCTTGCTCGCCAAGTCATGTGGCCCAGTGCGTGTCAATGCAGTTGCACCAGGTCTTGTCGAAACACCGTGGACAAAAGATTGGCAAAATCAACACGAATCAGTGAAGGCAGTTGCCCCACTTCACCGCTCGGCCACCATGGAAGATTGCGTGCAAGCAACACTTGGCTTGCTACGCACGAAATATGCAACAGGTCAAATCTTTGTGGTTGACGGTGGCTTAACGCTAGTTATCTAGCAAGTTTTATAATTCGCGAATGTGTCGACGCAAAAAGTCGAGTGCACTAATCACTGAGAGTTGGCGCATTTGATCGCGCACTGCAGGTAGAGCAAACGTTGTTGAAGCAGTGGTCCCATCTGGCAAACATACGCCGACACACAATGTTCCCGGCTTGACGCCTTCTTGCGAAGCAGGCCCTGCGACGCCTGTCAGTGCAAGCCCGACACTTGCGCCAAGTACTTTGCACGCACCAACAGCCATCTCAATCGCGGCTTCTTCATTAACAACCATGTCGCTTTGTACACCGAGTACCGAGTGCTTGACCTCGGTTGCATATGAGACGACTCCGCCGCGAAACACTTCGCTTGCACCTTCAATGCCAGTGAGGCGTCCCGCGACAAGCCCGCCTGTTACCGACTCGGCAAGTCCAAGTGTGAGCCCGCGCTCTCGCAACATGTGCAACACAACCGACTCCATGGTGTCAGAGTCAATGCCAAACACAATGTCACCGATGGCACCGCGGACTGTCTCTTCCCACTTGTCCAAAATCGCACCAACTTCGGCTTGAGTGGAAGATTTTGCGGTCAATCGCACCTTGATGCCTTCCCATCCACTCGCCAAAAACGCAAGGGTTGGATTACCAACACTCTCGAGTTGTTCGATCACGCCGAAGAGGCGCTCATTCAATCCACTCTCGCTCTCGCCCCACGTGCGCAACACACGACTAGAGATCACCGATGCAGAACCAGAACGCGTCAGTAAATCGGGAAGGATTGCACGCTCAAACATTTCATACAACTCATACGGCACGCCAGGCACTGCATAGATCACCTTGTCACCTACTGGGCAAATCAAGCCTGGCGCAGTGCCACGGCGTTGCTCGATAATCGCAGCGCCTTTTGGCACCATCGCCTGGCGCATATTGATCTCTGGCATACGACGATTGCGTGAGGCAAACATCTCGGAAATTGCCATGCCCACTGCGTCGTCAAACTCGAGAGTGACGCCCATGATTTCGGCTATTGCTTCACGCGTGATGTCATCGTGTGTTGGCCCAAGTCCGCCACAGATAATGACCGCGTCGGCATCGGCAAGTGTCGTGCGAATTGCTTTGACCATGCGCTCAAGGTTGTCGCCCACTTTGACTTGCAAGCACGAGTCGATGCCGGCAGCCGACAGTTGTTCTCCTAGCCAAGCAGAGTTGGTGTCGACAATTTGTCCGAGCAATAGTTCGGTGCCGATAGCAACAACATCACAACGCATTGCTCAGGCCTGCTTACGTGCTTTAAATGCGACAGCGCCGTACTGCAAGCCGCTATACAACGTGAGCACGGTGGCGATTGCAAGCGAACCTTTGGCGAGATAGTTGTAGTCGGCAGCACTCAACGGCAATACCGCAAACCCAACCGATACCTGCTGTGCAAATGTTTTGAATTTCGCTGCTTTGCTTGCAGGCACGCTCACACCCTTGGCACCGGCAAAAACGCGATACAAACTGATCGCAATTTCGCGTGCTGCAATAAGCCCCACAAGCCAAGGGCTAAACATGCCGCGGCTGACCAAGATAAACATGGCCCCGAGCACGCACACTTTGTCTGCTAGCGGGTCAAGAAATGCCCCGCTACGAGTAGTGCCGTGTTTGCGCGCAAGTTGGCCATCCACAAGATCGCTGAGGCACAACAAAAACCACAACCCTGTTGCCGCCCAAGAACCCACATTGTCTGCGGGGATAATTGCAAACATCAACGGCGAAATCAGTAATCGACCAACCGTTACAGCGTTAGCCCATGTGCGAATCGCGCTTGGATCAACGGGCATGGCTAAAAATCCCCTTCTTCATCATCACTATCTTCTACGGAGCTTCCCTCTGCGACCAAATCTGGCCCCATTGCATCCACGATGAGCACCGTTGCAAACTCGCCAACTGGCAAGTCTCGACTTACGTGCACAATGCCATCAATAGACGGTGCTTCCCAGTGCGTGCGACCAATACCCACTTCGTCGACAAGCACCTCGACCGTGCGACCAATCAGTGCGTCACGCCGATTTGCCGTGATGTTGTCTTGCATCTCTCGCAACTCGGCAATTCGCTCGTTCATGAGTTCGGCTGGCACATGATCAGGCAACGTCATTGCATGCGTGCCTTCTTCTGGGCTAAACGTAAAGAATCCGCACCAATCCAATTGCGCGTCTTCAACAAACTGCAACAACTGATCGTGGTCTTCTTCGGTCTCCCCCGGGTATCCAACAATGAAGTTGCTACGAAAAGCTGCATCAGGTGACAATGCGCGAATGTCGTTGATGCGCTTCAAGAATCGCTCTCCATCACCCCACCTGCGCATGCGACGCAAATGAGTCTTGCTTACATGCTGCAACGACAAATCAAAATACGGCACACCAGTATCAAGAATTGCTGCGATCAATTCGTCGCTCAAGTCGCTTGGGTACAGATAGAGCAATCGAGTGCGCTTAACTTTGGCTGTTACAGCGCGCACAAGTGGAACAATGGAACCAGCACCAAGTTCACTCGGGCGGTCCTTGCCATAACTTGCGAGATCCTGCGCTATCAACACGATCTCTTTTGCGCCGAGCTCGTCTACCTCATGCAAGATCTGAGAAATATCGCGACTGCGTTGCGGGCCCCTGAAACTTGGGATCGCACAAAAACCGCAATTGCGGTCGCAGCCTTCAGCAATTTTTACATACGCCCATGGTGCAGAGCTCTTTGGCCGCGGCAAGTTGAGCAGGTCGAATGACGGGATAGGCGCAGACGAGATGGAAATTGGTTTACGACCCATCTGCACCGGCACACCAAAGCCAGCAACTTGATCTACCTCGGGCAGCGCCTCGGCGAGTTCGGCCCCATAGCGCTCGGCCATACAGCCAGTTACAACGAGCCTTGCCCCATCTTTGCGCTGCGCACCAAGCGCAAGCACTGTGTCGATACTTTCTTTGCGCGCATCTTCAATGAATGCGCAAGTGTTGACAACAACCAAGTCTGCAAGTGAAGGGTCATCGGTGGCGATTAAGCCATCAGCAAGCAAGGTGCCGACAATTTTGTCTGAGTCAACATCGTTCTTTGGACAGCCAAGCGTCTCGACATAAAAACGTTGTTGCACAACATGTAATCCTACAGTTCACCTGTTTAGTAATTGAGCTTGAGCCCCTTATATGACCACGGCATCGACACCAATCTGCCCGTGCCAGACAGCGTGATGTACGCAGTTTTGTAATCTGGCCCGCCAAAGCAGATGTTGGTGGTGAGTGGGTCGCCTGTCAAAATCTGCTCGAGCACTACGCCTTCTGGCGAGATCACGGTGATGCCAGCAGTTTGCAGACCGAGTGTGGCGACACACACATTGCCGTCACCATCGACCGCAAGTGAATCAAACAATTGCAAGCCTGGCAATCCACACAACAAGCAAGATGGATCAAAAGACGAAAATGGTGTTGTCTCACCTGGCGCAGTGACCGTTGCTTGATAGACGCGACCCGTATGCGTTTCGGCCCAATACAACTTGGTGCCGTCTGGAGACAAGCCAATTCCGTTTGGAGACTCGGTTGGAAAAATAACTTCCTTGATCATCGAGCCGTCGGTCTTGGCGTAATAGATGCCAGTGAAGTCAGCCGTGCGATGCTCTCGAATTCCGTGGTCGGTAAACCACATGCCACCCTGTTTGTCGAAGACCAAGTCGTTTGGTCCGCGCAACTTGATGCCGTCGCACTCTGTGTAGAGGTCGGTCACTTTGCCCGTTGCAATATCCACGCGTTGAATGCGGCCACCGATGTAGTTGTCCGGATTAAACGGACCTGGAAATGTCAGTCCAAGAAAATCAACTTCCGAAAACGATCCACCGTTGTTGCACAAATAAATTGCGCCATCAGGACCAATGGCGATTCCGTTCGGGCCACCAGGTGTGTCCGCAATCTTTTGCTTACTTCCGTCCAGCAACACTCGCGTAATCACTTTGCCAAACATCTCCACCAAAATCACGCTGCCGTCGGGCATAGCGATTGGTCCTTCGGGAAAGCGGAGTCCAGATGCAATTTCAGTAAATTCGGTCATGGCGAGACTTTAGATCTCTAACTGGCCCGCCATGCAAGCGGCACAAAACTCGTTAACTGGCTTGTTGCAGTTGCTCGAGCTCTTCCAATGTCATCAACACTTCGCGAGGCTTTGAGCCATCGCTTGGGCCAACGATGCCGCGACTTTCGAGCAAGTCCATGATGCGGCCAGCTCGGGCAAAACCGATCTTGAGCTTTCGTTGCAGCATCGATGTTGAGCCCTGACGAGTGCGCACAACCAAGTCCATTGCCTGACGCAACAATTCATCGTCATCACTGTCACCAGTGGTGCCGCCAAACAAGTCTGCACCACTGCCACCACTCTTTTCACCGTCAACACCAGACACATACACAACTTCTGGTGCTTGGCGACGCCAGTGTCCGACGACCTTACGCACCTCGGCTTCGTCAACCCATGCCGACTGAATTCGCTGCGACACCGATGTGTTTCCTGGCAACAACAACATGTCGCCCTTACCAATCAGTTTTTCTGCACCCGGTTGATCCAAGATCACGCGGCTGTCGGTCAGGCTCGACACCGCAAACGCCATACGTGCAGGAATGTTGGCTTTGATGACACCGGTAATGACGTTGACGCTTGGACGTTGCGTTGCAACAATCAAGTGGATGCCAACCGCACGCGCTTTTTGCGCAATGCGAGTTATGCAGTCTTCTACGTCGCGAGCCGCAACCATCATCAAGTCATTCAACTCATCAACCACAATCAAGATGTACGGAATGCGATCAAAACTCTGATCAGTGTTTTGTTCTTCCGACAAATCGCCACGGTCGTACGCAGCGTTGTAGCCGACGATGTCTCGGAAGCCCGCCTCGACCAACAAGTCGTAGCGTCGCTCCATCTCTTTGACTGCCCAACCCAGCGCATTGGCAGCCTTCTTTGGGTTTGTCACAGGCGGAGTGAGCAAGTGTGGCAACCGCGCGTACTGCGCCATTTCGACTTGCTTTGGGTCAATCAAGATCATCTTCACTTGATCTGGCGTCGAACGCATCAGTACCGACGTAATGATGCAGTTGATTGCGCTCGACTTACCAGCTCCAGTTGTACCAGCAATCAACATGTGTGGAGTTGTAGAGATATTGAGAAATACAGCCCGACCAGCGATGTCTTTGCCCACTGCAACATCAAGTGGATGTCCGGCGGCTCGTGCTTCTTGCGACATCATCAAGTCGCCAAGCGACACCAACTCACGTTGCGCGTTTGGTACTTCAATGCCAATTGCCGACTTGCCAGGAATTGGGGCCAAGATGCGCACATCAGTTGCAGCCATTGTGTACGCGATGTCGCGCGACAACGAAGTCACTTTGGCAACTTTGACGCCGCCACCCAACGACAACTCAAATCGTGTAACGGTTGGGCCACGCGTGTATCCAACCAATTCGGTTTCTACGCTGTGCTCTTTGAGCGCTTCAACCAATTTCATACCGCGCTCTTGAGTTGCACGCTCGTCGGCTTTCTCGTGACGAGTCACTGTCAACATGTCGAGTGTGGGCAATGACCAACTGCTTGGGTTTGCACCTGGCCCAAGTGGCATTTGTTGAGCAACACCCTTCACAATTGCTGCAGCCGTAGGCGAAGGCGTCGAAACAGGAACATCTATTTGCGAAAGCTTTGGCTTGCGCTTTTTGCGTTCGCGACGAGGCTTGACAACTTCTTCATATTCATCTTCTGCGTCTAGCGCTTCGTCGTCGTCTCGAGTTGCTACATCGTCGTCGTCAAGTGCAATATCGTAAAACTGCGGTTCGTCAGACTCATCAAATTGCAGATCACGATTGTTATTACGACTGCTATCACGACTGGCATCACGCCGGCCATGCGGCATTGACACACCGTTTACCCATGCCGAGATGCGGCGATACAACTCTGGCAGCGTGTTACCAGTAATCAACAACACTCCACCAAGCATCGATCCGAGCAACAAAATTGTTGTGGCAATACCGCCGATGCTTTGTCGCAGCGGCTCTCCGATCAACCAACCCATCCATCCGCCAGCACTCGAGAGCGCATTCATTTCGGCATGTATTGAGCCGCCACCCTTAAGAATATGAATTTCGCTCAACACCGCAATCGATAACACAGTCCAACCCAATGCGAGTCGTACACGATGCTGCACTTCGGTGCGCTTAATAAAGGCAACTCCGGCGCCGATGACCAGCACCGGAATAACGAATCGCCCAACGCCGATTGTTGAAGACAACAACGTGTTGAGACCGCGACCAACCGGCCCTGCCATGCGCGCATACACCGACATAAAGAGCAAGATGCCAAGACACACCAAGGCGATGCCACCAAATTCATGGCCGCGACCCTCAAGGATCGACTTCAATACCGATGGACGCCGAGCGCGTCTAAATTGCATCTCGTCGGGGTCAACCGGTTTATGGCTGCGCAACGGCCTGATCTGGGCGTCGCCGCGTGATGCGGGTCGCGATTGGGCGCGCCCCCGTTGAGACCCCTTACGGGGCTTGGTTGCCATGCAACAAACTTACCAATGGGGTACTACTCAATTGGGGCATACCCAAATTGGGCCTATGTCTCCATCACGATCGGCACGATCATCGGACGACGCTTGGTGCGCTCCGACACAAACTTGCCCGCAGCACGGCGCACTTCTTTTTCGAGTGCATCCACGTCCCGAGTGCCCGCTTTGAGAGCCTTCTCAACAGCCTTTGACACTGTTGCAACTGCCTCATCAATCAAGTCTTCTGCTTCTGGCGCATACACCCATCCGCGCGTAATGATTTCTGGGCCAACAAGCACGCGCCCAGCGTCGATATCAACGGTGACTACAACAACAACTACGCCCTCTTCGGCAAGCACCTTGCGGTCGCGTAACACACCCTGACCAACATCGCCAACTATGCCGTCTACATACAACATTCCCGCCGGCACCCTGCCTGCAAGTTCAATGCCGTTGTCGGTGATCTCAATAACGTCGCCGTCTTCGCATAGCACGATGCGCGACTCTGGTACGCCCATTGTGCGGGCGTGGCGGGTGTTAGCAACCATATGGTGGTACTCGCCATGAATTGGCACAAACCATTCGGGTTCAGTAATCGACAAGTACATCTTGAGGTCTTCGGCTTGTGCATGACCCGTTGCGTGCACGTCGGCAATGCCCGAGTGCACCACGTCGGCGCCAGCGCGCAGCAAGCCATCAATCACGCGATTGACGTTGCTTTCGTTGCCAGGAATTGCATGGCTCGAAAAAATCACCAGGTCTTTGGGACCAATCTTGACAAACTTGTTATCACCGCGCGCCAACA
>Ga0194050_1000287_pt1 | contig 17523 bp, 20 predicted proteins | sample SepL2310m_MetaG_FD_148657 | JGI IMG/M metagenome (GOLD analysis project Ga0194050, IMG submission 148657) | Anoxic zone freshwater microbial communities from boreal shield lake in IISD Experimental Lakes Area, Ontario, Canada - Sep2016-L239-10m | ecosystem: Environmental > Aquatic > Freshwater >...
CTTGAAACTACTCTCACTGCAATCAGTGATACTGATGTGATTGAGGAGCAGTTCATTTCTCTATTAGACCGACGCATGAGTCACGAGCCATTGCAATATCTAACGGGTGTTGCACCCTTTAGATACTTAGCCATTGAAGTTGGCCCAGGTGTTTTAGTTCCACGGCCGGAATCAGAGTTATTAGTTGATGCCGTGTTAGCCCATATTAAGAATCTGCCTGCTCCAGTAAGCGTGATCGACTTAGGTGCTGGATCAGGGGCTCTGGCACTAGCTATTGCAACTGAGGCAAAAGATACTCGTGTGATTGCAGTTGAAAAATCCCCAGAGGCGATTTACTGGCTTAAGAAAAACGTCTCAGTTATTTCGCAGAATGTGCGTGTAGTTGAAGGCGATGTCGCCGATGTTTTGCCCGGGATTAAATGCGATGTTGTTATAGCCAATCCTCCGTACATCCCAGATGCGCAGGCCTTGCCGCGCGATGTTGCCGGATTTGAGCCCCATGCCGCCTTGTTTGGTGGACCTACAGGGATGGAGCTTCCCAGAATTTTTATTACCGCCGCGGCCCGACTACTAAAATCGGCTGGCGTATTAGTTATTGAACATACAGAGGAGCAGGGCGCAGCTATAGCTAGTGAACTAACCCTAGATTTTGAGAGTATTACACTTCATGATGACCTAGTTGGTCGTCCACGGTGGACTAGTGCGGTGAGGAGGTAGACATGAGCACAGTGGTTGATTTGAAAAAAGGCGAACTGACACGTCATATTAGTAAAGCATGCAAAGCGATCTCGGCTGGATACATCATCGCCATTCCACTTGAACATAGTTATGTCTATGTTTGTGATGCCTTTAAAGCCGATTCAGTTCGTGCCATGCATGTATTGCGTGGAGACCCACTATTTACAGCGGCACAAGTCTTAGTTGCTAGTGAAAAAACCGCCCAGGGTGTTGTGCGCGAAATTACTCCAGAGATTGCCGCACTTATGAAGAAGTTTTGGCCCGGAATGTTATCGATGAACCTTCGCCCTCAAACAGGATTGAGTTGGGACTTAGGTGATGCAAATCATTTAGATCAAATCAGCATTCGAGTTCCTAAAAGTAAGTTTGCTAAAGCTCTATTAGCTAAGAGTGGACCATTAGCCGTTGCAAGTGCAGGTAGGGCAGATCGATCCTCAGTTCTTTCATTTGGAAGTGCGCAGAGAGTAATCAGATCGGCAGTTAAATCCATCAGTGAAATAAAGGTTGCAGAGTCTGACCTCGCCTTTAAATTTAACAATGGAGTTTTGCGAAATGGCCCACTCTCGACCGTGGTTGAAGCCGATGAAACTGGCGTACGCGTACTGCGAATTGGGGCAATCTCATTGGAAGAGATACTAAATATCGTGCCAGGAGCCACTGCACTATAAGATTGGGATATGTCTACTTTCTACGGTCCTGATTTTGAAGCGCTCACACAACAAGATCCTGAGATCGCTGCGGTTTTATTATCTGAACTCAAGCGTCAACAAAGTAATTTGCAACTCATCGCATCGGAAAACTTCACTTCGCGCGCGGTATTAGCGGCAATGGGATCGTCGCTCTCTAATAAATATGCAGAGGGCTATCCAGGCAAGCGCTACTACGGCGGCTGCGAAGAAGTTGATAAAGCTGAATACCTTGCAATCGAGCGGGCTAAGAGTTTATTTGGCGCAGACCATGCAAATGTTCAGCCCCACTCAGGTGCCAGCGCTAACGTCGCCGTCTATCAAGCCTTTACTAAGCCAGGCGATACTATCCTTGCAATGTCTCTGCCACATGGTGGCCACTTAACTCACGGATCTGCCGTTAACTTTTCAGGTAAGTGGTTTAACGTTGAGTCATATGGTGTGCGAGCCGATAACGAGCTCATTGACTACGACGAGCTGCGCGATAAAGCGATAGCTACAAAGCCAAAGATGATCTGCTCGGGAGCAACTGCATATCCATCGTTGATTGATTTTGAAAAGGTTCGTGCGATTTGTGATGAAGTTGGCGCAATTATGTGGGTTGATGCTGCCCACTTCATCGGTTTGGTGGCCGGTAAAGCGATTCCATCGCCTGTGCCATACGCCGACGTTGTCTCATTTACAACGCATAAAGTGTTGCGAGGTCCTCGTGGAGGAATGATTTTGGCTAAGGCCCAACACGGAGCTGCAATTGATAAGGCGGTCTTCCCAGGAATGCAGGGCGGGCCAATCATGTCGGCCGTTGCAGGAAAGGCAGTTGCATTAGCCGAATGTGCAACACCTGGCTATCAAAAGTATGCCAAGGATGTAATTGTTAACGCAAAGGCATTGGCAGCAGCTCTTGAGGGCGAAGGTATGCGTGCAGTATCTGGCGGAACTCAGACCCATTTAGCACTGATGGATATTCGCAGTACTGGAGTTACTGGCAAGGTAGCCGATGAGCGTTGCGGAGCAGCAGGAATCGTCATGAATAAAAACTCAATTCCATATGACCCCGAAAAACCTGGCATTACAAGCGGAATTCGCGTTGGAACACCAGCTACAACTACTCAAGGCATGGGAGTTACGCAGATGCAGCAGATTGCGGGTTTAATCGCCCGTGCGATTGCAACTGATGATGCTGTGGTTCATGCTTTAATTAAAACCGAGGTCCACGCTCTCACCGCTAGTTTCCCTATTTACCAGGCATAACTAACTTCATGCGCGAGTATTTAGTAACCCTACTTATCTCGGCAGCGCTGTGTTACTTGATTACTCCATTTGTGCGCACACAAGCCATTCGTTTTGGCGCAGTTGCGCAGATTCGTGGACGAGATATTCATACGACACCAACTGCCCGCTGGGGTGGAGTAGCGATGTGGATAGCAATGGCAGTGACTTTCATGATCGTCAATCATCTACCCCTCGTCGGTAAATCATTTGGCCATGAGTCTCAAGGGATTTTCTTGGCAGCAACTGTCATTGTCTTACTTGGGATGGCCGATGATCGTTTTCAACTCGATGCACTTACAAAACTTGCTGGTCAAGTCTTTGTCGCAAGCATTTTATTGCTTTACGGAATTCAAATTTTATGGCTACCCATCAACGGGGTAGTTACATTGCCACCGAGTATTGGTCAGTTAGTAACGGTTTTAATCGTGGTTATAACAATCAACGCCGTAAATTTTATTGATGGTATGGATGGTTTAGCAGCTGGAATCGTTGCTATTGCCGGTATAGCTTTCTTTGCTTTTGCTTATTTGCTTGCCATTGACTTTGGATTTAGTCGCGCCGGCGCACCGTCGTTAATTACCGCAGTTCTAGTTGGAATCTGCATCGGCTTCCTGCCCCATAACGCACACCCGGCACGGATTTTTATGGGAGATAGTGGGTCGATGTTATTAGGACTTTTACTAGCATCGGCTGCCATCACATTAACGGGTCAAGTAGATCCCAATGCAATCTCGGCAGAATCTGCCGGTCCAACCCTGCTACCACTGTTACTACCATTTGCAGTTCTTGCGATTCCACTGGCTGATTTGATACTTGCAGTTGCTCGTCGAGTAAAAGCTGGCAAATCTCCCTTTGCACCCGATAATGAACATCTGCATCACCGCTTATTAAGTGCTGGAAATTCGCAGTTAAAGACCGCCTTTATTCTTTATCTATGGACAGCGACTATTGCCTTCCCAGTAACTGTTTTAGCTTTTGCACCATGGTGGGTAGCTCTCGTAACGGCGCTGAGTTTAATTTCAATTACCTTGTTGATTAGCCGAAAGAGTATGGTGAGCATGTGAGTCAATCGAGCGAGTTTGAAATGTGGCGTGGTGCTGTAATCCCGGCAAGTGTTGTCGGCATTCTTGCAACAGTTGGAATGACTCTGGCTAGAGGCACATCCTCGATTTTAGGCGGAGTGTTGGCCGAGTTTATAGTTCTTATTTTTTTTGGAATTCATTTAGCGATCTCAAAATATTCTCGAAAATTAGATCCAATGATGACCATGGTTTTAGTACTGATCTCATATTTTGCAAAGCTAGTAATCTTGGGAGTTTTTTTACTTGTAGTAGTCAATGCAGTGCCCGAGAAGAATCTAGATCGAACGACCTTTGGGGTTGTTGCCGTTGCAATCACCTTTGCGTGGCTAGCTGGTGAAGTAAGGGCTTTCTTAAAACTTAGACTTCACCTACCATTGCCCGGTGATGCCAGTCACGACCAATCGAGTACAAAGGGCGACCAATAATGGCGATGAATGATGATGCAGCTTTTTGGTCGATACTTGCGTACTTAATCTCTGGGTTAGTTTTCTGGGGCGGAGCAGGTGCCCTTGGAGATCACTTTCTGGGTACACATTTCCTGCTCATAATCGGCTTAGTTCTTGGGATGGGATCGAGTTTTTGGTTGATCTGGCTCCGTTTCCTGAAGAGTTAAAGCCCCTTACCTAGTAACCCCCCTTTTTCCGCCAAGGCCTACTTCAATTTTACATGTAGGTAGAGAAGCCTCTAAGTTTGGGCAGTGCGCCCCCTCCCCATGGGCAAGATCTATTCACCATCGCTGTAGAAGGAGTTTTTAGTGCGCGCTTTATGGAGCCAAGCCAACCCAGGCTTCGTCCCCCCAAGTAGCGCCGACTTCGATTTCGAGCCGATCTTTGGAAATAGCATCCTCTTTACCAAGCCAGTTCTCTTAGTTTTTCTCTCAGTTATTATCGCTGGATCATTTTTTACCCTTTCAGCTCGCAAGGCGGCTATCGTGCCTTCAAAGCTGCAATTTGCAGGTGAATCAATCTATACATTTATCCGTAACGAACTCGGGCGCGATGTTATCGGCCCAGAGTTCATGCGATTTGTGCCATTCCTTTTCTCGCTATTTATATTTATTCTGACAAACAATGTATTTGGAATCGTGCCGCTTTTGCAGTTCCCGACGATGTCACATATTGGATTTCCAATAGGAGTAACGATTTTTTCTTACGTTACCTATCACTACGTCGCAATTAAAAAGCATGGATTAGGCAAGTATGTAAAAGACATCTGCTTCATGCCAGGAATTCCAAAGCCTGTATATCTGATTTTAACTCCGGTTGAGCTACTCACCTACCTTGTAACCCGTCCATTGACACTCTCGATGCGTCTGTTTGCCAATATGTTTGCCGGCCACCTTCTGCTTCTAGTCTTCACTCTTGGTGGCGAATACCTGCTCACCAGTGGCTTGATTCTAAAATTCTTAAGCTTGTTCTCATTTAGCTTTGCAATTGGCCTGAGCTTCTTTGAACTAGGTATCCAAGCCCTACAGGCATACATTTTTACATTACTTACAGCGTTATATATCGCCGGTGCACTCGCCGACGAGCACTAACACCACACTAACTTTGACCAGACGACCGTTTGGCCAATATGAAAGGAAAGAGAAATGACAGGTACTCTCGCAATCGTAGGCTTCGGTCTATCGACAATTGGTCCCGGAACTGCTACCGGCTTGATCTTCGCGGCATATATCAGCGGCGTTGCTCGTCAGCCAGAGGCTCGCAGCATCCTCCAGCCAATCGCATTCCTTGGCTTCGCACTTGCTGAAGCTTTGGCGCTATTCGGCCTTGTTCTTGCATTCGTACTGAAGTAAGAATTAGCTAGAAAACTAGGAGTAATAGATGTTTAGTAAAATTGGATTTCTTGCATCTGCCGAGGCAGGTGCAAGTCCCGTCATTCCTAAGCCAGCTGAAATCATCGTTGGTTTCATTGCCTTCGGCCTTCTTTTTCTGATTATTCGTGCGCGCGCAGTTCCGCGTTTCGAAAAGGCATATAAGGATCGCACTGAAGCAATCGAGGGTGGATTAGAGCGCGCAGAAACTGCGCAACGTGAAGCCGCCGAAGCGCTGCAGATGTATAAAGCACAGCTTGCAGATGCTCGTGGTGAAGCAGCAACTCTTCGTGAGGCAGCTCGCGCTGAGGGCTCAGTCATTCTCGAGCAGATGCGAGCCACTGCTCAAGAAGAGGCAACACGAATTACTGCATCTGCTCGCGCATCAATTGAAGCCGAGCGTCAAGTCGCCTTTAACTCACTTCTAAATGAAGTAGGTGCACTGGCTACTGAGCTGGCATCAAGAATCGTTGGGGAATCTCTCGATGATGCTGCTCGAGCCTCACGTGTTGTTGAGCGCTTTTTAGCAGATGTGGAGAAGTCACAGTAACCATGACGATTTCACTAAAAGGTTCGAGCCGACTCTCACTAGTTGCAACACGAGCACATCTTGAGAAATTGATCTCAAGCGGTGATGCTTCGGCTGCAGCTAAAACCTCCTCCGACCTTTTGGCGATTGTTACAGTACTTGACTCTTCAATAGCCCTGCGTAGAGCGTTAACTGATTATGCACGTGATGCAGCCTCAAAAGTTGAACTGAGCAAGACGGTTTTTTCCGGAGTTCAAAGCGGGAACGCCTTTGCTCTCCTCTCAACGATGGTTGGTCTGCGTTGGTCATCACCTAGGGATCTAGGCGATGTTATTGAACTATTGGGAGTAGAAGCTGCCAGCGTTAGCGTTGAAAAAGCATCTCAACTCGATCAACTTGAGTCAGAGCTATTTGCTTTTTCTCAAATCGTTGCAAAAAACCCAGAGCTTCGTGCAGCATTTGCACTTCGCTCAAATTCAGAGGTCAAAAAGAGTGATTTAGTGTCGGCCCTCCTGTCAGGAAAGGCGCTACAAGCTTCAATCGATTTAATCTCATTCTTAGTAGATCATCCACGAGGACGTAATCTTGAGAGCGGACTCAGCGAGTTCGCCGACATTATCTCTGCGCGAAAAGCACGTTTGATAGCCCACGTTATATCGGCTACTCCGTTGACTTCAGAGCAGACCACTCGTTTAACTAGCGCCTTAACCAAGATGATGGGCCATGAAATTCGAGTCAATGTCAGTATTGAAAAGGAAGTTGTCGGAGGACTCTCAATTCGTATTGCAGATGAGCTCATCGACGGCACTTTGATTGCTCGTTTAGCGCAGGCAGATCGCCTGCTTGCTGGTAAGAGCGCTTAAGTTTTTAACTAGAAACAAGAAAAGGGAGAATAAAATGGCCGAACTTACAATCCGACCCGAAGAGATCCGTGATGCCTTGGCGACATTCGTTAAGTCATACGATCCAGGCAGCGCATCTCGTGATGAGGTCGGAACCGTTAGCCAGGCAGGTGATGGAATCGCACGCGTTGAAGGTCTCCCATCGACAATGGCGAATGAGCTTTTGAACTTTGAAAATGGAACATTGGGACTTGCACTTAACCTAGACGTGCGCGAAATCGGTGTAGTTATTCTCGGAGATACAACTGGTATCGAAGAGGGATCATCGGTTCGACGCACTGGAGAGATTCTCTCTGTGCCGGTCGGAGATGCATTCCTTGGTCGCGTTGTTGATCCACTGGGCCGTCCAATCGACGGTAAGGGCGAGATCAAAGCTGAAGCACGTCGTGCCCTTGAATTACAGGCACCCTCAGTAGTTCAGCGCCAGCCAGTTAAAGAGCCATTAGCAACTGGAATTAAAGCTATCGATGCCATGACTGCTATCGGTCGCGGACAGCGCCAGTTAATTATTGGTGATCGCCAGACTGGTAAGACTGCAGTTGCAGTAGACACAATCATTAACCAGAAGGAAAACTGGAAAACTGGAGATCCAAAGAAGCAAGTTAAATGTATCTACGTTGCTATTGGTCAAAAGGGTTCAACTATTGCATCCGTTAAAGCTGCACTAGAAGAGGCTGGCGCCATGGAGTACACAACTATTGTTGCATCTCCTGCCTCAGATCCAGCAGGCTTTAAGTACTTAGCTCCATACACTGGCTCTTCAATTGGACAGCACTGGATGTATAAGGGCGAGCATGTTCTTATCGTCTTTGATGATCTTTCAAAGCAGGCCGAGGCATATCGTTCGGTTTCATTGTTGCTTCGCCGCCCACCAGGCCGCGAGGCATACCCAGGAGATGTTTTCTACTTGCACTCACGCCTATTAGAGCGTTGTGCAAAGCTCTCCGATGAACTCGGTGGCGGTTCAATGACTGGTCTGCCAATCATTGAAACAAAGGGAAATGACGTCTCTGCATTTATTCCAACAAACGTTATTTCAATTACCGATGGACAGTGCTTCCTTGAAACAGATTTATTTAACGCCGGTGTTCGCCCAGCGATCAACGTAGGTGTCTCTGTTTCTCGCGTGGGTGGTTCAGCCCAGACTAAGGCGATGAAGAAGATCGCTGGACGTCTGCGTCTTGACCTTGCACAGTTCCGTGAGCTCGAAGCCTTCGCAGCCTTTGGCTCTGATTTAGATGCCGCCTCTAAGGCACAACTTGAGCGCGGTGCTCGTATGGTTGAACTTTTGAAGCAGGGTCAGTACTCACCATATTCACTCGAGCGCCAGATTGTTTCAATCTGGGCCGGTACATCAGGTGCCTTAGATGATGTTGCAGTGGCCGATATCCGTCGCTTTGAATCAGAGCTTCTGGATTACATTGGCCGCGAGCGCAAAGCAATCTTCGATGTAATCTCAGAAACCAAGCAGTTAGAAGATGACACGGTTGCTTCAATGGTTGAGGCCGTAGCATCATTTAAGACGCGCTTTGTTCCAACCACTGCCGCCGCCGTTAAGGATGCTCCAGCTGAGGCACTTACTGGCGAAGGTTCAGAGCAGATTACAAAGCACGTCCCACCGGCGGTGAAGAAGTAAACCATGGGTGCCCAACTCCGCATTTATCGCAGACGCATGCGATCCGTAAAAGCGACTAAAAAGATCACGAAAGCCATGGAGTTAATCTCGGCCTCTCGTATCGTTAAAGCGCAGCAGCGGGTTACAGCATCGACCCCATATGCATTTGAGTTGACCCGTGCGGTTTCTGCAGTTGCGACATATTCATCAACTAACCACCCACTCACGACGCCATCGACAAATCCAATTCGCGCTGCGATTTTGATTATCTCTGCCGACCGTGGAATGGCTGGCGCATATTCAAATAATGCGATTAAAGAGGGTGAACAACTAGCAGTTGCACTTAAGAAACGTGGATTAGACACAACCTCATATCTAGTTGGGCGCAAGGCAGTTAACTACTACCGTTTCCGCAATCGTGCGATTGCGGGTCAGTGGACTGGTTTTTCAGATAATCCAACCTATGAAAACGCTAAAGAGGTTGCCGATGCTCTCATGATTGCATTTTTAGCCGATGCTCAGAGCGACATTGCTGGAGTCGACGAGATTCATATAGTTTTCACCGAGTTTGAATCCATGATGACGCAAAACGCACAGGCAAAGCGCATGTTGCCTCTTGAGGTCGTTGAATCAGATGCACCAGTTGCAACTGGCTTACTGCCGATGTATGAATTCGAACCAAGTGGGGAAAAAGTGCTCAACGCCCTTCTTCCGCGTTACATTGAGGCTCGAGTGTTTAATGCAATGTTGCAATCAGCGGCCTCTGAGCACGCTGCGCGCCGACGTGCAATGAAGTCAGCAACTGACAACGCTGATGAGCTCATCAAGTCACTTACACGACTTGCGAACGCGGCCCGTCAGGCCGAAATTACCCAAGAGATCAGTGAAATCGTTGGCGGCGCAGACGCGTTGGCCTCAGCTAGTGCAGGGAGTGAATGATGTCAGTTGAGACAAACAATAAAGGTCGCGTAGCGCGAGTAATTGGACCGGTTGTGGATATTGAATTCCCTGCCGATGCGATGCCCGCAATCTTTAACGCGCTCAAAGCAGATGTGACGATGAGCGGTGAGACGCGCACGTTGACGTTAGAAGTTGCCCTCCATATTGGCGATAACTTAGTCCGTGCTATCTCTATGCAACCAACTGATGGAATGGTTCGTGGAACTCCCGTAACCGATTCAGGTGCTGCGATCTCAGTGCCAGTAGGAGATGTTACAAAGGGACACGTTTTCAATACCCTTGGTGAGTCACTTGATGTTCCAACCTCGTCATTAGATATTAAAGAGCGCTGGCCAATTCACCGTAACGCTCCATCATTTGACCAGTTAGAGTCAAAGACTGAGATGTTCGAGACTGGAATTAAAGTTATCGATCTCTTAACACCTTATGTAAAGGGTGGAAAGATCGGTCTATTCGGCGGTGCCGGAGTTGGTAAGACAGTTTTGATCCAAGAGATGATTTACCGTGTAGCTGAAAACTTTGGTGGAGTATCTGTCTTTGCCGGTGTTGGAGAGCGAACCCGTGAAGGTAACGACTTATTCCTTGAAATGACAGAGACGGGCGTTATTAATAAGACCGCCTTAGTCTTTGGTCAGATGGATGAACCACCTGGTACACGTCTTCGCGTTGCACTTTCAGCGCTAACAATGGCCGAATATTTCCGTGATGTTCAAAAGCAAGATGTGCTGCTGTTCATCGACAATATCTTCCGCTTTACACAGGCAGGCTCTGAGGTATCAACGCTTCTTGGCCGTATGCCATCTGCTGTGGGTTATCAGCCAACATTGGCCGATGAGATGGGCCAGTTGCAGGAGCGTATTACTTCTACACGCGGTCACTCCATTACATCGATGCAGGCAATCTATGTTCCCGCCGATGACATCACCGACCCAGCCCCACATACAACTTTTGCGCACTTAGATGCGACAACAGTTCTCTCTCGTCCGATTTCAGAGCTTGGAATCTATCCTGCAGTGGATCCGCTGGATTCATCCTCTCGTATCCTCGATCCGCGCTATATCGGAGAGCACCACTTCCGTGTTGCTAACCGCATTAAGCAGATCTTGCAGCGCTATAAAGATCTACAGGACATCATCGCCATTCTTGGTATCGATGAGCTATCTGAAGATGATCGTATTCTGGTTGGTCGTGCCCGTCGTATTCAGCGCTTCTTGTCGCAAAATACTTTCGTCGCTAAGGTCTTTACGGGCCTTGATGGATCATTCGTTCCAGTTACTGAAACTATTGCAGCATTTGAAGCACTTGCCGATGGAAAGTACGACCATGTTCCAGAGCAGGCATTCTTTATGTGTGGTGGTTTAGAGGATGTAGAGCGAAAAGCCGCTGAAATCGCAGCTAGCGTTGGAAAGTAGTCACAACAATGGCACTTAACGTCCAATTAGTTTCGCCAACGCAGCGTGTGTGGTCGGGGGAGGCAACCTCGGTCTCTGCACGCACAATAGATGGTGACCTTGGAATTTTAACTGGGCACACTTCACTCTTTGGCGTACTAGTTGACGGCGTTGTAAGTATTACATCTGTTGATGGAAGCACCACTGACTTTAACGTCAGTGGTGGCTTCTTATCAGTTTCAAATAATCGTGTTTCGATTCTTACTGAAACAGTTAGTAATTAATCTACTTTAAATGGTGTTCGGTTTCGATAACACGAACCGTCTTGGACTGACCACGCATCACAATTGATTGACTAATAGCTCCAAAACTTGTGTAACGGATACCCCTAATTAGCTCACCATCTGTAATTCCAGTTGCCGCTAAAAAGACATCTTCAGAGTTCACTAGATCTTTCGTGTGCAAAACCGCACCAGATGCATTTCCATCAACATGCAACTGGCCTTGAATCGCCCCACCTAAGCAGATCATTGCTGCGGCGGTAATGACGCCCTCTGGAGTTCCACCAATGCCCATCAATAAGTCGATTCCGGTGTTGGGACGGGCAGTCTCAATCGCGGCTGCAACATCACCATCTTGAATTAAACGAATACGTGCACCGGCTGTGCGAATTTCACGAATCAACTCTTCGTGACGTGGGCGATTTAATACAACGACGGTGACATCACTGATCGCTAGATTCTTAGCCTTTGCAACTGCCTTAATGTTATCGGCCGTGCTTGCACGGATATCAATAACATGGGCAGCCTCTGGGCCAGTTACTAACTTGTTCATATAGAAAGAGGTCTGCGGATCAAACATTGTGCCCCGGGGAGATAGGGCAATAACTGAGATTGCACCATTCATTCCATTTGCTGTTAGTGATGTTCCATCGATCGGATCTACTGCAACATCACAGGATGGACCTTGTTGATTACCAACGTGCTCACCGTTATGCAACATAGGGGCATGATCTTTTTCACCCTCTCCGATGACAACAACACCTGCCATGTCGACGGTGTTAATCATTTCTCGCATCGCCTCTACCGCTGCTTTATCGGCGAGGTTTTTCTCACCCCTCCCAACCCACGGTGCTGCCGCGATTGCTGCGGTTTCAGTTACTCGAATTAATTCGAGGGCCAAGTTACGGTCTGGGATAGGTGACATTATTCGCGGCTCACTTTCGCTCCAAGGGATACTAACTGTTCGGCAAAGTTGGGATAGCCACGATCGACATGAAAAGCCTGATCAATTGTGGTTTCTCCCTCACTGACAAGTGCTGCCAAGATTAAACCGGCGCCAGCTCGAATATCGGTAGCTTCAACTGGTGCACCAGAGAGTTCGGGTATGCCATCGATTGATGCGTGGTGGCCATCGACTGAAATCTGGGCACCAAGGCGTATGAGTTCGTTGACAAACATAAAGCGAGATTCAAATACATTTTCAGTTACTAAAGAGTGCCCAACGGCGATTGCATTCAGAGCAATAACCATCGGTAGTAAATCAGTTGGAAAACCAGGATATGGAAGCGTTGCAACATCTATGGCTTGTGGCCGCGAATCCATGCGGACACGAACTCCATCGGCTGTAGTTGTGACGATTGCACCGGCACTGGCTAATTTTTCAAGAGGTAGCTCGAGATCTTGCGCACGTGCTCCATGGATTGTGATGTCACCTTGAGTCATTGCGGCGGCAAATGCCCATGTCCCCGTAATGATGCGATCTGGAATCGTTACATGGTTTGTGGGATTGAGCTTTGCAACACCGGTAATAGTGATTAAGGGAGTACCAAGACCTTGGATCTGTGCACCCATTGATATGAGAAACTCTCCAAGATCAACGATATCGGGCTCACGTGCAGCGTTATCAATTGTTGTTACACCTTTAGCTAAAACTGCAGCTGTCATGATATTTTCAGTTGCACCGACGCTCGGAAAATCTAATGAAACTATTGCACCGACTAATCCAGTTGGTGCCTGCGCAATAACATAGCCATGCTCAATATGTGCATTAGCACCAAGTGTTTCCAATCCCTTGATGTGAAAATCCAATCCGCGTGAACCAATTGCATCTCCGCCAGGTAGAGCAACTTCGGCCTTGCCAATACGTGCAACTAGTGGGCCTAAAACATTTATTGATGCACGCATTTTTCGAACAAGATCATAATCGGCGCGATGGCCTGGCATTGCTGGCACATCAATCGTCACACTATCTTTGACATGCACAACGGTGCAGCCTAATCGAGTTAATAAATCAGACATGATTTCCACGTCCGCAATTTCAGGCACGTTAGCAATAGTTGTTTTGCCGGTGGCCAAGAGCGATGCCGCCATAAGTTTGAGAACTGAGTTTTTGGCACCTGTAACGCTGACTTCTCCACGCAGATGGGCACCGCCGCTGACGCGGAAACGATCCAGAGATGCCATGGCCGCAGTCTACTTATAGGCTACGGGCATGGTTAATTTAACGCGTATTTATACCAAGACCGGTGATGATGGCACGACATCTCTTGGCGACATGAGCCGAACCTCTAAGAACGATCCGCGCCTTGAGGCATATGCCACTGTCGATGAAGCAAACTCCTCTATTGGCGTTGTACTTGCAACCGATGAGTTGAGTGCAGATGTGCGTGCTCTATTAGTTCGGATTCAAAATGATTTATTTGATGTAGGTGCAGATTTATGTACACCAGTGGTCGATGCACCAGCTTTTGAACCACTTCGTGTTCTTGAGTCACAAGTTACTTATTTAGAAGAGCAGATCGATAAATTCAACAGTGATCTTGAATCTCTGCGCTCCTTTGTTCTGCCATCTGGCACACCAGCAGCGGCTCATTTACATGTTGCTCGAACCGTAGTGCGCCGTGCAGAGCGATGCACATGGGCGGCAATACATGCATTTGGTGGTGGAGTCAGTCCAGTAACTGCAAAATATTTGAATCGCTGTTCAGATCTTCTCTTTGTTTTAGCTCGTCATGCAAATAAAGAGATTGGTGATCAGTTATGGGTACCAGGGGCTAATCGCTAGTTATTTATTGGGGTATACGTTGTAGAGGGTGTGTTTTCACCTACTGGATCGTGGTGGCATTTAGCCGAAATCCCGGTAACAACGTGTTTGAGTGCAAGTGGCTCTTGGCTAATAAGTAAAACCGTTGTTATCGCTCGAGGCGCACTTGCCTTTACCACCGTGCGAATAGTTCCGAAGCTACGAAGAGTTTTATCATCGGCCGATGTCTCACCAACAAGCTGTGCATTGACTTCCCACCATGTGCAGCCATTTAGTGATGCGATCTGAACAGCTCCGCACGAATACTTTTCACAGATCCGTACACCATCTACAAGCTGAGCTAATTGGGCGGTCAATACCTTGCTACTTGAGGCCGTACCGATTAATTCTTTGGGAGTTGGAATCTTTGCATAGACCTCACCATTGGATTTAAATCCAACTGGTGGCCACTTTGGCGAAGGGGAGGGAGATAGAGTCTTCTTCGCCCTTTTCTTGGGAACTACCTTCTTTTTAATAACGGCCTTCTTGGTAGCCGTTGTCTTAGGTGTGGGTGTAGCCGTTGTCTTAGGTGTGGGTGATGGAGTTTTTGTCTCTGCATCTGCATGTGGTGAGATGACTAATGCCGCTATCACCAGCACTACTAAGGGCTTAATCACGGTCCCACTTAAATTTTCGCACGGAAAAGAAGATACCGATAACTAACCAAGCCATAAGAATGGCGAAGGTACGTCCAGTTTCCCAGGATTTAGCGACCTCTTGTCCGGCAAATGAATCTGGTAAAAATACTGAGCGCATTCCTTGCGTGAGCCATTTGAGAGGAAATATCGCTGCAATCTGCTGCATCCAGGGCGGTAGTTGGGTAAAGATTAAAAAGACTCCACTGAAGAACTGCAAAATGATAACGATGGGAGAGACAACGGCAGATGCACCGCGTCCACTTTTTGGAACTATTGAAAATGCGATACCGAGCGATGTTGAACATGCGCTACCGAGTAAGAGCAACCAAGTAAAAGTAATCCATTTATTAATTTCAGTCGGCATTTCGACACCGAAAAAGATCAACCCAAATCCTAAAAGCATGAGTATCTGTATCACCATACTGACAGAGACCAAAATCGCTTTCCCAATAAAATAACTAGAGGCTGGCATCGGTGTACCACGCAGGCGTTTGAGGGCACCAAAGTCACGTTCGAGCGGGATAGTGATTGCTAGTGCCTGAAAGCCGGTATTTACAAGGCCCGATGCAATCATGCCTGCTACAAAGTACTGAGAAAAAGTTACACCTGGTGCGATAGTGTCTTTAAAGACTGAACCAAAGATAATGAGCAAGATGACTGGAAATAAAAGTGTGAAGACAACGGATTCGCGTTGGCGCGCGAATTGACGAATCTCTAAGCCGCCCCGGCGTATGCCAAGTGTTATGGCGCTCGGAATCTTATTCATGGTTGATGCCAATCATTTTCAGATAAATATCTTCTAGCGATGGCCGAGTAACAGTGAGCTCTGGGATCTCGCCATCAAACTGCGCAGTAAGTTTTTTAACTAATGAGGTCGGATTATCCGTTGTCTCTGACTTCATGGCATGCCCATCTCGCCACGTGACTAAGGCCTGCGCCGTGCTACGCCCACCGAGCTCGGTCGGGGTAGATATTTCGATTATCTGGCCATTGTTAATGACGCCAACACGATCGGCCAGAGCTTCAGCCTCATCCAAGTAGTGCGTGGTCAAGAGAATTGTTGTGCCATTGCCGCGAAGTTTTTCAATGAGTGCCCAAAAACTCCGGCGTGCCTCGGGGTCAAAGCCAGTCGTAGGCTCATCGAGGAATAAGAGTTCAGGATTGCCGATAATTCCAAGGGCCACATCTAAGCGCCTGCGCTGTCCGCCCGATAGCTTTCGAATGAGTGATCCGGCTTTTTCATCAAGACCTACGGAGTTAATTACCTCTTCGACGTTGCGGGGATTGGAGTAATAGCCGCTGAAGTGCTCGATAGTTTCAACGACTGTTAAATCACCAGAGTCTGAGGTCGATTGCAAAACGATGCCGATACGGTTTCGCCATTCTCGCCCAGCACGACCTTCATTTTGGGGATCAAAACCCAAGACCTGTACATCTCCACTATCGCGCCTGCGAAAACCCTCAAGGATTTCTACAGTGGTCGTCTTTCCCGCACCATTGGGACCAAGTAGGGCAAAGATCTCACCCGTTGCAATACTGAGATCAATGCCACGAACTGCATGAACCTGACCATAGCTTTTTCTTAAGCCCGTGACCTCAATAGCGTTCATATGGTGATACTACTATGCGAAAATAGCACCATGAGTCCGCGCCGAAACTACCCCAAGAAGAAGCGGCCAAACTCCGATGATCGCGATATCTCGACATCAAATCAAACATTTGAAGAACATACCGAGGGCCTTTACACGGTTCGCAAATTAACTGGTTCAGGATCAAATAAACCATATCGCTGTCCAGGATGTGATCAGATGATTCCGCTTGCAACCCCGCACATAGTTGCATGGTTAGAAGATGATGAAGAGAGCCGCCGACATTGGCACAGTGCATGTTGGGCCAAGAAAAACAACCGCCGGCCTAATACCGAACGAACACGCAATGCACCGAGATACTAAAATCCTCTATGTTTAACCGAGCCGACCTTTAAGTAATTTAGTTAATTTAATTACTAATCTGTCATCTTGTGGCCGTCGTTTGAAGCTTAAGAAATGCAGTGGTAAATAGAAACGTGTACGCACAACGGTACGAGCAAATGTGTACTCCAGGAGCCCTTCAGGGCCATGCACTCGGCCAGAGCCACTATCTTTGACGCCACCAAAGGGCACCGATGCAATTGCAGCAAAAGAAAAAGTCGAGTTGATTGCGACCATCCCACACTGCAGTTGTGATGCGATCTTCTTTCCTTTTCGCTTAGACCAGACACTTGCGCCAAGTCCGTAGGTAGACGCATTTGATAGATCGATCGCTTCACGCATTGTTGCTACGCGGTTAATAATAATTACTGGACCAAAGGTTTCTACACGCATTGCAGTTGAATCTTCCGGTACATCAATGAGAATCACTGGTTGTACAAATGGCGCTTTGACTGATTGCGGACCACCGAAGACGCATGTGCCACCATCGGCGATTGCAGCTTTGATATGGGATTGAATAACTTTAATCTGCGAAGGCATAGTCGCCGGTCCATATTTTCCATCTCCTGATGCACCTGCATGAATCGTTGGCGCAAGCTCTATGGCACGGGCGATAAATTCATCGGCTACTTTTTCATCGACATAAACACGCTCTGCAGCAATGCACGATTGACCAGCATTAGCCATAGCAGACCACATTGTCGCATCGACTGCACGTTTAATATCGGCATCGGCAGCGACGATTACAGGATCTTTTCCACCGCATTCAAGGACTATTGGAACCATCACGCTTGCACATTGTGCGGCGACTAATTTTGCCGTCCGAGTCGAGCCGGTTGG
>Ga0194050_1000290_pt1 | contig 17494 bp, 18 predicted proteins | sample SepL2310m_MetaG_FD_148657 | JGI IMG/M metagenome (GOLD analysis project Ga0194050, IMG submission 148657) | Anoxic zone freshwater microbial communities from boreal shield lake in IISD Experimental Lakes Area, Ontario, Canada - Sep2016-L239-10m | ecosystem: Environmental > Aquatic > Freshwater >...
TTTTTCGGGGATGGCCTCAGCCATGCCGGAGCCACCGATGGGCATCCACCCATCGCCGTATTCGGCGATGGCGGCAAAGTTGTCCGGAGTCGGCCCGCCACCGAGCAGTACTGGAACCCGGCTCTGGGCTGGCTTGGGCCAGCTGTAACACGGGTCGAGGTCGACATAGGTGCCATGAAACTCGGCTTGTTCATCACGCCACAGGGCCTGCATGCAGAGCACGTGCTCCCGGGCAACTTGGCGACGCGCACTGAACTCGACCCCGTGGTCGGCCGCTTCCTCGCGGTTCCATCCGAATCCGATACCGAGGACGACCCTGCCCCCGCTCAAATGGTCCAAGGTGGCGATCTGCTTGGCCAAGACGATCGGGTCGTGCTGAGCAGCCAGCACGACTCCGGTGCCGAGCCGGAGGTCCGTCGTCACCGGGGCCGCCGTGGCCAGGGCGACGAACGGGTCGAGGCTGCGCTTATAGTCGTCGGCCCGGACCCCTTCGACCAGCGCCGGCGGGGTGGCAGCCCGCACTGGCAAGTGGGTGTGCTCGGGCAGATAGAGCGACGCAAAGCCGCGCTCCTCGACGGCTCGGGCCAGGTCGGCCGGCGCCATGTCGCGGTCGGTCAGAAAGCAGGTGATCCCGAGTTCCACGGAAGTCAGTCCCCAAGCCCGGCAGCCAACGCAGCCCCGGGGTTGACCGCAGGGTCGGCGAAGAGAGCGGCAAATGCTGCCTCTTCACGTCGACGGGCGTCGGCAACAGACGTACCCCGGCCAGCCAGCATCAACCGCTTGATCTGGCGGGTGGCATGCGGTGGGAACGAGGCGATGGTGCGAGCCAGGGTCAGCGTCTCGTCGAGCACCGTCCCGTCTGGACAGGCCCGCAGAGCTAGCCCCGAGGAGACGGCGACCTCGGCGGTAATCCACTCCGAGGCCAGCAGCACGGCTGCGGCCTGCTGCCACCCCATGCGGGCCGGCAGAAGCACACTGCTAGCTGCCTCGGGCGGAACGCCCATTTCAGCAAAGGGAGCACGCAGTCGGGCGCTCTCGTCCATCAGCACCAGGTCGACGTGGCCCAGGATGGAGAACCCCAGACCCATGCCGACACCGTGGACAGCAGCCAGGAGCGGCTTGTCGAACCGCATGATGACGTCCAGTAGGTCTTGGAACCCAACGCCCGCGTCAGGGCCCGACTCACCGGTGGCGATGGCCACCATCTCCCGCAGGTCCTGGCCGGCGGTGAACGCTTTGCCCCGGCCGGTCAGCACTACGGCGTGGACCTCATCGTCTTCGAGGGCCCCGGACAGGGCACCAGCCACGGCGCGGTACATGGCCTTGTCGAAGGCGTTGCGGACCTCGGGCCGGTCGAAGGTGATGACCATGACGCTGTCGAGGAACTCGAGTTCGATCCGGTGGTCGTCCAACGTGTCGTCACCGGCCATTCCGTCACTGGCATCCGTCACGGGCGCACGACCTGGCCACCATCGACGTTGAACACGTGGCCGGTGATCCACGAGGCCTCGTCGGACAGCAGGAACAGGCACATCCCCACCAGATCTTCGGGCACACCTTGGCGCTTGATGGCCAGTCCGGCCAGGATCGGCTTCATAAAGACGTCGGGCACCACATTGCGCGACGCCTCGGTGTCGATGGGACCGGGTGCGATGGCATTGGTCCGGATGTGGGCACCGCTGAGTTCGTGGGCCATCTGCTGGGTGATCGAGTTCACTCCGGCCTTGGCCAGCCCGTAAAAACCGGCGTACATATACGCGGCGGTGGAGGATTGGTTGACCACGGCGCCGCCGCCTCGGGCCTTCATGGCTGGGTAGCAGGCCCGCACGCAGTTGAGGGCGCCCAGCATGTTCACCGACAAGAACCGGTTGAGGTACTCCCAGTCGACGGTCAACAACAAGTCCAACTTCATGCCGCCGAAGATGGCGGCGTTGTTGACCAGGTAGTCGATGCCTCCGAAGGCATCGACAGCAGCCGCCGCCATGGCCTCGGCCGAGGCTGGGTCGGCCACGTCGACAGCTACGCCGATGGCCTGGCCACCCGCGGTGCGGATCCCGGCGGCCACGGCTTCGGCCTTGTCGATGTCGATGTCGGCCACCACCACCGATGCTCCGGCATCAGCGAGGGCCTCGGCATAGGCCTGGCCGATCCCGCCGGCCGACCCGGTGACGATAGCCACCTTGCTGGTGAAGTCAAAGGTGATGGTGGGTCCAGTAGTTGTTGCGGATGCATCGGTCATGGTCAGGACTCCTTGGTGTCGGCGGTGTCGGCCGCGGCCTGCTTGGCCCATTGGGCGATGATCTTCTCGGCGGCGGCGTTGACCCCGGTGGACAGCGGCCAGCCGATGTAGTGAGCCAGGTGGAGGACGATCTCGCGGACCTGCTCCTCGGTCAGTTCGCCCCGTTCCAGGGCGGAGCGGAACTGGATCTCCAGCAGCGGTGCCTGGCCCAGGGCGGCCAGCACCCCGATGGTCAGCATCCGGCGGTCCCGAATCTCGAGGGCCTCCCGGGTCCAGATGGCCCCGAACAGGTGGTCGACGGTGACGTCGACGTAGGGGCCCTCGATGGTGTCGGGGTCGACAGAAAATCCGTAGACCTCGTCCATCTTGGCCCGGCCTGCGGCCCGTGCGCTCTGCGATGTCTCACTCATGGTGCCTCCACTCTTCTGGTCGTTCACGTCATCGTGGTCATGGTCTGGCCCGGTCCGGCCCGGTCTGACCCGGTCTGGCCCGGTCTGGATCGTCAGGCCGGCTCAGCCAGCGACTTGGTCTCCAAGTACTCCTCGAACCCAGCCACGCCTGACTCGCGTCCTACGCCCGACTGTCTATACCCGCCGAAGGGCACATCGGGGCTGAACCACAGGCCACCGTTGATGCCCATGGTGCCGGAGCGGATCCGGTTGGCCACGGCCACGGCCCGCTCACGTTCGCCCCATACCGAGCCCGAGAGACCGTAGATCGAGTCGTTGGCCAGGGCCACAGCATCGTCATCCCCGTCGTGAGGGATGACGACCAGGACCGGCCCGAAGATCTCCTCTTGGGACACGCGCGACGAGTTGGGCAGACCCACGATCAAGGTGGGCTCCACGAAGAAGCCGTTCCCCATCCCCTCGGGCCGACCGCCACCGAGGACGAACGAGCCACCCTCGTCGGCGGCCATGCGGAGGTAGCCCTCCACCCGGTCGCGCTGGCGGGCGCTGATCAGCGGACCACACACCGTGCCCGGATCGGTCGGGTCACCAGCGGGCAGCGCGGCCATGACCTTGGCCGTGGACTCGACGGCCTCATCGAACCGATGGCGGGGCACGATGAGCCGGGTGGTGATCACGCACCCCTGGCCAGCATGGGTGCAGACGGTGAAGGCTGCGGTGGCGCACGCCCCACCGAAGTCAGCATCATCGAGGATCACGAAGGCGGACTTGCCGCCGAGCTCCAAGAAGACCTTCTTGATCGTCTCCGAGGCGCCAGCCATGACCTTGCGGCCTGTGGCTGTGGATCCAGTAAAGCTGACCATGTCCACCCGGGGGTCGGTGGACAGCAGCGCCCCGACAGCGTGGTCGGCAGACGACACGATATTGACCACACCCGGGGGGATGTCCGTCTCCTCGGCGATGATCCGACCCAGCACGGTGGCGCACCACGGGGTATCGGGGGCGGGCTTGAGGACCACCGTGTTGCCAGCGGCCAGAGCGGGTCCCAACTTGGCCAGGTTGATCTGGTGGGGCACATTCCACGGTGTGACCGCACCCACCACGCCGGTGGCCTCCCGTCGGACCCAACGGTGCGACGGAATGCCGATGGGGGCAGCGTTGCCAAGGTCAGTCTCGAACTGATATCCCTCGAGCAGGTCGGCCACCCACGCCAGCGACTCGATCGGGGTGTTCAGCTGCGCGTGGTACGTCATGTTCAGCGGTGATCCGACCTCGGCCACGGTCATAGGCCGAAGCTCTTCGGCATGGGACAACAGCGCGCTGTGCAGCTGGCGCAGACCGGCCACTCGCTTCTCCACGTTGGTCGACCAGTCCGTCTCGTCGAACGCCCGTCGGGCCGCGCCGATGGCATCGTCGAGATCTTCGGCCCCACCGTCAGCGGCAACTCCCAGGACCTCACCGGTGGCCGGGTTGATCGTCTCGAATACCCTGCCGGACCGGGCTGGGCGCAGAACCCCGTCGACCAGCATCCGCTCTTCGCCCACGATCGGACCGAGGCTGCTCTTCGTATCGGTGCTCACTCTGCTGTCTCCTCGGTCTTCGTGTTGGTCGTTGAGCCGTCAGTCCCGCCGACCCCGAAGATGTCGTCGCAGCGTTCGTCGGTCATGGCCGTCAGCGGCAGGTCCACATCGAGGTCGCCAGCCAGGGCCAGGGCGGCCTGGAGATCCTTGTGGGCCAGAGCTGCTGCCGAGCGCATGGCGCCCACCAGACCCTTGTCATCGGTGTCGGTGAACGGGGCCACCGTGGACCGGAACATCAATGCCGAGGCCCCGCCGATGCGGGCATCGCTGGCCTTGATCACCTTGGCCAGCTTCGACAGGTCGATGCCCGCGGCCTCAGCCAGCACCTGGCCTTCGTAGGCGGCCAGCCATCCCCCGTACTGCACCAGGTTGCGGGCCAACTTGGCAGCCAAGCCGGTGCCGAACGGTCCCATGGTGACCGACAGCGATCCGATGGCGTCGAACAGCGGAGCCAACTGAGCGATTACGTCGCTGTCGCCACCGACCATGCAGACCAGGTCGCCCGAGGCAGCAGCAGACGGGCCACCGCTCACCCCGCAGTCGACGACCGGCGCACCGACTGTTGCCGCTTCGGCCCCGATGGCAGCCACACATGCAGCCGTGATCGTGCTGACCACCACGAATGTCGTGTCGGGCCCCCCAGCGACAAGCGCACCGTCAGGTCCGGACAGCACGGCATGGACCTGGTCGTCGTTGACCACAGCCACCACCACGATGTCGGCAGCCCGAGCGGCATCGGCAGGGGATGCGGCCACGGTGGCATAGCCAGCGTGCCGATCCGTCGCCTCAACGCGCACGTCGCACACCACGAGCGAAAACCCGGCGGCATGGACACTGGCGGCTACGCCGTCCCCGATGGCTCCGAGCCCGATGACTCCGATGGTCGGTCCGGTGTCGCCCCCCGGCGAACCGTCCGATGCTGTCTGTTCTACGGACACAGGATCTCCCCCGTTGCTGGACAAGTGTCTGGACTATAGTCTGGACACATGACCGATACCAATGCGCACGCCGGTGCCGAAGCGTCACCATCGGACGCCGATGGCATGGCCGACTACTCCGGTGAGTTCCGGGCTGACTTCCGTTACGAAGACCTGTCGCGTGCAGCCCTGGTCCGCTTGGTCCGCGAGTACGCCCAGGCCGTCCACATCTTGGACCGGTCGATGTGTGCAGCCATCGGTATGTCGCACGGCATGGAGGAGATGGAGCGCTTGGCCATCGAGGAGTGGCGCGGAGCCAGCCCGGTCTACGGCCAGCGCCTGCGTCGGATCATGGGAGTGCGGGGCGACACCGTCCAGGACATCTTCAAGGTCCTCCAGCTCGACCCCGGCTTCCCCCACCACTACCTCGATGTCCGCTACGAGGTGGTCGACGACAAGCACGGCTTCTTCGAGCTCGCCTACTGCGGTGCACTGATGGATGCCGAGCCGTGGGGCGACAAGATGGTCACCGGGATGTGCCACCACATCGAGGACGGCACCTTCGACGTGACCGCCCAGGCCATCAACCCCAAGGCCCACGTCACCCACGTGCACCGGCCTCCTCGGGTCCCTTCCGACCAGTCGCCGCACTGCCGGTGGGAGGTCATCATCGACGACGACAACGTCACCCTGCCCGAGGCCGAGATCACCAAGATCACTTCCATGACTACCGCGGCCACCTTCGCCTTTCCGCCCATGCGCGATGGCACCCCTCACCTGCCGTCGCGGGTCGACCTTCCGGTGCCCGGATCCGTCACGAGGACACCGTGACCGCTACCGCTGCCACCCCGCTTACGGACAGCACCTCGCCGGTCGTCGACATCGAGGCCACCCGGCGTCGGCTCAGTGCCCGCCAGGCCGAAGCCGTGGCCACACTGGTGCGGGCCGCCGAAGAGGAGACCGAGGAAGTTGGCTACGCCGGACTGACCGTGAGAGGCGTGGCCAAACGAGCAGGCGTCGCCCCCGCCACCGCCTACACCTACTTCAGTTCCAAGGATCACCTGCTGGCCGAGGTATTTTGGCGCCGGATGGAGGCGCTCGCTCCGGTCGACACGGACGAGTCGGTCCCCATGGCCGCACGCATCGAGCAGACAGTGCGGGACATGATCCCCTTTGCCGCCGAGCGCCCCGCCCTCATCGATGCCTGCACCGTGGCCATGATCAGCCCGTCGCCCGATGTGGCCCACCTGCGGGACCGTATCGGCGCCCTCACCCACCGGCGCCTGACTGCCGCCGTCGGGCCTGAGGTCGACCCGTTGGTGGTTCGGGTGCTGGAGGCCTCGTATTCGGGGGCGCTGCTGGCCGCAGGCACCGGCCATCGCTCGTTCCTCGATATCCCGGTCTTCCTGGCCGAGGCGGCCACCCTGCTGGTGGATGGTGCCTCGTCCCACAACACCCCAGTCCAGGGCACCCCGGCGAACGGAGACCGACGATGACCACCACCGAGGTGCGCGGGCCTGTTACCTACAACCCCTACGCATACGGCATGCACGAGGACCCCTATCCGACCTACGCCCGCCTGCGGGCCGAGGCCCCCGTCTACCGCAGCGACGAGTTCGACTTTTGGGCGCTGTCCCGCCACGAAGACGTGCTCAGCGCGTTCCGCAACGTAGACGACTACTCCAACGCCTACGGCGTATCCCTCGACCCGAGCGCCTTCAGCCCCGAGGCCTATCGGACCATGTCGTTCCTGGCCCTCGACCCGCCCAAGCACACCCGCATGCGCTCGCTGGCCGGCAAGGGGTTCACTCCGACCAAGGTCAACGCCATGGAAGATCGCATCCGCGAGATCACCCTCGAGCATCTCGAGCCCGCCTTGGAGCGCGGCACCTTCGACTTCATCGAGGACTTCGCTGGCAAGGTGCCGATGGACGTGATCTCCGAGATGATGGGCGTGCCCGTCGTCGACCGAGCCGAGCTCCGTCGCCTCGCCGATCTGGTGCTCCACCGCGACGACGGCGTCTACGACGTCCCCCCTGAAGGCATGGCCGCCGCCTTGGACCTGGTCGTCTACTACCAGTCCATGGTGGACGAACGCCGCAAGTCGCGCACCGACGACATGACGTCTGCGCTCCTCGATGCCGAGATCGACGGCGACCGGCTCACCGACGAGGAGATCATCGCCTTCCTCTTCCTCATGGTGGTGGCCGGCAATGAGACGACCACCAAGCTGCTCGGCAACGCCTGGTACTGGGGATGGCGTAACCCGGACGAGCGGGCCAAGCCGTTCGCCGACCCGGGTCGAGTGGCCGACTGGGCCGAGGAGACCCTCCGCTACGACACCTCGAGCCAGATGCTGCTGCGGGTGGCACGCCTTCCTATCGAGTTGCACGAGACCACCATCGCCGAGGGCGAGCGGGTGCTGCTGCTGGTCGGCTCGGCCAACCGAGACGAATCGGTCTTTGCCGACGCCGACCGCTACGACCTCGACCGGGATACCACCAAGCTGGTCAGCTTCGGCAGCGGCCGCCACTTCTGCATGGGTGCCCCGCTGGCCCGCATGGAGGCCCGCATCGCCCTGCACGAACTGGTGACCCGGGTAGCCGAGTACGACATCGATGCCGCGGGCATCGAACGGGTCCACTCCATCAACGTCCGGGGCCTGGCCGCCCTGCCCACCACGGTGGTGATGCGCTGATGGCCAAGTTCCCTCCAAATCCTGAACTGCGCCCGGCTGTTGTAACCGGAGCGTCGTCGGGCATCGGCCGAGCCACGGCCATTGCCATTGCCGCCCTGGGCCATCCGGTGGTCCTCGGTGCCCGCCGGGTGTCCGAGTGTGAGGACGCCGCATCTGAGATCCGGGCCGCCGGTGGCGAAGCTGTGGCCATCCACCTCGACCTGGCCGATGGCACCTCGGTGGAGCGGTTCGCCGCCGCTGCCGTCGACTCCCTCGGACAGATCGAGATCGTGGTCTCCAACGCCGCCCAGAACATGGCCGGATCCGTGCTCGACACCGACGCCGCCTCGCTCGAGGCCGTGCTGGCCGTCAACGTGGTCGGAACCCACCACCTGGTCCGGGCGCTCCTGCCCGCCATGGTGGAGCGGCAGCGAGGCGACATCGTCTTCGTGACCTCCGACGTAGCCGAGCGCCCTAGGCCAGCCATGGCCGCCTACGTCACCTCCAAGTGGGGCCTCGAGGGCTACGTGCACTCGCTCCAGATGGAACTCGAAGGATCCGGAGTGCGGGCCACCATCCTGCGTCCGGGCCCCACGTTGACCGGGATGGGCATGGACTGGGACCCCGAGGTCACCGGCCAGGTCATCGAGGAGTGGGCAGCCTGGGGGTTCGCCCGCCACGCCAACTTCATGCGGCCCGCCGGGGTGGCCCAGGCGATCTGTGCCGCCGTCTCCTTGCCCCGAGGTACCCACGCCACCGTCATCGAACTGCAGCCCGAGGCGCCCATCGCCGCACCAGCGGAATCTTCATCGACTGACCCGCACCCAACTGACCCACACCCAGGAGGCGCATCCTGATGACCATCGACACTGGAAGACGTCTGCCACCCCGGGTCTCAGGGGACGAGGGAGGAACCGGGCACTTGGAGGAGTTACGAGTCGATCCGATCGGTCTCATGCAACGGGTGCGTGACGAGTGCGGCGATGTCGGGATCTTCCGGCTGGCCGACAAGGACGTGGTTCTGCTGAGCGGCGCCGAGGCCAACGAATTGTTCTTTCGAGCCCCCGAGGAGGTGCTCGACCAGGCCGAGGCGTACCCCTTTATGACTCCGGTGTTCGGCGAGGGCGTGGTGTTCGACGCCCCGCCCGAGCGCCGGCGCGAGATGCTCCACAACCAGGCGCTGCGCGACAAGTTCATGCGGGGCCACGCCGCCACCATCGCCGCCGAGGTGGGGGCCATGGTGGCCAACTGGGACGACGAAGGGGAGATCGACCTCCTCGGCTGGTTCGCCGAGCTGACCATCTACACGTCCTCGGCCTGCCTGATCGGTAAGCGGTTCCGCGATCAGCTCGACCAGCGCTTCGGCCGGCTCTACCACGACCTCGAAAAGGGCACCGACGCCATCGCCTACGTCGACCCGTATGCCGACATCGAGAGCTTCCGTCAGCGCGATGCCGCCCGGATCGGCTTGGTGGAGCTGGTCCAGGCCATCATGAATCGCCGAGCCCTCGAACCACCTCCAGCCGATGATGACCGTGACCTGCTCGATGTGCTGATGTCGATCAAGAACCCCGACGGCACCGACCGGTTTGTGGCTGACGAGGTGACCGGCATGTTCATCTCCATGATGTTCGCCGGGCACCACACCACCTCGGGCACGGCGGCATGGACCCTGATCGAGTTGCTACGCAACGAAGGCGAGATGGCCATCGTCGACGACGAACTGGCCGAGCTCTACGCCGGAGGTGCTGAGGTCAGCTACCAGGCATTGCGGGAGATGCCCCGGGTTGAGTCAGCCATCAAAGAAGCACTCCGCCTGCATCCCCCGCTCATCCTTCTGCTGCGGGTGGCCAAGGAGGATCTTGAATGCGAGGGATACACGATCGAGGCGGGCCAGATGGTTGGAGCCAGCCCGTCGGTGTCCAACCGGATCGCGTCGGACTTCCCCGACCCGGACACGTTCCAGCCGGCCCGCTACCTCGTGCCCATGGAAGAGGACCGGAGCAATCCATGGACATGGATCCCCTTCGGCGCCGGACGACACCGGTGTGTTGGCCAAGCCTTCGCCATGATGCAGTTGAAGGCCATCTTCAGCGTCCTCCTCCTCGACTGGGAGTTCGACCTGGCCCAACCGGCCGCCTCCTACCGCAACGATCACTCCAAGATGGTCGTCCAGTTGGCCCAGCCCTGCAACGTCCGCTACCGGCGCCGAGCCGTTGCCCGCAGCACCCGTGGTGTCGGCGCCCCACCGACGGGAGTCGGCTGATGCGGATCGCAGTCGACCCCGACCTGTGCCAAGGCCACGGTGTGTGCGAGTCAGAAGCTCCAGACGTATTCGCCGTAGGCAAGGATCACATGGTGGTAATCCTCGACCCGGACCCGCCAGAGACGTTGCGATCTGCGGTCGAGGCCGCGGTGCGCTTCTGCCCCACCCATGCACTCTCGCTCATCGACGACTGACCCCGTTCCACACGACCCGACCGACCCCTACCTGACCGACCCCTACTGCCCACGAACCACCGACAAGGAGTTGCCCCGTGCCGTCATACCCTCGCAGTGAGCTTGAAGAGACGATGCTTGAAGAGACGATGCAGCGCTGGCTGGACCTGAACCGCACCTGTGAGGAGAACCTCGACTGGCTCCCCCTGGCCGAGATGTTCACCGAGGACGCCACCTACGGCTGGAACGTCGGCCCCAATGACGAGTTCATGGCCGTGGGCCGCGATCAGATCCGCGAGTACGCCGTCGGCCTGGAGATGGCCGGTCTGGGCGGATGGACCTACCCCTATCAGCGCATCCTCATCGACGAGGTCCAGGGAGAGATCCTCGGCCTGTGGAAGCAGGTGGCTGATGCCACCCGTGCGGACGGCAGTCACTACGAGATAGCCGGGCTGGGCGGTAGCTGGTTCCGCTACGGCGGCAACCACCAGTGGAGCTGGCAGCGCGACTTCTTCGATGTAGGCAACGCTACCCACACCTACATTGAGATGATCCAGGCCGATGCCCTCAGCCCGGGCATGACGGCCCGCATCGAAAAGATGGCCTCGGGCCGCCAGCCGGGCCACTACCCGGTAGGCAAGGCCCCGGTCGGCCTATGGGACGGCGTGGAGCCGACGGTCCTCGGAGGGTCCTGAATGGACGGGCAGTTCGCATCGGCCACCGCTGTCTTACGCCACGATGAGACGTCGTGGCGGGCGACGATCGAACCGGGCTGGGACATCGCCAGCAACGCCAACGGGGGCTATCTCATCGCCATCGCCGCCCGCGCCATGGCCGAAGCCACCGGGCGTCCCGATCCGGTGACCGTCACTGCCCACTTCCTGTCTCCCGGTAAGCCGGGACCCATCGACATCGATGTCGAGGTCATCAAGGAGGGTCGGCGTCTGGCCAACGCCTCGGCGGTGATTCGAGCCGACGGCAAGGCGCTCGTGTCGGTGCTGGGCACCTTCGGGGATCTGACCGAAGTCGAGGACGACCTGTTGGTCGATGGTTCGCCTCCCGACCTGCCCCCACCCGACGAGTGCGTGTTCCTCCGGCCGACCGATACGTTCCCCCCGCAGTTCATGGGAAAGGTCGACCTTTTCGTCCACCCCGACGATGTCGGGTTCGTCCGGGCCGAGCGCAGCGGCGAGCTGAAGGTAGCCGGGTGGTTCCGGCTCCCCGAGGGAGAGTCGGTCGACACCGTCGCCCTGCTGTGCGCGCTCGATGCCTTCCCTCCGACCATCTTCAACGCCGAACCGCCGGTGGCGTGGACCCCCACGGTGGAGCTCACCACCCACGTGCGGGCCCGACCGGCCCCTGGGTGGCTCCGGTGCCGTTTCACCACCCGGTTCATCACCGGCGGATTCTTGGAAGAAGACGGTGAGGTGTGGGACAGCACGGGCCGCTTCGTTGCCCAGTCCCGCCAGCTCGCGCTGGTTCCTCGGGCGTAGTACAGCCGCTCGGGTTCCCCCGGATCAAGTCACGGGACCGTTCTAAGCCGTCGGTCACCTTCACCGAGTCCACCCGGCGCCTGGCCAAGAAGTTGGCAACTGGTAAAGCCCCCATCCAGAAGGTCACCAGCTCGCATATGGGTGGGCGTTGGCAGGAATCGGCGCTGGAGCGGTATCTGATTCGATACCAGATCCGGCCAGTTTTTCGATAAGTGGTTCAGCCAGTGGTGTTTCCTCCAGCACGTCGCCGGGCTACGACCGGAGACGAACAATGCTGACCCGAGGACAGAGAAGACCGGAATGCGGTCGCTCAGTCGAGTGGCGAGTGGTTGCATCCGGTTCGGAGGTGTCCACGGACAGGAGGTCAGGTGCGGATGTGTCTTTCTGGGTACATCCACCCACCGAGCTGGCGTACCTAGGACCCGTAGTACAGGCGCTCGAGGTCGATGATCTCCACATCGGGTCGACTCGATGCATGGGAAAGGAGTGCGGAGTCGAACGACACACCGAAGAGCAAGAGTTTCGCATCGCTCGCTCGTGCGCCTAGTGCGCTACGCAGCAGTTCGAGCCGGTGCAGGTGGCTCCCAGACATGGTCTCCCCCGCCTTGGCCTCGCCCAGCGCGGTGATCACTCGCTCAGCCGGAACCTCCCCAGGGCCAGCAACTACCACATCGAGGCCCCGGTCTTTGCCCTCCGCCGTGGCGTGCGAGGGTCCGACGTAGTCGCGTACCGAAAGCGTCTGGTCGCTGGCGAAGCGCCGGACCCAGGTCCGAGCTTGCTGTTCGAATACCGGCCCGCGCACTTGCGACCTGAACACCGGGCGCAGCCGATCCGCCCAGACGTCGACCAGGTTGCGGTCACGAAGGTTCGCGCCGTGCGGTTCGAGCACGGCGTAGTGGAACTGGAGATACGGGTCGTCGAGTGCATACGTGGGGCGCTGGTTCCGGATGGGGTCCTCGTGGCGTACGACGAATCCGGCATCGATGAGGCGCCCGAGTGCGGGGGCAAGGTTGGACACGGCCTTGCCCAGCACCCGGGCAATAGATCCTGCGGTCACCGAGCCGTTGGCGATGGCACCCAGAATGCTGTGGTGCAGCAAGGACCCCGATCCAGAGAGAGTCTGATCCTCCGCCAGCAGGGTGGTCGCCTCGCGATGGAGGGTGGCTGCGGGGCTGAGCACGCGACCCACGATCCACCGGTCGATGTCGTCCAAGGAGTCAGGAAGATCGAAGTCGACCATGTCGGTGGCATAGCCCACGACACCTCCGATAACGGCGTACATCTGGAGGGCCGCCATCAGATCGTCGGGCCGGGGCAGTCGAGTGGCCGCAATCCGGTAGTCGTCGGGATGCATGATCAGTTCCATCCCGGCTCGGCCACGCAGCGGAGCTTCCCCGGCCGTCAGGGACCGCATGAGAGCGATGGCTGACCCGCAGAGGACGACACGTGCCTGACTCGACGACCGCTTGCGGGCCGCCGAGCCGAATGCCGAAGACATGATCGAGTCAACGGATCGGTCGGCCTCCGCGATGTGGCCGAACTCGTCCAAGACAACCGGAATGCGACGGCTACCCCCGAGGCGGATGAGGGTATCTACCGCCTCCTCCCAATCGGCCAGGGCGATGCGACCTACACCGAGGTGATCGCCGAGGGCCCGGCCCAGCCGGTCGAGCTGAACAGGTGTTTCGACCCGAGTTGCCTCGAAGTAGAACCCGCCGTGCTCCTCCACCGCATCGACCAACATGGTGGACTTGCCGATGCGTCGCCGTCCGTACAGCAGGCCCAACGTCGGCCGGTGCACGTCGTTGTCGATGAACGCCCTGACGTGCGCTGCGTCTTGTTCCCCCACTGGGTCCTCCCGACTGGCCCGTAATACTATGTTATATACATACTATCTGTAATACATAGTATTGGATATCGCTCCCTAGGCGCCACCGCGAACGGTCCGGACACCGCCCACGGCATGCTGGAGCCATGCGCGCCATCCCCCGACCTGATCCTCGCGACGTCGAGCACGTCCCGGGCAAAGAGTCCGTCTGGGACTACCCCCGCCCGCCCCGTCTCGAGCCGGTCACCAGCCGGATCCGCATCGTGTTCGCCGGGGACACCATCGCCGACACCACGGGGGCCTACCGGGTGCTCGAGACCAGCCATCCGCCCAACTACTACCTGCCCGCCGACGACTTCTCTGCCGGCGCACTCTTCCGTACTCGGCAGGGCACGTACTGCGAGTGGAAGGGCGAGGCCCACTACTTCGACGTAGTGGCCGGGGGTAGAACTGCCACTGACGCAGCCTGGGGCTACGACCGCCCCACTCCGGGGTTCGCCGCCATAGGTGGCTTCGTGGCCGTGTACGCCAGGGCCATGGATGCCTGCTTCGTAGGAGACGAGCAGGCCACCCCGCAGCCCGGCGGCTTCTACGGCGGTTGGATCACCACCGACATCACCGGCCCGTTTAAGGGCGATCCCGGCACCAGCGGCTGGTAGGCAGTCGGCCGATGATGGTCCCTGGCGGCAGCGACGCGTAGGTTGTCCCCATGGCGACATCTCCGGCTGCCCGTGGCGACGATCTGGTGCACATGGCCGAAGCCGAGGACCGCCTGCTCGATGCCATCGACGCACACCTGACCATGATGTGGGCCGACCTTCCGAGCAGGCTCCCCGCCGGCGCGCGCCCATGACCATCGCCGAGATCCTGGGCCTCTTGATGGCCGTGGTGCTAGTCGCCACCATCGCCGACCGGCTCCGCATCGCCTATCCGATCCTGCTGGTCATCGCTGGCTTGGTGGTGGCCATCTTGCCCTTCGCCCATCGAGTGACCCTCGAGCCCGACCTCATTCTGCTGGTCTTCCTCCCCCCGCTCATCTACGACGCCAGCCTGGATACTTCAGCCCGAGAGCTGCGGACCCACTGGCGGCCCATCATGCTGCTCGCCGTCGGACTGGTCATCGCCACCATGACGGTGGTCGCCGTCGTCTTCCACCACCTGGTCCCCGGATCCAACTGGGCCGAGGCATTCGCCCTGGGGGCCATCGTGTCGCCGCCCGACTCGGTGGCTGCCACCCAGATCGCCGGAAAGCTGGGGCTCCCCCGCCGCCTGGTCACCATCTTGGGAGGCGAGGGGCTGATGAACGACGCCACCGCCCTGACCGCCTACCAAGTAGCGGTGGCCTCGGTGGCTACCACGGTGACCGTGGCCAACGTGACGGCCCGGTTCGCCTGGGCCATCGTGATCGGTGTGGCCATCGGAGTGGCCATCGGATGGATCGGGGTCCGCCTGCTGCGCTTTACCGAGACCCCGGTCATCCAGAACACGGTCCTCCTCATCCTTCCTTTTGCCGCCTACCTTCCGGCCGACAAGCTCAATGCATCTGGCGTGCTGGCCGTGGTGGCGACCGGCCTCTACTTCGGCCGGTACGGTGCCCGCTCCCTGACCGCAGCCGCACGCCTGCAGCAGCACCAGATCTGGGACCTCATCGTCTTCCTCCTGACCGGCTTGTCGTTCTTGCTGGTCGGCCTGGAGCTGCGCCCCGTCCTCGGGGAACTGACTGCCCATGACTCGGGATCGTTGGTCATCGAGTCCTTGGCCGTGGTGGGTGCCGTGGTGGCGGTGCGCCTGGCATGGATGTTCGGGGTCACCGCCCTCCCTGGGGGAAAGCAGTTGTTCAGCGCCAACCAGGGCACCCTGGGGACGTGGAAGGAGACCACCGTGGTCGGGTGGGCCGGCATGCGAGGGGCGATCAGTCTGGCTGCCGCCCTCGCCCTTCCTATCGAGTTCGCCAGCCGGGACCTAATCCTCTTCCTCACCTTCTCCGTCATCTTGGTCACGCTGGTCGGCCAGGGGCTGACGCTGCCCCCGCTCATCCGCCGGCTCGGCCTGATCAGCCGGGGCGAGCAGGACCTGCTGCTGGCCACCGAGGCCCGGCGCCGGCTGGTCGTGCTGGCTCTGTCCCGGATCGATGACCTGGCTGCAGAAGGGAAAACGCCCACCGAAGTGACCGACCGGCTGCGGACGGGATATGAGTCGCTCCTCGATCACGTCGACCGGCGGCTCGAGGTGCTGAGTATCAGCGGAGTGGACGAGACAGCCGGGGCTGCTGGCGTTGACGGGCAGGACGAGGATCTGACGGCGGCCTTCGAGGCCGAGGTGGACCTGCGGGCCCGGGTGATCGCCGTCGAACGGGACGAACTCGACCGGATGGTGGTCCGACGCAAGGTGACCCGTCAGGTGGCAGAGGAAGTACGAGCTGCCCTCGACATCGACGAGACGACCATGCGGCCCTGACCGCTCTGGCCATGCAGCATGCCTACAACCCGTCGTCCTGGGCAGGATCGAGGCCAACTGCGGATCGGGCGCATCGTGTTCGCCGCTCGTCGTGCTGGGCCCTGGCCTCCAACAGTGGCCGCGTTTGCTGGGTGGGCCGACAAGTACCCCTTTGAGGCGGAGGGCACCGGGGTGTTGTCCCTGGACGATGCCATCGTCTGGGCCAACAAACTCATCGACGCAGCGGTGGCGGCAGGCCAGCGGTGATGTCCACTCATCCGACGTCCTGACACGTTGCCCATCAGGCAGATCAGGACGGATGGAGCTACCGCGCCTCACTCCCAGACGCGCCGATGGGCGCCTCCGGAGAGACGCCCATCGCACGCTGTAGATGCTGTGTGAAACACCGGTCGGCCAAGAAACGCCGGATGGGACCACGGTCCGGCTAGGACGCCCGATGGGTGTCTGGCTGAGATTCGCCAGGTAGTACAGCGAGCCGCCTTAGCGACCAGCCACCTCCAGGGTCCCTACACGTTGATCGTACAGTTGAACCACCTCCTCTCTCTGGTCTGATCATGGTACCAACGCAGCGCGCGAATTCGGGTCACCTTGGCATTGTGCAACCGAGCCACAACTCGTGCAGTCCAGCCCCCAGAACACCCCCCGGATCGCCCTCTACGCTGTCCCACAATGGAACCGCCCCCGCCGCCGCCGTCTGTGTCGTCGTCCGGGTCGTCGTCTTCATCAGGGTCTCGACCCTCTGATCCGCCAGTCGGCGACGTCGTCGAGATTGCTGACGGCGATACCACCTGGCGCTTCGACACCGAGTTCCTCACCTCCAACTGGACCTGCATCTGGGGACGGGGATGCCTCGGCATCGAAGACGAGCCGGCCGCCGAACTCGGCATGGGCTGCTGCTCGGTGGGCGCCGAGATCGATGGGCTCGACGAGGCCCGTCGGATCGCCGCCCTGGCCTCGACGATGGGGCCCGAGCACTTCGAGCACCACGCCACTGCCATCGCCGATGGCGTGTTCAGCGATTCCGCCATGACCAACACCCGGGTGGTGGACGGGGCCTGCATCTTCCTCAACCGCCCTGGCTTCGCCGGTGGAGCCGGCTGCGCCCTCCACCTGGCCGCAGTCGAGGCCGACGAGCCGGCCATCGACTGGAAGCCGTCGGTGTGCTGGCAGCTGCCCATCAAGGTGGACTGGGCGGCCCGTGACGACGGCGGCGAGGTAGCCACGGTGCGACCGTGGGCCCGGCGCGACTGGGGCGACGAAGGCGACACCATGGCCTGGTGCTGCACCGAGGGTGAGTTGGCCTACCAAGGGGACCGCCCAGTGGTCGAGTCGCTGGCCGACGAACTCGAGGCCATCGCTGGCACTGCTGTGTACGTAGAGTTGCGACGACGCCTCACACCGTGACCCGGGCCGGGCCTGGTCGACAATCGGTCGAGGTTCGAGGTTCGAGGTCC
>Ga0194050_1000292_pt1 | contig 17465 bp, 13 predicted proteins | sample SepL2310m_MetaG_FD_148657 | JGI IMG/M metagenome (GOLD analysis project Ga0194050, IMG submission 148657) | Anoxic zone freshwater microbial communities from boreal shield lake in IISD Experimental Lakes Area, Ontario, Canada - Sep2016-L239-10m | ecosystem: Environmental > Aquatic > Freshwater >...
TGCCCAACCCGTGCCAGGTTCCGGCACGCCCGTACAACACGTGGGACGCGTACTGGACGTCGTACGCCGATGGCCACCTCGACGGCTTCGTCAAGAGCCAGAGCGGCCCGGTGGCCATGGGCTACATCGAGCCCGACGTGCTCCCGTTCATCAACTCGTTGGCCGCCACCTTCCCGGTGTGCGACCGCTACTTCTGCTCGGTCGGCGCCCAGACCTATCCGAACCGCCGGTTCCTGATGGCGGGGACCTCGCTGGGCCTGACTGTCAACGAGTTCCCCGGCGAGGTTCCGCCCAACGGCACCATCTTCCAGGCGCTCGATGCCCACGGGATCTCGTGGAAGAACTACTACGGGTCGCTGCCGTCGTCACTGGTGTGGCCGTACCAGAGCTCACTGCCCGGGTTCATGTCGCACCTGGTGGCGGCCGACCAGTTCAAGGCCGATGCCGCCGCAGGAACCCTGCCCGCGTTCAGCCTGGTCGATCCCAACTATGAGACCCAGTCCCAGGAGAACCCCCAGGACGTCCAGTATGGGGACCAGTTCTTGGCCGAGGTGGTGAACGCCGTCATGGCCTCGCCTCAGTGGCCGCACACGCTGCTGGTGTGGTGCTACGACGAGTCGGGCGGCTACTACGACCACGTGGCGCCTCCATCGGCGGTGCCGCCGGACTCGGTGGCGCCGGTATTGGCTCCCGGGTCCATTCCTGGCGCCTTCGACCGTTACGGGTTCCGGGTGCCAGCCGGCATCGTCTCTCCCTATGCCAAGCCGCACTACGTCTCGAGCGTCGTCCACGACCACACGTCGATCCTGAAGCTGATCGAGTCGAAGTGGAACCTGCCGGCCCTGACCCACCGGGATGCGGCTGCTGACAATCTGCTGGACTCCGTCGACCTGACCCGGCCGCCCGCGTTCCTGAAGCCGCCGAAGTTGGCTGCGGCCGCCGATCCAGCCCTGCTGGCCGGGTGCTTGGCGACCGGACCGGGAACCATCCCACCACCAGGATCCGTCATCCGCTCATAGGCGATCGGAGCCTGGGGGAATGTTGACCTCGCTGGTAGTGTTTAACCCGATGTAGCGCAGCCCAGGAGCGGTACGGAGGCCGGAAGTATGGCCGTCTGCACCGCTGAGTACGAGGAAATGAGACCGCCGTGCCCACCTTCAGAGAGATGCTTGCCGCCGCCAAGGCTGGCATACGCGAGATCACCACCGCCGAGGCCGAGGCCGAGATGGCCGCACCGGGCACCATCGTGCTCGACGTGCGCGAGCCCGACGAGTACGAGCAGGGGGCGCTGGCTGGTGCGGTCCACCTGCCGAGGGGAAACCTGGAGTCCTCCATCGAAGGCCGGATCCCCGACAAGTCGGCCCACGTGCTGGTCATGTGCGCTGGCGGTGCCCGCTCCGCGTTCGCCGCCGACACCATGCAGCAGTTGGGCTACACCGACGTGGCCTCGATCATGGGCGGCTTCAACCGGTGGAAGGACGAGGACCGGGCGTGGTCTGCGCCGCGCATGCTCTCCCCTGAGCAGCGGAACCGCTACCAGCGCCACCTCCTCCTGCCCGAGGTGGGGGAGAAGGGTCAGCTCGCGCTGCTCGACTCCAAGGTGCTGATGCTGGGTGCCGGCGGGCTCGGCTCACCTGCCGCCCTCTACCTGGCGGCTGCCGGGGTTGGAACCATCGGAATCATCGACATGGATGTGGTGGACGCTTCCAACCTGCAGCGCCAGATCCTGCACAATATGGACCGCATCGGTGACCGCAAGGTGGACTCGGCCAAGAAGACCCTCACTCTGATCAACCCAGATGTGAACGTGGTGACCTACGACGTGCGCCTTGGCGCCGACAACGTTCTGGACATCATCGACGGATACGACCTGATCGTGGACGGAACGGACAACTTCCCGACCCGGTACCTGGTCAACGATGCGTCGTTGCTGAAGCGGATTCCGGTGATCCACGGATCCATCTTCCGGTTCGAGGGCCAGGCCACGGTGTTCAACCCGTACGAAGGCCCCTGCTACCGCTGCTTGCTGCCCGAGCCCCCGCCGGCCGAGTTGGCCCCGAGCTGCTCCGAGGCTGGCGTGCTCGGCGTACTCCCCGGCATCGTCGGCTCCATCCAGGCTGTCGAGGCCATCAAGGTGCTGCTCGGGGTGGGTGACACCCTGCAGGGCCGCCTCCTGGCCTACGACGCACTCGAGCAGAGCTTCCGCACCTTCAAGGTCCGGCGCGACCCGGCCTGCCCAGCGTGCGGCCCGGACGCCGGCGAGCTGATCATCGCCGAGTACGACGACCTGTGCATGCCCCATGTAGTGGCACCACCAGCATGACATCGCCCGACCAGCGATCAGTGGTGATGGCCGACGACATCCCAGTGGCCTACACCCCACCTGGTGGCTACGGCGACACCATGCCGCCCCCAGTGTTGGCGGAATGTAGCGAGCCCCTGGTCGACGGGGCACCTGATCTGCGTGGGACGTGGAGAGTGGTATCGCTGCTGCAGGAAGGCGTCGAGGTCGAGAGCCATCCGGCGATGGGGTCGATCCAGCGCATCGAGCAAGGTGGCGACCGGCTGGTGGTCACCGGCGGCGGCATCGTCCACGACATGCGGTGCGACGGCACCGAAGAACGCGGTGTCCACGATGTGATGGAGTTGGACTTCATCACGCCGATCCACGTGGTGGCCACCTATGAGGACGGCGTCCACGTGCTTCGCCCCGTCGGGATCCCTATCGAGGTGACCCGCCGGCGCGAGGGAGACCAGATGATCTGGACGTACTTCGGGTTCACGGCCGCATTGGAGCGAGTGGGGGACTGACCCCACAGGACTGTCGCCCCCAGGGATTGGTGCAGGCGGCATTGACCGGTGGATGGGAGCCCGGGCTGCGTTCTGCCGGGTGGGGTGCTACAACTGCCCGATGACGTACGCCATCGATCCTGAACTCGCTCCGATCCTCGCGCTACTCCCTGCCGGGACGATCGAAGACGTGACCGCCGCTCGCGCCATGCTCGAGACGTTCGCTGACATGGGAGGTGGAACCGTCGATGAGTCGGGACTCGACATCGACGACCGCTCCATCGCTGGCTACGACGGTGCCCCTGATGTGACCGTGCGGGTCTACCGCTCGCACCGTGCCCCGACCCCGTCGCCGGCCGTGCTCACCATCCACGGCGGTGGGTTCGCTCTGGGCAGCATCAACACCGAGCATGCACTGGCGGCGCATCTGGCCTCGTCACTCGGGATCGTGGTCGTCTCGGTCGAGTACCGGCTGGCCCCCGAGCACCCCTTCCCAGCAGGCCTGCACGACTGTTTTGCCACGTTGTCGTGGATGCACGCCGATGCAGCTGCCCTCGGCCTCGACCCCGACCGGCTGGCCGTGTGCGGCGAGTCGGCCGGCGGCGGCCTGGCTGCCGCCCTGGCGCTGTTCAGTCGCGACCATGACGGGCCCCCGATCTGTTTCCAGTATCTGGGTATCCCCGAGCTCGACGACCGGCTCGACACCCACAGCATGCAGTTGTTCGTCGACACGCCGCTGTGGCACCGGCGCAACGCCGAGCTCAGCTGGCAGTTCTACTTGGGCGACACGGCCGACGGTGATGTGTCGCCCTATGCCGCTCCGGCCCGGGCCACCGACCTGGCCGGCCTGCCTCCGGCGTACGTGTCGGCCATGGAGTTCGACCCGCTCCGCGACGAGGGTATCCACTACGCCCTAGCGCTCCTGCAGGCCGGAGTGCCGGTCGAACTGCACGCCTATCCCGGCACCTTCCACGGCTCAGCCATCGTGGCCACCGCCGAAGTATCCAAGCGGATGCACCGCGAGCAGCGTGATGTCCTGGCCAAGGCGTTGGGGTTGAACGACCCCAGCTGAACGGAGTCGGTCCTCGTGGCGGGCGGGGCTAGGGGTGATACCCGAGTGATCGAACAGTCGGATGTTCAGGACGGTGTTGGCTGACCGAACGTTCCTGCACGACGTCGATCAGAGTGCGGTACCACCGGCTCCAACCCAACGGGTGTGTGCGCTCTGAGTCTGCGGCTGGTCTGTCTGGTAAGAACTTGGCGGAAACATCTGGCACATGGTCCGCCAGGCTAGGACAAGTGCAATAGGGAGTCATGAAGCCGAATCTTGCGGGTAGCGCATGACTACTGCGAACAACGACGCCTCGGCCGGGCCCCCGAGCGACCCGAGCGACCCGAGCGACCCGAGCGACCCGAGCGACCCGAGCGACCCGAGCGACCCGAGCGACCCGAGCGACCCGAATGTGGACATCCGCCGGTGGTTCCTGATTACGCTCTTCATCGCCAGCTTCGGCGTTGGGATGATCTCGCTGGCCAGCACATACATCATCTACGACCAAACCGGATCGCTCAGCGCAACCGGACTCATCATGGTGGCTCTCAACATCCCTTCCCTCGTGTTTCCTGGATGGGCCACCCGTCTGGCCAACCGGTGGGGCGGGACGAAGCTCTACTTCATCAGTGGCATGACACTCGGGGTGATCGGCTTCATCCCCGCAGTCCTCTCAATCACGGGCGACCTGACGACGGCGAACCTCTTGGGTTGGTACCTGTTGAGTGGAGTCATCTACGGCCTCTCGTCGCCGGCGTCGGGACTGCTGCGCCGGTCCATCGCTGCCCCCGGACAGGTTCCTGAGTTCAATGGTGCTGCCACCCGGTCGCTCTCGATCGCCACCGTCGCCGGTCTCCTGATTGGTGGCGCGCTGTTCGCTCTAGTTGGCCCGACGTGGATCTACGTGATTGCGGCGGTGGCGCACTTCCCAATATGCGTGGCCATCTATCCGGCGATGCGGCGAAGCACGGACGTCGAGGAGGTCAGCGGCGGTCGTTTCTTGGACGCATTCTCCATCAAGCGCTCGCATCCTGGCCTGCAGTCAGCGTTCATGTTCACCGGTTTCTGCTTCATCGTTGGCGCATACTCCGTCACCTTTCCGGCGATTGCCACCTCCATCGGCACCAATGCCGGCATCCTCTCTCTGCTGCAGGCCGCCGCGGTCGTCGGTGGACTCTTCGTCGTCGTGGCTATGCGAAAGATCCACGGCCAAGTGGGGTGGGGCTCAGTGCAGCGGGTCTGCTTTCTGATTGCCGGTGTCGCCATCTTGGTGTTGGCGTGGATCAACCATCGAGGCGCCAGCCCCTCGATCACCTTGATCGTCTGTCTGGTCGCCATCGTCCCCATCGGCTTCGCCCTCAATCTGGATACCTCCATCCTCAACGCTCTGGTGCAGATGGCGGCACCTGGCGAGTCACGCAACTCGGTGCTCACGTACTTTGCGCTCATTCCGACATTGACAATCCCTCTCGCCCAAGAGGGCCTTGGGGGACTCTCGGACCTGACCTCGGTGAGCACTGCACTTGTCGTTGTCGGGGTATTCACCCTGGGCATGATCGCACTTGGTCCCCGGTGGAAGCTCCGTACGGCCTTTGACGAACTAGACGGGCCTGGGCCACCTCCCTCTATGTTCCCGGTAGGGCCTCAAGTCGCCCGGCCCGACATCGTGACAGCCCACAGCCCGAAGGGTTGGGCCGAGTTCGAATTCGATAGCGATACCGGCGAGGACACCAGCATCGGGACCATTGTCGAAGAAGTCGGGCCCATCGCCGATCAGCAGATCGGGCCGGAGTTTCCCGATCGACCCGAAGCCGAGCGCTGACGGGCCACCGTTCCTTGTCTGCAAGATCTCCAAGGGCGAGATCTGACGTAGCGATCGGATCGGTTTCCTCGGTCTGGAAACGTGTGCTGGGGAAAGGGGGATTCATCTTCACCGTCAACTCCACGTGGCCGCGAATTCCCGTCTTGGCGGCCGAGACCGTAACCTGTGGCCCATGGCATCAGATCGCACCTCCGGCACGCCCGCTAACGATCGGGTCACCGACTCCGGCATCACCATCAACCAGGTCTACGGTCCGTCCGATCTCGACGGCTGGGATCCGGGGGAACGACTTGGCGATCCGGGGTCGTACCCCTACACCCGAGGCATCCGGCCCGACATGTACCGGGGCCGGCTGTGGACCATGCGCCAGTACGCTGGCTTCGGCACGGCCGAGTCCACGAACCAGCGCTTCAAGTTCCTGCTCGATGCCGGCCAGACCGGCCTGTCGTGCGCCTTCGACCTCCCCACCCAGATGGGCTACGACTCCGACCACCCGCGCTCCGAGGGTGAGGTCGGAAAAGTAGGTGTGGCCATCGACACCCTCGAGGACATGCGGCTCTTGCTGGCCGACCTGCCCCTCGACAAGGTCACCACGTCGATGACCATCAACTCCACGGCATCCACCTTGCTCCTCTTCTACCAACTCGTAGCCGAAGAGAACGGCGTCGACCCGAAGCTCCTGGGCGGCACCATCCAAAACGACATCTTGAAGGAGTACGTGGCCCGGGGCACCTACATCTACCCGCCCCGCCCGTCGATGCGCCTGGTGACCGACACCTTCTCCTACTGTGCCGAGCACCTGCCGGCGTGGAACACCATCTCCATCTCGGGCTACCACATTCGCGAAGCAGGCTCCACGGCGGTCCAGGAGATCGCCTTCACCCTGGCCAACGGCATCGCCTACGTGGAGGCGGCGTTGGCTGCCGGACTCAAGGTGGACGACTTCGCCCCCCGACTCAGCTTCTTCTGGAACGCCCACAACAACCTGTTCGAAGAGGTGGCCAAGTACCGAGCCGCTCGCCGGATGTGGGCCAAGATCATGACCGAGCGGTTCGGGGCAAAGGACGAGAAATCGCTTCTGCTGCGCTTCCACACGCAGACCGGCGGATCCACGCTGACGGCCCAGCAGCCCGAGAACAACATCGTGCGGGTCACGGTCCAAGCCATGGCCGCTGCCCTCGGCGGTACCCAGAGCCTGCACACCAACGGGTTCGACGAGGCCCTCGGTCTGCCCACCGAGCACGCTGCCAAGATCGCCCTGCGCACCCAGCAGATCGTGGGCTACGAGTCCGGGATTGCCGACACTGTCGATCCGCTAGCCGGCTCGTGGTTCGTGGAGTCGCTGACCGATGAGGTAGAGGCCGCGGCCTGGGAATACCTCGAGCGCATCGATGCCATGGGCGGAGCGGTGGATGCCATCGAAGCCCAGTACATGCAGCAGGAGATCGAGCAGGCCGCCTACGCCTATGCCAAGGACATCGACTCCGGCCGCAAGGTGGTCATCGGGGTCAACAAGTTCGTGGATGAGCACGGCACGGCCAACGACGTATTCCCCATCGATGCCGAGCTGCAGCGCTCACAGGTGGCCCGGGTGGGCCGTGTCCGGGCCGAGCGGGACCAGTCGGGCGTGGACGCGGCTCTGGCCGACGTGGAAGCGGCGGCACGAGGCACGCAGAATCTGCTCTATCCCATGAAGACGGCGCTGGCCCGGATGGCGACGCTCGGTGAGGTGGCCGACGTGCTCCGGGGAGTGTTCGGGGAGTTCCACCCGAACGGCTGAGGCCGGTGGTGGGTCTGTTCAGTTAGCGGGTCCGGCCAGAAGCCGGTCGCGCAATGCCCCCGGGGCGGAGGCTTCGATGGCTGTCCAGGCCATGGCCAGAGATCCGTCGCGGACGGCGGTGTCGGCTGATGGGGTGATGCAGGCTGCAGCGAACTCGGGCTGGTGGTTGACCGACCCGCCGGATTCGATGCCCAGCAGGGGGTGGATGGTGGGCACCGCCAGCGACACGTTGGCCATGTCGGTCGACAAGGTGGGCCGAGGAACGTCATCGTCATCGAGGGTGAACTGGCGGCCCAAAGTTTCGGCGTTGGTCCGATAGCAGGCCAGCAGGTCCTGATCGCTCTCCATGTGGGAGTAGTCGGGTGCCAGGCGGGTCAGCTCGACCTGGGATCCGGTAGCCATGGCCCCGGCAGAAAAGCAGGAGCGGACCCGCTGCTCGAGCTGGCCCAGTCCGGATGCGGTGAGGGAACGGGCCATGAACCGTCCGGTCACCCGGGAGGGGATGATGTTGGCAGCCTCGCCGCCGTTGGTCACCACGCCGTGTACCTGGTCGCCGGGGGGCAGTTGCTGACGTAGCAGGCCCAGCGCGACCTGGGCGATCACCATGGCGTCGCCGGCGTTGACGCCCTGCCACGGGGCAGCCGAGGCATGGGCCGTCTTTCCGGTGAAGGTCACATCGAAGTGGGTGACGGCCAGGCAGGTGGCCTCGAGTCGGTCGTTCGGCCACGGGTGGACCATCATGGCGGCGTGGACGTCGTCGAAGACGCCTCGATCCAGCATCAGGATCTTGCCGCCCCCGCCCTCTTCGGCCGGTGTGCCGATGACCCGCACCGTCAGGCCGAGTTGGTCAACGAGGGGGAGGAGCCCGAGTCCAGCGCCCACGGCGGTGGCAGCGATGACGTTGTGCCCACAGGCATGGCCGACATCAGGCAGGGCGTCGTACTCGGCGCAGATGGCGATGACCAGCGGTCCGGTGCCGGCCTCAGCCACGAATGCGGTGGGCAGGTCGGCCGTCCCGGTGGTGACAGTGAAGCCGCCTGTGGCCAGTGCGTCGGCGGCCAGTGCCGACGAGCGGACCTCGGCGAAGGAGAGCTCCGGGTGTTCGTGGATCGCATGACTGAGCCGGACCAGATCGCCCAAGTTGGCATCCACGGCGTCCTGGGCTGTGGCCTTGGCCATGGCTACCTGTGTGGTGCGAGTCTCCGACATGTCGGCTCCTGCGGCTCGGTGCTGGGGTGCGGCTCGGTTGGTTGAACGGCTCGGTTGGTTGAACGGCTCGGCCTTCAGGCGTTCGTGGTCCGGTGCTTGTTCGCTACTCGATGATGGCGATGACGTCGCCGGGTCCTACGGACTCGCCTGGGGCCACCCGGACCTCGGTGATGGTCCCCGCCTTCTCGGCGTTGACGTTGTTCTCCATCTTCATGGCTTCGAGCACACACACGGTCTGGCCCATCTCCACGGTGTCGCCCACGCCTACGAGGACCTTGACGATCGTCCCCTGCATGGGGACGGCCACCGTGCCCGAACCTCCGGCGGCCGCAGCCGACTTGGTCCGCTTGGGCGCTGCACCGCGAGCCCCACCGCCAGATCCCTGGACGGCGACAGCATCCCCGAGGTCGGGAACCCACAGCTTGACCTGATAGCGACGTCCATCGACCTCAGCGGTCACATCGCGGAGCACCCGGGGGGTGGCCTCTTCGCCCTCGGCCGGCGCTGGTGCGGGTGGTGCGACATAGGCCGTGATGCCGGAGAGGTCGAGGGTCTGCTCCACCCAGTTGGTGGAGTGCTCACCGGCCACGAAGTCCGGGTGCTCGAGGATGGCGACATCGGCGGGCAACGTGGTGGCCACCCCCTCGATCACCGTTTCGGCGATAGCCCGAAGCATGCGCTTGCGAGCCGCTTCGCGGTCATGGCCCCAGACAACCAGCTTGGCCACCAGGTTGTCGTAGTACTGACTGACCGTGTCGCCCGATTCGTAGCCGGCATCGAGTCGCACGCCAGGACCGCCCGGGGCGACCATGCGGGTGATGGTCCCAGGTGAAGGGGTGAAGGCTCCTCCTGCCGGGTTTTCGGCGTTGATCCGGACTTCGATGGCGTGCCCGTTGCACTGCACGTCGTCCTGGGTGAAGCCCAGGGGTTCCCCGGCCGCCACCTTGAGCTGCCACTCGACAAGATCGAGGCCGGTAACCAGTTCGGTGACGGGGTGCTCGACCTGCAGCCGGGTGTTCATCTCCAGAAAGAAGAACTCGCCGTCTTGGTAGAGGAACTCCACCGTGCCGGCGTTCACGTAGCCGCACGCTTTGGCGACCTTGACCGAGGCCTCGCCCATGGCCACCCGGACCTCGTGGGGGAAGTTCGGGGCCGGGCTCTCTTCGACCAGTTTCTGGTGGCGGCGCTGTGCCGAGCAGTCGCGCTCACCGAGCCACAGGGCGTTCCCGTGGGTGTCGCAGATGACCTGCATCTCGACGTGGCGGGGCCAGGCCAGGTAGCGCTCGACGTAGCACTCGTCGCGGCCGAAGTAGGACAGGGATTCGCGCATGGCCGACTCCAGCGCATCGGCGGCGGCATCGGGGCCGGCGACGACCTTCATGCCTCGACCGCCTCCACCGAAGGCGGCCTTGATGGCCACGGGCCAGCCGAACTCGGCACCGAAGGCGACCACCTGGTCAGGCGAGGTGAGCACGTCGGTCCGACCGGGGACACCCGACACCCCGGCTCGCTCGGCGGCGTGGCGGGCGCTGATCTTGTCACCCATCACCTCGATGGCCTCGGGCGGGGGGCCGATAAAGGTGACGCCCCGCTCCGTGATGGCCCGAGCGAAGTCGGTGTTCTCGGAGAAGAAGCCGTATCCGGGGTGGACAGCATCGGCTCCGCTGCGCTCGATGACATCGAGGATGGCCTCGGTGTTCAGGTAGCTTTCCGCCGCCGTCTGCCCGCCGAGGGCGTAGGCCTCGTCGGCCAGGCGCACGTGGAGGGCGTCGCGGTCGAGTTCGGAGTAGACGGCCACCGTGGCGATGCCCATCTCTCGGCACGTCCGGATGACCCGGACGGCGATCTCTCCCCGGTTTGCGATGAGGACCTTCTTGAGCACGCTGCGCCTTTCGAAATCGAACTGGCAAGGACGGTGTCCGCCGTCAATGGCGGAACCGCTCCTTGTCCCACAGTGGGGTGTCCCCACTCTGTCATGCCGACGGTTGGTGTCCCGGCACGGTAGCGCCCGGTGATGGGCTTCCGGCACGGTTGCGTCGACGTCGGCGGTACAGACTGTCACGGGCCGTAGGGTGTCTGCCATGTCGGAGACCAGATTCGTGGACGTGCGGCGGTTCGCGTCGATCGACTCGACCAACCGGTACCTGCTCGACGAGGCACGTGCCGGGGCCAAGGAGGGGGTCGTGGCCGTGGCCGACCACCAGACGGCTGGGAGGGGACGCCTGGGGAGGACCTGGCAGGCGCCATCGGGGGCGAACCTTCTGCTGTCTGTTCTGCTGCGACCGTCTGTCCCCGCAGATGAGCGGCACCTGGTGACGGCGGCCGTGGCCCTAGCTGCCACCGATGCCATCGCTGCGCAAGGCTGGACGACGATTGATACGAGCGGGCCTGAACCTCTTCGGATCGGGATCAAGTGGCCGAACGATCTGGTGGCGCCGGATGGGCGGAAGCTGGCCGGGGTCCTAGCCGAGGCCGATCTGAGCTCCGGATCGGCGGAGATGCCGCCCCCGGTGGTGGTCGGCATCGGGATCAACCTCAACTGGCCGGCATCCGATGACGACCTTCCGCCCGAGCTTCGGGGAGCCGCTACTTCACTCCGACAGTTGACTGGGAGCCCCGTGGACCGCGACGTCCTGCTCGAGGGGTTTTTGGATAGGCTCGAAGTGCGGGTTGTGGCGCTCGACACGGCTGACGGGCGAGCCAGTCTGGCCGACGCCCTCCGATCTGGGTGCACCACGCTCGGGACGAGGGTGCGGGTGGAGCTTCCTGATGGATCCTTCGAGGGGACCGCCACCGGGATCACCCCTGAGGGACATCTGGTGGTGGATGTCGACGGTGAGCGCCGGACCGTGGTGGCGGGCGATGTCGTGCATGTACGCCCCGGCGTGTACCCCGGCACCTGATCCCGCAGTCGACGCAGGCACCGTGAAACGGCAGTAGCGATTCGCTCAGCAATCCGATGGCGTTCCCCGAGGGGTTCCCCTGAGGAGTGGCAGATCCACGGCTACGCTGTTCCGCTATGCGACTACTCGTGACCGGCGGAGCCGGATTTATCGGATCCAACTTCGTCCGCTACTGGATCGACCGCCATCCCGACGACGCCGTGGTGGCGTACGACGTCCTGACCTACGCCGGGAACCGGCCCAACCTCGACGACGTCGAGGACCGGATCGCCTTCGTCCAAGGAGATATCGGCGATCTCGACCAGGTCACGGCCACCCTGGCCGAGCACGACATCGACGTGATCGTCAACTTCGCCGCGGAGTCCCACAACAGCCTGGCCATCTTGGACCCCACCCGGTTCTTCCAGACCAACGTGATGGGCACCCAGACCCTGGCCGAGGCGGCACGTCGCCACGGAGTGGCCCGGTTCCACCACATCTCCACGTGCGAGGTCTACGGCGACCTCCCGCTCGACTCGGACGACGTCTTCACCGAGGAGACTCCGTATCGGCCCCGGACCCCGTACAACGCATCCAAGGCCGGTGGCGACCACGCTGTTCGGGCATACGGCGAGACCTATGGGCTCCCCGTCACCATCACCAACTGCTGCAACAACTACGGGCCCTATCAGTTTCCCGAAAAGGTGATCCCCCTCTTCACCTCCCGCGCCCTCGACGATCAGCCGCTGCCGCTGTACAAGTCGACGCAGAACAAGCGCGAGTGGCTCCACGTGGATGACCACTGCAGCGCCATCGAACTGGTGCTCGAGCGCGGCGTGGTGGGGGAGACCTACAACGTCGGCAGCGGTGTCGAGGCATCGATCGAGCAGATTGCGGACGCCGTGCTGGATGCAGCCGGCAAGCCGCAGTCGCTGAAGGAGATCGTCCCGGATCGCCCCAGCCATGACCGCCGCTACCTGCTCGACTCGTCGAAGATCCGCCGGGAGTTGGGCTGGGAGGCGACGGTGCCGTTCGAACAGGGCCTGGCCGACACGGTGGCCTGGTATGCGGACAACCGCAGCTGGTGGGAGCCGCTGAGGGACCGGGCGCCCGTGGTCGAAGGGGCCTGGGCCGGACCTGAGTCCGGCAATACCTCGAAGTGAGCGAGCCGCAGCGCGTCCTGGTAACGGGTGGTAACGGCCAGCTGGGTCGAGACGTACGCGATGTCCTGGCTGGTGGCATCCCCGTGGGCGGGCTTGCCGAGTCGGCGCTGGCCGGCTCGATCCTTCCCGTGGTGACGCCGGGGACCTTCGAGGTCCTGGCTACCGATATCGACACACTCGACCTGGTGGACCGTGACGCCGTGCGTGACGCAGTGCACAGGTTCCGTCCCGACTTGATCCTGCACGGTGGCGCCTACACGGCGGTCGATGCATGCGAGTCGGATCCGGACACGGCGTTCGCGGTCAATGCCATGGGCACGCGGCACATGGCCGAGGCGGCCACATCAGTGGGGGCGCACATCGTCTATGTCTCCACCGACTACGTCTTTGACGGGCAGTCCGATCGGCCCTACGTCGAGTGGGATGCCCCGGGGCCGCGCTCGGTATACGGCAGGAGCAAGCTCGGCGGCGAGCAGGAGATCCGAGCGCTGTCCGGGGCCGCAGGGACCATCGTGCGCACTGCATGGGTGAGTGGTGCACACGGGGCCAACATGGTGAAGACCGTGCTTCGGGTGGCGGCCGGCGACCCAGAGGGAACCCTCCGCTTCGTAGATGACCAACATGGATGTCCGACCTTCACCGCTGACTTGGCCCGGGCCATCGTGCGACTCGGTGTCGACCGGCGGCCGGGCACGTTCCACGTAACGAACCAGGGGGAGACCACCTGGTTTGGATTCGTTCAGGCCACGATGGCGGCGGCCGGACTCGATCCTGGTCGCGTGGAGGCCATCTCCACCGCCGACCTGCAGCCCCCTCGACCGGCCCCGAGGCCGGCCAACTCCCGGTTGGACAACGCCGCATTACGCCTGTCCGGACTGCCCGCCATGCCGCCATGGCAGGACGCCCTAGCTCGGCTGGTGGCGGCCCTGCCGGTGGCGGGCTGAACGTTCATGTGCATGATGGCCCAGTCATCAGGGCCAGATGCTTCAGAAGTCTGTGTCGTCATGCCGATGCTCTATTGATTCTTCAATGCCGCATCCGTTGGGGTGCACCCGAGTCCACGATGGGATGTGACCACTGATGCCCCCGAGTTCGATGCTCAACGCACAGGGAACCGAGACCGCTACTGACCTCCGCGGACCTGCAGGCAGTTCGGGGGAGTCGGCCTTCGGCCGCCCTCCCTTGGGAGCCGTGCACACCATCGCCGTGATCGGAGTCGGTTACGTGGGTCTTCCGACCGCCGCCACCTTGGCGCACCTGGGCCACAAGGTGACATGTGGAGATGCAGACCCTCGCAAGGTGGCGATGCTCCAGCGCGGCGAGGTGCCGATCGTAGAGGAGCACCTCGAGGAAATTGTGCGAGAGGGTCAAGCCGCCGGCAATCTGAGTTTCGTCGTGGGTGCCACGGCCGCAATCAAGGGTGCCGAGTTCGTCTTCCTGTGCGTACCGACTCCGCAGGGCGATGACGGATCGGCCGATCTCTCCTATGTAGAGGCAGTAGCGGCCGAAATCGGCCCGCATCTTGCGCCAGGCACGATCATCGTCAACAAGTCCACCGTCCCGGTCGGCTCCACGCTGGTGGTCGAACGGGTGCTCGGGCGCACCGACCTCAAGGTGGTCTCCAACCCGGAGTTCCTGCGGGAAGGCACTGCCGTTCCCGACAGCCTGCACCCGGAACGGATCGTCGTGGGTGCCGATGACCAAGCTGCGGCTGCTCGCGTGGGGGAGCTCTTCGCGGGCACACAGGCCCCTCTGCTCATTACTGACGCGGCCACTGCCGAGACGATCAAGTACGCGTCCAACGCCTTCTTGGCCACCAAGCTGAGTTTCGTCAATGCCGTGGCCGGGCTGTGCGAGGCGGTCGGCGCCGACGTGCGTGACGTGATCTTGGGTCTGGGTTACGACAAGCGCATCGGATTCGAGTACCTGAAGCCTGGCCCGGGCTGGGGGGGAAGCTGCCTGCCAAAGGACACGCGGGCGCTGGTCCACATCGCCGAACAGGCCGGGTACGACTTCTCCTTTTTGCGAGGGGCCATCGCCACCAATGACGAGCAGTTCGAACGGGTGGTGGCCAAGGTGAAGACGGCCGTGGCCCCATCGCTGCCCAGCGACTCTGACGCCGGCGACTTCTCGGGGGCGGTCATCGCCATCTGGGGCCTGACGTTCAAGGCCGGCACCGATGATCTGCGGAACTCGCCGGCGGTCGAGGTAGCGCTCCGCCTGGTGTCCGGAGGGGCTGAAGTGCGTGCATTCGACCCGACGGTGCACGTGCCCGATGGGGTCGATTCGGTTGTAGTGCCAGGTATCGACCAGCCGTCGGCTGGTGGCGGGTCGCTCCTGGCCTATCCGGACGCCTATGCGGCCTGCCGAGGGGCGGCTGCAGTGGTGGTACTGACGGAGTGGGACGAGTTCCGGTGGCTCGACTTCGTCAAGGTCCGCGAGGCGTTGGCTGCTCCGGTCCTCGTCGATGCGCGGAACCTTCTCGACCCTGCTCAGGTCCGTCGGCTCGGCTTCTCCTACACGGGGATCGGCCGACGTTGAGCGGCCGTGTCGTGGTCCTCGGTGGCTCTGGGTTCCTGGGCTCGCACCTCTGCGATCAGCTCCTCGCCCGAGGTGATGCAGTCGTCTGTGTCGACAACTTCTCGACCGGTCGCCAAGCCAATGTGGCCCACCTCGCCGACCATCCCGGGTTCGAGCTGGTCGAGGCGGATATCTCGGTGGGGATCCCCGTGGACGGCGCGGTGACGGGGGTGTGCAATCTGGCCAGCCCTGCATCACCCCCGGACTATCTGGCTCTGCCTCTGGAGACTCTGGCCGTGGGGAGTGAGGGGACTCGTCAAGGCCTGGAGCTGGCCGGTCGCCACGGGGCCCGCTTCCTGATGGCCTCGACCAGCGAGGTCTACGGGGACCCAGACGTGCACCCGCAGTCCGAGACCTACTGGGGAAACGTGAACCCTGTCGGCCCTCGGAGTGTCTATGACGAGGCCAAGCGGTTCTCGGAAGCCTTGACGATGGCCCATCACCGCTCCCGGGGGACCGACGTGGCCATCGTGCGTATCTTCAACACCTACGGGCCTCGGCTCCGACCAGACGACGGCCGGGTCGTCTCGAACTTCCTCCTGCAGGCCATGCGAGGTGAGCCCCTGACGGTCTACGGGGACGGGAGTCAGACCCGCAGCCTGTGTTATGTGGAGGACGAGGTACGTGGCCTCTTGGCCCTGCTCGACTCCGATCTCACCGGTCCGGTCAACATCGGCAATCCAGACGAGTACACGGTGATCCAGTTGGCCAGGACGATCATCGACCTGCTTGGGTCCACGTCGTCGATCGAGCACCGACCGCTGCCGACCGACGATCCCACCAGACGGCGACCCGACATCACCGTCGCTCGTTCTGCCCTGGGATGGGAACCGACGACCAGCCTCGAAGAGGGACTGTCCCGCACGGCCACCTTTCTGGCCCAGGACGCGGGACTGTCCGACCCGTCCTAGGGTGGTATGGCTGAGCGCACCTGGCCGGCATCTGAGATGCGCCAGATGTAAAGGGGCGCTTCATTGAGGGTTTCGCCTCAGTGATCGTCGCCAACCGAGCCATGGTAGAGAATGGACGCACCCCGTCGCCCGGGGGCAAACGAGGAGTAGCGGAGTATGTCTGAATCTGAGCGGTTCGATGCGACCGGGCCCGAGCCCGTAGACGGTGAATCGATGGCGCTCCCGACGTACAGCTTGTTGTCGGTGATCGTGCCGGTGTTCAACGAACGAGTAACGGTGGCCGAGGTGATCCGCAGGATCCGGGCCGTCGAGGTCCCGGTGGAAATCGAGATCATCGTGGTGGACGATGGGTCCTCGGACGGAACCGAGAAGGTCCTGACGGCGCTGGGTGATTCGACGGTGCGGATCCTTACCCACCCGGTCAACCGAGGGAAGGGGGCGGCCATTCGAACGGGGATGGCCAGTGCCCGGGGCGATCTCCTCCTGATACAAGATGCGGACCTGGAGTACGACCCTCAAGACTGGCCGCGCCTGCTCGATCCGATCCTTCGAGGGAAGGCCCAGGTCGTCTACGGCAGCCGGTTCACCGGCGAGCGTAAGAACATGCTGCCGCTCCACTGGATCGGCAATCGATTCCTGTCGATGGTGACCAATCTGCTGTACTCCTCGACGATGTCCGACATGGAGACCTGCTACAAGTTGTTCGACCGGGAGGTCCTCAAAGGGATAACGATCGAGTCGGACAAGTTCGATTTCGAGCCCGAGATCACGGCCAAGGTGCTCCGGCGGGGCTACCGGATCTACGAGGTGCCAATCTCCTATGCAGGTCGCGAGGCGAGCGAAGGCAAGAAGATCACCTGGCGCGATGGCATCGGTGCACTGCGGGCCCTGATCAAGTACCGGTTCACGCGGATCGACGCGTGACCGCCAGCACCGGCAGCGCCGGTGGCTCGGATAGCACCGTGAGCGTCCGGGGTGCAGGTGCCGGTGCAGGCGCAGGCGCAGGCGCAGGTGCAGGCGAGGATGAGGCGGCCGGCAGTCGGACTGCGTCGGTGGTGGTCAACTACGAATCGGGACTTGCTCTGGCTCGGTGTGTTGCTGATCTGCGTAGCGCCGGACTAGCTGAACTGGTCGTGGTCGACAACGGCTCCACTGACGGTTCGCTGGCTGCTGCCGAGGCGGCCGTCTCCGAGGTGGCTGTCGTGTCCCCGGGGAGAAATCTGGGTTACGGCGCCGCGGCCAACCGTGGCGTGTCAGCATCTGCGGCGCCGTTGATC
>Ga0194050_1000297_pt1 | contig 17312 bp, 12 predicted proteins | sample SepL2310m_MetaG_FD_148657 | JGI IMG/M metagenome (GOLD analysis project Ga0194050, IMG submission 148657) | Anoxic zone freshwater microbial communities from boreal shield lake in IISD Experimental Lakes Area, Ontario, Canada - Sep2016-L239-10m | ecosystem: Environmental > Aquatic > Freshwater >...
GTGAATTGGATGCGTGCACGACACGAAAGTATGCAATCCGCATTATTGGGGGATGATTTAGAAAAATTATGGCCACTCATTACTGAGGGTCAATCAGACTCCGCATGTTTTGATAATTGTTTAGAGTTGTTAGTTGCCGGTGGTTATAGCCTTCCACACGCGATGATGATGTTAATCCCTGAAGCATGGTCGGGTAATCCTATGATGGATGAAGATCGCCGTGCATTCTACGAATATCACGCTGCACTCATGGAGCCATGGGATGGCCCAGCCGCTGTGGCATTTACGGATGGTCGAATGATTGGTGCCACGTTAGACCGAAATGGACTTCGCCCCGCGCGTTATTTAATGACGGATGATGGCGTGGTCATGATGGCATCTGAAATGGGCGTATTACAATTCCCACAAGAAAAAATTATTAAGAAGTGGCGTTTGCAACCAGGCAAAATGCTTCTCATTGATATGGAAAAAGGTCGCATCATTGATGATGAAGAAGTGAAAAAAGAACTTGCGACACACAAACCTTATCGCCAGTGGATTGATAGCTCACGTTATTTCTTAGGTGACTTCCCAAAAACAAATAGTAAGGCTGAGCTTAAAGAAACACTTCTCGATACACAACAAAGCTTTGGCTACACACAAGAAGATATTAAATTTATTTTAGCCCCGATGATTGCAAATGGTGAAGAAAATGCAGGTTCGATGGGTAATGATGCAGCGCTTCCAGTGCTCTCTAAAAAACCAAAACTTATTTACAACTACTTCAAACAATTATTTGCACAAGTCACCAACCCACCGATTGATCCGATTCGTGAAGAGCTTGTGATGTCCCTTGTGACATTCATTGGACCGAAACCTAACTTACTAGCGGTGGAAGAAACAAAACCCACCACGCGTCTTGAAACAAGTCAGCCTGTTTTAACACTCGACGATTTAACACAGTTAAAAAATATTTCGAAATTAACAAAAGACGCCTACAAATCTTTAGTCCTTGATATCACATACGATGTGAAGGGTCTTAAAAAAGACGATGCGTATGGCATGAAAAAAGCGATCGATACACTTCGCCAAGATGCACTTAAAGCGGTGAAAGATGGTTACAACATTCTCATTTTATCGGACCGCAATCAATCTAAAAATCGTATGGCGATTCCTGCATTGTTAGCGACTTCGGCGACTCACCAACATTTAGTGCGTGAAGGTTTGCGAACCAATACAGGCTTAGTGGTAGATACAGGTTCTGCCCGCGAAGTACACCACTTTGCACTTTTAGGCGGCTATGGTGCAGAAGCGATTTGTCCGTGGTTAGCTTATGAGTCCATGAATGCTATGACCACTGATCATGCGCTCGCGCACAAGAATTTCATTAAATCGATTGGCAAAGGTCTTTACAAAGTGATGTCTAAGATGGGTATTTCAACCTATCAATCTTATTGTGGTGCGCAAATTTTTGAAGCAGTAGGACTCAACTCCCAACTGATCAACACTTACTTTAAAGGCACAGTGACTAATATTGAAGGTATTGGGATTGAAGAAATTGCAGAAGAAACTATGCGTATCCACCAATCTGCTTTTGGTAGCGATCCTGTATTAGCTAATGCATTAGATGCCGGTGGTGAATATGCATTTAGAGTCAGGGGCGAAGAACATATGTGGACACCGGACTCCATTGCTAAATTACAACACGCAACACGTACCAATCAATATACGACATATAAAGAATATGCAGCGCTCATTAATAATCAAACGAAACGTCAAATGACTTTGCGTGGTTTATTTAAATTTAAAACAATCAATCAAGCCATTGCATTAGACGAAGTGGAGCCCGCTAAAGAAATCGTCAAACGTTTTGTAACGGGAGCGATGTCATTGGGTTCCATTTCAACGGAAGCGCATACCACTTTAGCGATTGCTATGAATCGCATAGGTGGAAAATCGAATACAGGTGAAGGTGGCGAAGATGCGAAACGTTTCTTGACTTTAGACAAAGATAATACGTTAGCCAACGTCATCGGTCTTCATTTAATTGAGAGTGATATCAAACTTAAAAAAGGAGATTCACTGCGTTCACGTATTAAACAAGTGGCCTCAGGTCGCTTCGGTGTGACAGCAGAATATTTAAGTTCAGCTGACCAAATTCAAATTAAAATGGCACAAGGTGCTAAACCTGGTGAAGGCGGACAGCTCCCAGGCCATAAGGTAAGTCCTTATATTGCAAAGCTTCGTTTCTCAGTGCCTGGTGTAGGTCTTATTTCTCCACCACCGCATCACGACATTTATTCCATTGAAGATTTAGCACAATTGATTCATGATTTAAAAAATGCCAACCCAAGTGCGAGCATCTCAGTCAAGCTTGTTTCTGAAACAGGCGTAGGCACAGTAGCAGCAGGTGTTGCAAAAGCTAAATCCGATCACATTGTGATTGCAGGACATGATGGCGGCACAGGTGCATCACCTATTTCATCGCTTAAACATGCAGGCACACCTTGGGAAATTGGCTTGGCTGAAACACAGCAAACGTTAGTGCTTAATCGATTGCGCGGACGTGTCATTGTGCAAGTCGATGGACAAATGAAAACAGGTCGTGATGTAGTCATTGGTGCATTGCTCGGTGCTGATGAATTTGGTTTTGCAACAGCACCTTTAGTAGTGCAAGGTTGTATCATGATGCGTAAGTGCCATTTAAACACCTGCCCTGTGGGTGTGGCAACGCAAGATCCAGCATTACGTAAACGTTTTACGGGTCAACCTGAACATGTGGTGAATTATTTCTTCTTTGTGGCTGAAGAGGTAAGAGAGCTTATGTCCTCCCTCGGCATTCGTAAATTTAATGATCTCATTGGCCGCGCAGATTTACTTGATACACAAGAAGGTATTCTTCATTGGAAAATTCATGGACTTGATTTTAGTAAAATATTTTTTCTACCTAATATCGAAAAAGAAGTATCACGTCGCAATACGGAAGAACAATCACACGGTCTTGAGCATGCGCTTGATAATGCACTTATTAAATTATCAAAACTTGCATTAGAGAAACGTGAAAAAGTATCGATTAATTTACCGATTACGAATACAAATCGAACTGTGGGCACCATGTTGTCGCATGAAATTGCAAAACGTTTTGGCCATGAAGGCTTACCGCAAGATACGATCCAAATTACTCTCAATGGTTCCGCTGGACAGAGTTTTGCAGCATTCTTAGCACAAGGCATTTCTATGGAACTTATTGGCGAAGGCAATGACTATGTAGCAAAAGGTTTATGTGGCGGACGTGTCGTGATTAAGCCTCCGAAAGCATTTAAAGCGAAATCACACGAAAATATTATTGTAGGCAATACTGTGATGTACGGGGCTACCACAGGGGAAAGTTATTTTAGTGGCGTGGCAGGCGAGCGTTTCTGTGTGAGAAATTCAGGAGCATCTGCAGTGGTTGAAGGTGTAGGAAATCATGGATGTGAATATATGACAGGCGGAACAGTCGTCGTATTAGGCAACACCGGACAAAATTTTGCAGCAGGTATGTCAGGCGGTGTCGCTTATGTGTATGACGAAGATGGTTTATTTGCAAAACGTTGCAATCCATCAATGGTGTCATTAGAGAAAGTAGAGCCACAACAATCACAAAAAAAAGTAGCGCTGCATTTAAATCAGCCTGACGAAGTGATTTTAAAAACGCTTATTGAAAAACATATGAAATATACAGAGAGTCCACGCGCAAAATTTATTTTAGATAACTGGGATAAGGCAAGAACGCAATTTATTAAGGTCATGCCAAATGAATATAAGCGCGCATTGAATGAACTTCATGCGTCACTTACAAAGGAAGCTGCATAATGGGCAAAGTGACAGGCTTCATGGAATTTGATCGCATCAGCGAACAAAATATACCGCCACAAGAACGCTTAAAAAATTACAAAGAATTTGTACTTCATCTAAGTGATGATGAAGCAAAGAATCAGGGCGCACGCTGTATGGATTGTGGTATTCCATTTTGTATGACAGGCTGCCCAATTAATAACATCATTCCTGATTGGAATGATTTGGTTTATAACCAAGACTGGAAAAACGCAATTGATGTATTGCATTCCACTAATAACTTCCCAGAATTTACGGGTCGTCTTTGTCCCGCGCCATGTGAGGCTGCTTGCACACTCAACATTAACGATGACGCTGTTGGTATTAAATCGATTGAACATGCCATTATTGACAAGGCTTGGGAAAATAATTGGGTAAAACCTTTAGTTCCCACATATAAAACAAATAAAAAAATTGCGATTGTAGGTTCAGGTCCAGCTGGTTTAGCGGCTGCTCAGCAGCTCGCTCGTGTAGGACATTCCGTGACTGTCTATGAAAAAAATGATCGCATCGGCGGTCTGCTTCGTTACGGCATTCCAGATTTCAAAATGGAAAAGTCACACATTGATCGCCGTGTTAAACAGATGGAAGCAGAGGGCGTTGTTTTCAAGATAAATCAAAATATTGGTGAGAACGTTAAACATGAAGAACTCACAAATAATTATGATGCAGTCATTTTAGCGGGCGGTGCTGAGCATCCGCGTGATCTCCCGGTACCTGGACGTGAATTAAACGGTGTCATGTTTGCAATGGATTTTTTACCACTTCAAAATAAAGTGGTCGCAGGGGATAAACTTACTCACCAAATTTTAGCGACTGGTAAACATGTGGTCGTCATTGGTGGAGGGGACACAGGTTCTGATTGTGTGGGCACATCAAATCGTCATCATGCAACATCAGTCTCTCAGTTTGAATTGATGCCACAACCTCCGGTCAAAGAAAACAAAGAAATGGTATGGCCTAATTGGCCACTCAAGCTTCGTACATCGAGCTCGCATGAAGAAGGTTGTGAGCGTGATTGGTCAGTTACGACAAAAAGTTTTGTGGGTGAGAATGGACAAGTTAAAGGAATTGTTGCAGCGCGTGTCGAATGGAAGGACGGCAAGATGGTGGAAGTTCCAAACTCAGAATTTACATTGCAAGCTGATCTTGTGTTGCTTGCTATGGGATTTGTAAGCCCGCAACAAAAGATGTTAGATCTCTTCGGTGTAGATAAAGATCAACGCGGTAATGTGAAAGCTACCACCGAAGGCAAAGATGCTTACATCACATCTAAAGCTAAAGTATTTGCAGCAGGCGATATTCGTCGTGGCCAATCACTTATTGTTTGGGCAATTCGCGAAGGACGTCAATGTGCTCGCGCAGTAGATGAATTCTTGATGGGAACATCTACCCTCCCGCGTTAATCTTTAAAACTTAATATTTAAGTTTTAAAATCATCTATGACACAACTTCAAAACGATACCTTCCTAAAAGCACTTCATCGACAACCTACACCTTATACACCTGTATGGATGATGCGTCAGGCCGGTCGTTATTTACCTGAGTATCGTGCGACACGAAAAATGGCCGGTGATTTTTTAAGTCTTTGTAAAAATTCAAATCTAGCCACTGAAGTCACATTACAGCCACTCGATCGTTACCCACTACTTGATGCTTCCATTTTATTTTCAGATATTTTGACGATCCCCGATGCGATGGGATTGGGTTTATATTTTTCGGCTGGTGAAGGGCCTAAATTTGAAAGACCTTTACGAGTTGAGGCTGATATTCAGAAATTAAAAATACCCGATATAGGTAAAGATTTGAAGTATGTGATCGATGCCGTGTCGCAAATTAAAAAGGCATTACAAGGCAGACTCCCTTTGATTGGATTTGCAGGAAGTCCGTGGACGTTAGCTACTTATATGGTAGAAGGCCAAGGGGGCACGGATTTTTTAACTATTAAGAAAATGGCCTATAGTCGCCCTGATTTACTTCATCATATTTTAAAAACTACGACAGAAGCAGTCACACAATATTTATACGCGCAAATTGAAGCGGGCGTGGATACGATTATGATTTTTGATTCATGGGGCGGTGCGTTATCTCATCAAGGCTATTTAGAGTTCTCATTGCCTTATATGAAAGTGATTTTGTCTAATTTAAAAATGATGAGTACTAAAAAAATTCCATCGATTATGTTCACTAAAGGTGGTGGCCTCTGGTTGGAAGACCAGTTAACAGCAGGGTCTGATGCATTAGGCCTCGATTGGCAAACGGATATTGGTAACGCAAAACAAAAAGTGGGTCATCAAGTAGCTCTGCAAGGCAATTTAGATCCAGCAATTTTATTATCAAAGCCTGAAGCCATTGAAAAAGAAGTGAAACGTATACTAGATAGTTTTGGATCTGGCACTGGCCATATTTTTAATTTAGGTCACGGTATTACAGAACATACACCACCGGAAAACGTGGATGTGATGTTGAAGACTGTACGCGAATACAGTCAGCAATTTCATAAATAAGATTAAGCCACAACCTCAGTAGTGACTGGCAAATCCTCTCCTGCGTAAATATATAAACCAATACCATGAAGTGAAATAGCTTTAGCGAGACAACGCTGCATAGCTGTATTCACTTGATAAGCATTAGGATTAGGAATCGCTTGGTTTCTAAAGTCCATCACAGGTAATTGAGCTGTTCTTGATTTGCCGAAAGCGGTGACCTTACAAAAGACCATCATACTCTCACCGAATCGCCTAGGTTCTAAGTACTCCCATGTTGCACTATCATCTAATTGAAGTAACTGATCTAAAGCCCACGACCATGATAGATAGGAAAGGCCGTTTTTCTTTTCAATGTGTTGGCTCACATTAATTTGTCTTAAGTCTTTATATTGCATAGTAAGCTCCTCTAGTTTGAATTTTTGTTTGTATGCGATCGATTGAAGAGAATGAATAGTTTTTTCATGCAAGATTGGTGCGATATTAATTTCACTATCCACGGTTCTGATTTCTTCAATGGCTTTGCTACTACTTAAGCGCACATCAAATAATTTGTCTTGGTACTTAATCGTGATCCAGGTATAGGATGCATTTTTCATGAATGAATTTCTTCGTTAATTAGTTCACAATTAATAGTATAGTAAACTTTACTATTAAAGTAAAGAAATCTTTACTTTAATGTATAAATTAAATATAGATTGTTTTGGGCAATAAAAAAGCCACTTAAAAGTGGCTTAAAAATTACTTTAAAGGATTTAGAAGTGATTATTTTTTAATTTTACCCTCGCCCAGCATAATCCAGCGGGCCGCGAAAGGTGTGTTGTCCTCAAGCTTAAAAGCATACTTGGCATCGATACTTTTAATCCTACCTGTTAACCATTGGTAAACCACACTTTTAGATGCGCCACATAATTTACCGAATTCAGTCTGTTCCTTAATCTTGAGTGTCGCCATCATGTAGGTAACTCGCTCACTAGTCGTCTTCAATGCGGTTCCAGTCAAACTAATTAGTTCTTGTTGATAACTGCGTTCACTTGAACTGGTACACGCTGACCTACACGGTATTGCGTTTGTGTTTCTTCTTCAAATTCATGACCGTTATATGAGAAAAGTGTCATATAACCTTCTTGAACTCTCTGATAGCTATCTCTTTGATTGCAGCGCTCGACATTGCGCGTGTCAGCAGATGTATCATCATTTTGCATACGATCACCTACGACTGCACCTACTGCAGCGCCCACAGCGCCTGCCGCAACTTTGCCATTACCTTTACCTACACGACTACCAAGTAAGCCACCTGCAACACCACCAATAATGGCACCTGCCACACCTTTTTCTTTTGGCGGAGCTGCTTCAGATGTGGTCTGGCATGAAGAAATAGGACGATTAATTTCAATATAACGAGGCGTGACTCGTTTTACGGTTGCCATGTCTGAGAAATCAGCGGCATAGCCTAAAGTGCTTGTAAGAAGGGATAGAACAATCGCGATTTTTTTCATATTAAGCTCCGTAAATAGTTGCATACATTATATAGATTTTACAACACAGGTTAGGTTCATTATAACTAGGATTTTCTACGATCAATTAGGACAATTAAATCACTTAAAGCCTTTGAAAATTGCCTTTCAATCGTAGTTTGATAGCGCATCAGTTTTTCCATATCTTTATCACTAGGCATAGCTTTATTCATTAACAATTCTTTTTGTGCTGGAAAGTCTTCAATCGCTCTTTCTAATTTCTTTTCATTTTGGTATTTAGTATTTAAATCCTTTAAAAAACACTCAATCATTGAAGGAAAAATCTCACTCGGATTATGTGTAGATACATATGCGGAAGCGTTCTTTTTATTTCTTTGAAAAATTTCATTGCTATAGCGGTCGGGATTATAAGAAGACAATAAATAGTCTTGAATAGGCATTTTGTTGTCATCAGCATACTTCAGTGCAAGCTGATAACAATGTGGGAAGTCTTTTATAAAATCATTGGGTTCATAAGAGGTGGATCTTGATACGCTTTGAAGCTCAGCAATAATTTCATCTGGGTATGTTTTTTCATCAGTATCATATTTTTTAAGCATTCGAGTTAAGCTGGCTATGATCAATTCATTTTTTTCTTTAATCCCTAATGATTTAAAAACCATTTCATCTGTGCTCGCATCTTTTTTTGCAACTTCAAATAAAGTGTTTTCAATACGCTGTAGTCGTTTCATTTTTTGAAATAACATTGCGACACGTTCTACCATAATCATTTCAGTGGCTGTTTGAGGTTCATATTCATCTTGGAACGCTTCAAGTGCTGATTGAAATTCCGTCTGCTCACTTTGAGGTAATGTCGATGGATCGACTGAAGTGAGCCCATGTTTTGTGGCATTTTTAGCCACTACTTTTTTGCCTTCAGCTGTAACAGGCCCTGTAGATTTATTTTTGGTCATAAAAATCCTAGATGAGACTTTTATCTATTTTTAATCTTTTTGAAATGGGATTCAAGGGTATTTAAATAAAAACTTATTTTTGCGAAACAAACTGACTTATTGGTCAATCATTTAATTAATCAATAAGATAAGAGACCTATTTAGGACTTGCATCCTTAAACCACGCATTAAATATAATAGGCAATAAGATTAAAGTAAAGAAAGTCGCTGACACAATACCGCCAACAATCACGACAGCAAATGGACGTTGTGTTTCAGACCCTATACCATGAGAAAGGGCCGCAGGTAATAAGCCTAAACCTGCCATAAGTGCAGTCATTAGAATGGGGCGTAATCGTAATTTGGCTCCCTCGAGCACTGATTCATTAACGGTTTTACCGTAACGAATGGAAGCAATGAATTGCTCCACCATAATGACCCCGTTCTGGACGGATATCCCGGCGACCGCAATAAATCCCACTGCTGATGAAATGGATAAATGAAGCCCTGAAATAGCTAAACCTGCGAGACCGCCTATCCATGTAAATGGAATAAGGCCAATGACAAGGGTCGCTAATTTCATGGATTTAAATGTCCAGAATAGAAGTACAAAGATACCGAGAACAGAGAGCGGCACAATAATAGAAAGACGTTTCATCGCACGTTGTTGATTTTCAAATTGACCGCCCCAGGTCATCGTATAGCCTTGGGGTAAATGCACTTGCTCTTTAACAGTTTCCATCGCTTCTTTCACAAAACTTCCCTGATCACGACCACTAAGGTTTGATTTAATAGCGACAAATCGACCACCGGATTCACGATTGATTCGGGCAGGCCCTTGCTTCACTTGAACGCTTGCGAGTGAACCTAAGGGCAGGGTGTTCGTGGTATTTGGAATGACTACAGGGATTTCTGAGATGTCATCGATCGCGTCACGTACTTCTTTTTTAAGTCTCACACTTACATCGAAATAACGGTCACCATCAAACATCACAGTAGCTGCGGATCCAGCAAGCGCTGTTTTGATGGTGTCATTGACGGCTGAGGTTGTAATTCCATAACGCGCCATGAGGTCTTTATTTAAGACGATATCAATTTCGGATTGACCACCGACTTTGATCGCAGCCACATCGGCTGCTCCAGGAATTTTTTTAATAATACTCGTGACTTGCTCGGCTTTATCTTCTAATACATTAAGATCAGGCCCAAAAATCTTAATGGCGATTTCACCCTTCACGCCACTAATCGATTCCTCGACGTTGTCTTCAATGACTTGAGAGAAGTTGGTCTGAACGCCGGGTATGGCTTTCATTTTTTTGGTCATATCAGAGATCAGTGCCTCCTTATCAGGAAAGCGCCACGCGTCATGAGACGTAAGGTTGGCTAATATCTCCATGTGGTTTGGACCTTTTGGATCGGTCCCGTCATCAGGGCGTCCAACGTGGGAGATCACACTCGATACTTCGGGGTAACTTTGCAAAATAGAACGAATATCACGCTCTATTTCTTTTGATTTGTAGAGGTTGGTGGCAACAGGTAAATCAATCGTGAGCCAGATATTACCCTCATCAAGTTTAGGTAAGAATTCACTACCTAATCTGGAGCCCAATAAAAGAGACGAGACAAGCAATCCCACTGAGACAATGAGAATTAAAATTGCACGAGGAAAGTTAGTTTTTAAGAATTGTTGATATTTATTTTGTAATGTTTCCATCCAGCCACTATGTTTTTCGGCCAAGTCATATTTATTGATCGCAAACGACAGCAGGGTGGGCATTAAAGTAAACGTGAGAATCAACGCACCTAAAATGGCAAAACTTAACGTGTAGGTCATCGGTGTAAAGATCTTCCCCTCCACGCGCTGGAACGAGAAGATCGGAAGAAAGGCTAAAATAATAATCGCTTTTGAGAAAAGAATCGGGTGTCCCATTTCTTCAGCCGTGTTATTAAGTGTTTGCATGCGCCAACTGGGTGTGGAATGAAAAGTATTACCATCGACTTTACCTAATGCGATACGCACCATCAAAGCTTCAACAAGAACCACTGCACCGTCTACAATAATTCCAAAGTCAATCGCACCCAAGGAAATAAGATTGGCTGAGATTCCGCGTAAGTGAATGAATAGGAACGCGAAGAGGAGCGATAGGGGTATGACAGAGGCCACAATAATGGCAGCGACTGTCGACTGCAAAAAGATCAAAAGGATAGCAATCACTAAAATCGCACCCATGATCATATTTTCTTCCACCGTGTGCACGGTGTGGTCAACTAAATTCGTCCGGTCATAAATTGTTTTGAGATGCACACCTGGTGGTAATTTTTTTTGAAGTACATCGATGGCGTTTTTAACTTCGTTGATGACCTTGGTAGGATTCTGTCCCTTGGTCATGAGGATTAATCCTTCAATCACGTCATCATCCTTGTTGAAGGCTACAATTCCAGAGCGTGATTTCTGACCAATGACGACTTCACCAATATCTTTTACAAGGATGGCTTTTCCATTTTGTGATTTGATGGCAATGTTGCCGATGTCGTCGGTATTCTGAAATAAACCAATACTCCTTAATACCAGACCCTCGTCCCCACGCCTTAATGACCCGGCACCTGCATTTTCATTCGCACTTCCGAGCGCTTGTGAAACTTGATCGAGCGTGACATTAAATTTTCTGAGCAGTCCTGGATCGACTCTGACTTGATACTCTTTAACAGCGCCGCCCCAGCTTGTAATATCTGCAATACCGGGTACACGTCTTAAGGTGGGTCGCACAACCCAGTCTTGTAACTCACGCACCTGTTCCATCTTCATGCCGGGGGCGGGCTCGATGACGTAACGATAAATTTCACCTACCGCCGAAGTTAACGGGGCTAATACAGGTTTTGCATCAGGCGGTAAATTGACGTTCTGAAGTTTCTCTAAAACCTGTTGCCTTGCAAAGAAGTCGTCCGTGTTGTCTTGGAAGGTTAAAGTCACGACAGATAAACCAAAGATCGACACAGAACGGAGCTGGCTCATACGAAGTACGCCATTCATTTCGCGCTCAATAGGAAGACTGATTTTGCGTTCAACCTCTTCAGGCGCTAGACCAGGTGCTTGTGTGACGACCTGCACTTGCACGTCTTGCACATCAGGGAAGGCTTCAATAGGAAGATTCGTGATGGCATACCAGCCACCTACAATCAATGCGAGTACCGCCGCGATAATAAAAGCGCGCTGGTTAATCGCAAAGGTGATTAAACGTCCAAGCATTTAGTTTTCAGTAAATTCAGAATTAAGAAGCAGTGTACTTGTCACTATGACACGCTCACCCTCATGAAGACCTTCAGAGATATAAGCTTCCTTATGTCCTTGATAACTAATTTTGACTAAACGTTTTTCGATTTCACCAGGGCTTCGCTCGACAAATACAAAGCTCTTAACGCCTTCTGTGATAACAGCATCATTCACAACATGTGGCATGATTAATTCGTCGTCTATCGGCGTTGCATAGGCGTACATTTCAGGCTTCAATTTTTCATCTAAATTCTCTAAGGTACAACGCACCATGACGCGACGTGTGTCTGGATTTAATACTTTTGAGATCGTGGTGACGGTCGCTTGAAAACTTTCATTCGGGTAAGCACTGGTTTCAATTTTTAAATGTTGTTTTAGATGAATCTTATCTAAATCTTTTTCCGGGACTTCAATATTGACCCACAGATGTTTTGGATCGGTCACCACAAAAAGTGAAGTGCTATTAGGGCTCACTTCAGAGCCAGGATTGACTTGACGCTCGGTGACAATGCCATTCACTTTAGTTGACAACATAAAATTATTATTTTTTGATACACCATAATTTTTTAGGCGATTCAGCGCGCGCTGATGTTCAGCTTCTGCTTGTTTTAAATCTGCCTCCGTATTTTCAAATTCTTTCTTAGCGATCACTTCACCTTCATATAAGGTTTTAGCTCGCTCAAATCCCTGGCGTTTTAATATGAGATCAGATTCTGATTTCATGAGGTCGGCATTGGCTTGGCCAAATTCAGGCGAGTCAATCATCACAAGCGGCTGACCCATTTTGACTTTGTCGCCAATTTGCGCATAAATTTTGGTGACGCGTCCTGAAATAGGCGTTGTGATTTTTGAGGTGAGATCGTCGTTATAAACAATGGCACCTTGCAGCGCTTCAGTGGTAGGTACTTGACCCACTTCAACGGTCGCTGTCTTTAAGTAAGCAAGTTGAGGCGCATTTTTTTCATAATGAATCACATTGGCTTCTTTAGGCATTGCTTTTTTTGGCAGCGGTGCTTCTTCTTTTTTTAATTCATGTGAAATTTTAAATACTAGAAAAGAAGTAAAGAATACTAAAGTGATAAAGAGTGCTATTTTTTTAACGTTCACGGACGGTCGCTTTCATTCGATAAAAATTCCCATGCAGCCAGTGCAGTGGCATAGTCAGAGCGAGCCGAGGCTGCTTCTATTTGTGTAGCTTTATAGGTGCGTCTTGCATCAAGTAAGTCCATGACAGATTGAGCGCCTTGCTTGTAAGCAAACTCAGCAGATTGTAGCACCTTGTCAGCCTCCTTTAGGAGAATGTCGTCGTAGTGTGTGACACGCGCTTCAGCTGTTTTGAGGTCGCCGCGGGCTTTATTAATTTCAGAAATGGCATAGGCATGCGCATGATCAAGTTCGAGGAGTGCTGCTTGATATTCGGATTCGGCTCTCGCAATTTCTCCCGCATACGCATAACCTGTCATAAGTGGAATGGAAATGCCGAACCCCACCGTATTGGATTCAAGATCTAAGCTGTTGTGTTCAATTTGTGCGCCTATCGTGATGTCACGTTTTTTGAGAGCCATGGCTAATTCACGATTCGTTTCAGCGGCACTTAAGCGTAATTTAGCGGCTTTAATGTCAGCACGATTTTCAATGTTCATGGGTTTCTGGTAAAGGTTCAGCGTGATGCGAGGCCAGGCGTCACTGGCTTTTAAGGCAGGGGCATTTAATTCTTCACCAATATAAATCCCTAAATCAATTTGCGCTTGTTTAAGATTATTTCGCGCTTGGAACACATCGTTATCTAGGCGAAGTTTATCGAGATCAATACGAGACAGTTCAGCCGCAGAGATATCCCCTGCTTTGAATCGTAATTGCGCGACTTCAAAAGTCTTTACATAGAGCGCTGCGCTTTCTTCCGTAATGCGCAGTTTTTCTTGGGCTAATAAAAGTTGGTAGTAGAGTTGATATAAAAGTGTACGACTTTGCCTTGTGATGCTATTCAAGTCTTCTTGCGAAGCATTCAATCGGTAGTCTGCACTTTTCATCCTAAGATCTCTTTTGTCTCCTCGCTCAAAAGTTTGATCAAGATGAACCACATGATCAGAGCCATTCAAATAGCGATGATCACGGCCTCCACCTACATTATTCAAATTGTAAGAAAGCTGAGGATTAGGTCTTTGTGCAGCACTTAAGGTATCGGCTTTCGCCATTTCAAGTTGGTTCTTTGCGACTTGTAAGTCATGGTTTTTTTCTAACCATAAAGCTTCAGCGTTTTTTAAAGTAAGATTTTCTAAGGATTGTTGGGCGTGACTCAGTTCATTTCCATGAACGTAAAAGTTAAGGAAAAGAAAAAGAAAAAAAATGTTCCGAAAAATATGTTTAACGTTGATCAAGATTTAAAAAAACTAAAAATGCCATGCAAAATCTTATCACAGGAGACCTCTTCATTTGATGACATAAGAGGTAATAAAAGTGCCCTATTTTTTAAATGTTTGGAGTATTTATTAAATAGAGCAGATGTACTTAAATTTATAAAAAATATGCCTTTTTAATTAGGCACCAGCACCGAGCGATAGCAATTACATCTGCCATCTAAAATGCTCTCGTAGTGGTAGCCATAAGGAACGGATTGACCCATATACACAGGGGATTCGCGATAAACAACAACAGGATCTCTGCGATAAGGCCGTTCGTTGTGAAGCTCATAACCAATGATGCCACCGATGACTGCCGGCCCTACAAAACGACCCCAGTGTTCATGATAGCCGCCACGATAACCACCTCGATAACCATAACCGCCCCCGCCGTGGGCAAAAGCTGTGGATGCTGTTAAAGCGAGTAAAAGTGCTACAAGAATTTTTTTCATAAAACGATCCTTTCTTTAAAGATCACACGACATATATTTTGTCGTATGTGAAGGACAGGCTAATCTTGTAAAAGTTCAGGAAAATGCCTAGCTTTTGATAGGTTCAAAATAGACATAAAAACGTGTGCCCGGTTTTTCATTGCGACTATCAATTTCAATGGTGGCGTCATGCATGTTGGCGATTTCTTTTGCAATAGCAAGTCCAATTCCAGCACCTGAGTCACCACCTGATTGCGTGACATTGTCACCTCGATAAAACCTCTTAAATACGTTAGGCTGATCCTCTTTTGGAATACCTTTGCCTGTATCTTCCACAATTAAACAGAATTTGTTATTTTTGCTTTCAACAGAGATATTTACTTTGCCTAAGTTAGGAGTGTATTTAATGGCATTATCAATGAGGTTATGAATAAGGTCATAGAGTTTTTGTTCATCCCCCAAGATGAAGGCTGCCTCAGACGAGCCCTCGAAGCCCAAATCAATTTTTTTAAGATCTGCTAATGCAAATAAATCTTGCATCGTTTTTTTGACAAGTGCCACTAAATCAAGTTGAGTCAATTGAGAGGTGTGCACAGCCTCAGGCTGTGTTTTGGATAAAGATAAAAGTTGATTAATGATGTGAATCAGTCGTTTCGAGCTTTGGCTAATTTGCTCTAAGCGACTCTGAATTTCTTCAGTATCTTGAGACTCTTGAGCCAATTGAATTTGCGCTAAAATGCCAGCTAATGGCGTTCTTAATTGATGCGCTGCGTCATTGACAAAACGATTTTCAGATTTAATTGCATTATCGAGCTCACTCATAAGATTATTAAGAGAACCCACTAAGCGATCGACTTCTAAAGGTACGTTTTGAACGTCGATCGGCTTTAAATCCTTATAGGAGCGGGCAATAATTTTTTCATTTAAATAAAGAATAGGACTTAAACCTCTCTTTACCGCAAAGCGCACTAAAACGAGTGCTGAAATAAGTAAGATCAATTGCGGAATCACAATCCAAAAAATAATTTGTTTTTGAATCTCGGTTCTTTGGTTCCGCGTTTCTGCCACTTGAATAAAAAATTGTTTTTTAACATTTTTAATGGTGTGTTCTACAGGAATTGAGACCACTCTTACGCTTTCGCCTTTTATATTATCAAAGTACACATTAAAGTCATCAGGGTCTGTAGGATCGAGATCTTCTGCTGCATGATATGTCACGTCAGGACTGCCAAATAGAAAACGACCTTGATCATCCCTGATGGAATAAAACATCTTATCGTGAGGCTCTTTTAATAAAAGCGAGATAGAGTATTCATCGATATCATGAAGTTTCTTCTCACTTGATTTCTTAAAAATAAGACCTAAGCTTTTTGCGGTTTCAGCTAGATCACGGTCGAATGTTTCGCGTCTTAATGTGTCACCTTGATAGAATAGAAAAGTTGAGTCCAGGATGATGATGATGATCATCGGGATCAGAATCCATTGGATGATAAGTTTCTGGGTGGAGAGATTTTTTTTCAAAGTTTTTTTAAACCAAATTTAGGCTATAGCCTAAGCCCCGACGATTAATAATTTCAATGCCGAAGGGATTAAGTTTTTTTCTGACGCGATGGATATAAACTTCAATCGCATTTTCTGAAATTTCATCATCCCAACCATAGAGTTTTTCGAGAAGCGCTTCTTTCGTAATAGAGCGATTGTTTTTTAAGATGAATACTTCGAGTAAATTAAGCTCTCGTTTAGATAAATTAAGTTCTTTACCCTTAATCAGAAATGCCCTTTGTTTAATATCAAAACTTAAAGGCCCAAATTCAATCATGTTGTCGGAAGATTGATTATTCCGTCTGATGACAACACGGAGTCTTGCATGAAGCTCTTGAAGATTAAAAGGTTTAGCCAGATAGTCATCTGCGCCCAAATCAAGACCTAAAATTTTGTTATCAAAATTTTCATTGGCTGAAATGATAAGCACAGGAAATTTAATTTTTTTTGAGCGTAAATTTTTTAAAATTTCTAGACCACCTTTTTTAGGCAAACCTAAATCAAGAATGATGGCTTCAAAATGTTGGTCCGTTAGGGCAATTTCACCCTCCAAACCATTCTTGGCCCACTCAACAAGATAATCTGCTTTCTCAAGTGAAGTTTTGACGGCATCGCCAATCACTTCATCATCTTCAATCAGTAAAATTTTCATTTATGATTCTCATTCATGTATTTACATGAAATTGTAAGCCAATTGAAAGCTTTTATATTTAATATTTGAAGTGTTTTAAGCCCCTTTTGTCAGTTTCTTGTAAGTCTCGAACGATAAGATAGTGGCATCATTTCATGAAAGAAAAGTATGCTTTTTGTAGTCGATTTTGATGGCACTATTTCAAAGCGGGATACCATCGATCAGCTACTCGAGAAGTTCGCTGACCCTAGCTGGGAAGAGTTAGAGAAGGAATGGCTCGACGGCAG
>Ga0194050_1000299_pt1 | contig 17268 bp, 14 predicted proteins | sample SepL2310m_MetaG_FD_148657 | JGI IMG/M metagenome (GOLD analysis project Ga0194050, IMG submission 148657) | Anoxic zone freshwater microbial communities from boreal shield lake in IISD Experimental Lakes Area, Ontario, Canada - Sep2016-L239-10m | ecosystem: Environmental > Aquatic > Freshwater >...
GGGGATCAGCACGACGATCAGCACGACGATCAGCACGACGATCAGCACGACGATCAGCAGGGTAGGCACGGCCTCCTTGGCTAGGGTGGCCGACATGCGAGTCGGAGTTGTCGGAGCGGGTGGACGGATGGGCCGGGAAGTGTGCGCCACGGTGCTGTCCCGACAGGGTTTGGAGCTGGCAGCAGCCCTCGATCCCGCACATGTCGGATCCTCAGTAGCGGAGCTGGTGGGGTTTGGAGTCGGCAGCGGAGTCGGCAGCGGGGATGGCGACCTCCTCGTGACAGCAGACCTGGACGCGCTAGTTGATGCCCGTGTCGATGTCGTCGTGGACTTCACCCACCTAGACGTGTCCCGGGCCACACTCTCGTTCTGTGCGGAGTCGGGCATCCATGCCGTGATCGGAACGACCGGTTTCACCGAGGACGACCTGGTTGAGTGGGGGCGCCAGTTCGACCCAGCCGGTGGGTCCCGGGCCAACTGCATCATCGCCGCCAACTTCGCCGTAGGGGCTGTGCTGATGATGCGATTCGCCGCCATGGCGGCCCCGTGGTTCGAAGGGGCCGAGATCATCGAGCTGCACCACGAGGCCAAGCGCGATGCGCCGTCGGGTACATCGTTGCGCACGGCGGAGCAGATGGCTGCGGCCCGAGCTGAGGCATCACGACCGGAGTTTCCAGCCGACGTCACCTCGACGACGGTCGTGGACGGTGCACGTGGTGGTGTCGGACCCGGAGGAGTGCGGATGCACTCGGTCCGGCTGCCCGGGCTCGTCGCCCATCAAGAAGTTCTGTTCGGGGCACAGGGACAGGGCCTCACTATCCGACACGACTCCTACGACCGGTCCTCGTTCATGGACGGCGTCGTCCTCGCCATCGAAGCCGTGGCCTTGCGCCCAGGGCTCACGGTCGGCCTCGAGCCGGTCCTCGGGATCTGAGCGTCAGGCCGAGATGGACGACGTCCGCCAGCGCATCATCGAGGCGTCCTATGTGTGCGTAGCCCGTCGCGGCGTGGCCAAGACAACCGTTGAAGACATGGCCCGAGAGGCCGGCATGTCGCGCGCCACGATCTATCGGGCATTTCCTGGCGGTAGGGACGAGGTGATCAACGCCACGGTGGCGTGGGCCACGCTCGACTTCTTCGGCAAGTTGTACGAGCGCATCCAAGGGTCCGGGGACTTCGAGGAGATGATGGAGCGGGGCATCATGTTCGCCCATCAGTCAATCATCGAGCACGACGTGCTCCAGCGGGTCATGGAGACAGAGCCGGACAAGCTCCTTCCGATCCTGACCGTGGAGAGCAATCGGATTCGAGAGGGGATCGCTGCGGTCTTGGCCCCGTACCTGACCGAGCGCGGCCTGGCTCCCGGCGTCGACCCAGATGACGCTGCCGACTTCCTGGCTCGAATGGTCCTGTCCTACATCTCGGCACCGGGACGATGGGACCTGGAAGATCCTGAACAGGTAGCCCGACTGGTGCGAAGTGAGCTGCTGGCTGGGGTTGTGGTGCCGGCTCGACCGCGGTGAACGCGTAGTTAGGCACATGCACGGACCAGTGGGTGGGTCCAATGATTGACGCTGAAACAAAATATGACCTACTGTTTCATGTGTGAGTGGAGCGCCGGGGGCACTGCGGGTCTTGGGGGACGACAAGGTCGTCGCGTTCGCCCCGAGTGCAGATGCTGTGCATCCAGATTCGGAGTCACCGCAGCGGGTGCGGATCATCGACGGAACGCTCGCCTGCCTGGCCCGCCACGGGACGGCCAAGACAACCGTCGATGACATTGCTCGCCAGTCAGGGGTCTCGAGGGCGACCGTGTACCGGGCGTTCCCCGGTGGACGGGACGAGATCCTGGGCGCGGTGGTCGACACTGAGGTAGCGCGCCTGTTTTCGGCACTAGGCGTGTGTCTGGGCTCAGCCGAGGAGCTGTCGCAGGCTCTGGTGGCAGGGATCGTTGAAGCGTCGGTGCGCCTCCGGGACCACACCGCGCTCCATTTCCTGGTCGAACACGAGCCCGGAATCATCCTTGGTCATCTCGCCTTCGCTGACTCTGATCGGCTGCTCGCCATCGCCTCGCGGTTCACGGCTCCGTTTTTGGCTCGGTGGATGGCACCTGCTGAGGCTGCACGTGTGGCTGAGTGGGCTGCCCGCATCGTGCTGTCCTACGCCGTCTCTCCCTCACCTCGGACTGATCTGTGCGACCCAGCGCAGGCGACTCGACTGGTGCACACGTTCATGCTGCCTGGGATCGAGGCGCTGCAGGCCGCAGCTGCCGGTCCGATCGACATCACGCCTCATCGCCCGGGGCTGGGGCGATCCCCAAACTGATACCTCGACAAGATCCGACCGATTCCGGACAAGTTCCGACTGCTGTTTGTTATTCCGACATGAACCACACGATTACTGACCAAGGAGAATCCGACATGACACCAGAGATGAGCAGCACCGAAGACATCATCGGGCGCAAGGAGATCGACGATCTCGAGGCGATCCTCTCCGTGGTCGGCACCGAAGAGGCCAACGGCCTCCACGTAGTCCACTCCAACTACGACACCATCTTCACCTGGGACTACGAGAAGGGCTCCCGTCCGAAGCTCAACAAGCTCTACGAGAAGGCGAAGAACGCCCAGTGGAACGGCGAGACCGACCTTCCGTGGGACACAGATGTCGACCAAGAGAAGCTGGTCGTCATGGCCGCAGAGGCACAGGGTGGGTTCGCAGCGGGCTTCGATGTTGCCGGCACACCGGTGGAGAAGTGGGGCGACAAGGAGTGGATCGCCTTCGGTGTCGAGAGCCAGAACTGGACGCTGTCGCAGTTCCTCCATGGCGAGCAGGGGGCCTTGGTCTGCACAGCTAAGATCGTGGAGTCGGTGCCGTGGATCGACGCCAAGTACTACGCCGCCACCCAGGTGATGGACGAAGCCCGCCACGTGGAGGTCTTCGCCAAGTACCTCGACGAGAAGCTCTCGGGGCACTATCCGGTCAATGCCCACCTGCGCATGCTCCTCGATGACATCATCGCCGATTCGCGCTGGGATATGACCTACCTGGGCATGCAGATCATGATCGAAGGACTGGCCCTGGCCGCCTTCGGCTTCTTGCACCAGCTCACTCCGGACCCACTGCTCAAGCAACTCCTGCGCTACGTGATGGCTGACGAGGCTCGCCATGTGGCCTTCGGCGTGCTGAGTCTCCAGGAGTACTACCAGGAGCTCAACGCCGCCGAGTTGCGCGAACGCCAGGAGTTTGCCTTCGAGGCGGCTGTGCGCATGCGTGACCGGTTCCTCCAGCAAGAGGTCTGGGAGAGGATGGGCGTTGATCCGAAGACGATCCTGCCTGTGGTTCTGTCGGCTCCGGACCGCAACGAGTTTCAGGCACTCCTGTTCTCCAAGATCGTCCCCAACTGCCGCAAGCTCGGCCTCTTGGACGCAGCCGACGGATGGCTGCGGACGAAGTTCACCGAACTAGGGGTGATCGAGTTCGAGTCCGCAGTGGACACCTCAGAGGAGTACGACGCCATGGCGGCCTTGCCTCCGAGCCAGCGCCAGCTGATCTGATTACGAGGGCGAACCCCGGGGGCGGCACCGGACGCCCCCGGCAGGACCCACCGGCGCCCCTGGTAGCCTGCCTACCCGTGAGACTCGAACTATCAGCCATCGCCCAGAGCAGGCGATGAAGGGCGCGCCTCGATTCGGAACCGTGGTGACCGCCATGGTCACCCCGTTCGATGCCGACGGGGGGCTCGACCTGGATGCCGCCGTTTCGCTGGCCCGTCATCTGGCCGAACATGGCAGCGATGGGCTGGTCGTGGCCGGGACCACGGGTGAAGGGCCGGTTCTTGATGATCCTGAGCGCATCGCGTTGTTCCGTGCCGTGATCGAGGCCGTGACCATCCCGGTCATCGCCACTTCTGGAACCAACGACACCGCCCATTCGATCATGATGACCAAGGAAGCAAAAGCTGCGGGGGCCGCTGGGGTCCTGGTCGTCACTCCGTACTACAACCGACCTTCTGCTGCGGGGCTGTCGGCCCACTTCCGGGCCGTAGCCGCCGCCACCGATCTTCCGGTCATCTTGTATGACATCCCGGCTCGCTCGGCCCGGCGGATCGGACCGGAACTCACGGTGCAACTGGCCACCGAGGTATCCAACATCGTGGCTGTCAAGGATGCCACCGGAGACGTGGCCTCGGCTGCCCGCGTGGTAGCCGAGGCTCCCGCAGGCTTCGAGCTCTACTCCGGTGACGACTCGCTCACCCTTCCGTTCGCATCGATCGGTGGTGTCGGGGTGATCAGCGTGGCCTCCCACTGGGCCGGACCGGTATTCGCGCAGATGCTGGCCGCGCACGGCGCGGGAGATGTCGCACGTGCCGCCGACCTCAACCGGGTGCTGCTCGAGTCCTACCTGTTCGAGTCGTCCGAGGAGTATCCGAACCCAGTGCCGGCTAAGGCTGCATGCCGGGCGCTCGGCCTAGCGGTCGGCCAGTGCCGGCTGCCCAACGCTCCCGCCCCGCAGTCGCTCGATGACCAAGCGCAGTCGGTACTCGCCGGGTTGGCTTCTCATGCACAGTCGCAGCGCTCTGTTGCCTGACTCCCCGGGGTCACGGCAAGGTGCACCATCTAACGGTTCCAACTCGTCCTCGGGCAGTCGGCGTCGCAAGCCGAAAGCAGCAGGAGGATCTGAGAACGTGACCGGAACATCGAAGGCAGCAGGGTCGGCCGGGCCGGCCAAGACAGCAGGGTCGGCCAGGCCGGCCAAGACAGCAGGGTCGAAGACATCGGGTTCGAAGACATCGGGGTCGAAGGCTGCGGGGTCGAAGGCGAGCGCCAGTCGTTCGTCGGGTTCGGGTTCCGGTTCAGGTTCGGGTTCGTCGGTCCGGGTGGTCTTCCTCGGGGGACTCGGCGAGATCGGCCGCAATTGCGCATGCATCGAAGTCGACGGTCGCATTCTTGTCCTGGATGTGGGAATCATGTTTCCGGATCCGGACATGCCCGGTGTCGACCTGGTCCTGCCCGACTTCACCTACCTACGCGAGAACGCCGATCGAGTGGATGGAGTCATCCTCACCCACGGTCACGAGGACCATACCGGCGGACTGGCCTATCTGCTCCGTGACTTCCCGGTCGATGTCTACGGATCTGAACTGACCCTGTCGCTGGCCCGCAACCGGGTTGACGAGGCAGGAATGGCCAGCCGGGCCAACTTCATCCCCGTCCGTGACGGCGAGCGTCGACGCATCGGTCCGTGTGACGTGGAGTTCATCCCCGTCACGCACTCGGTTCCGCACGCCTTCGCCACGGCGTTCCACACGCCCCAGGGGGTCATCCTCCACTCGGGAGACTTCAAGATCGACCTGCACCCGGTGGACGGGCGCCGCACGGATCTGGCCCGGATGGGGGCACTGGCCTCAGACCCGGGCATCCGCCTGCTCCTGGTCGACTCCACCAACGCCGAGGAGCCGGGATTCACCGCATCCGAGTCCACGGTCGGGGCCACGCTGGAGAAGGTATTTTTGGCTCGGCCCGATCGCCGGTTCATCGTGACCTGCTTCGCCAGCCACATCCACCGGGTCCAACAGGTGGCCGATGCCGCCATCGCTGGCGGCCGGGTAGTGGCCACGCTGGGCCGTTCGATGCAGAAGAATGTGGCACTGGCCCGCAAGCTCGACCTGCTGCACATCCCCGAGAACTCCTTGGTGGACATCGAGAAGATCGACAACTACCCGCCGGGACGGGTGTGCGTCATCTCCACCGGATCCCAGGGCGAGCCGATGTCGGCCCTGTCTCGGTTGGCTGCCGGCGAGAACCGGTTCTTCAAACTCCAAGACGAGGACGTCGTCGTTATCAGCGCCCATCCGATCCCCGGTAACGAGTGGTCGGTCGGCCGAGTCATCGACAGCCTGCATCGCCGCCACGTCGAAGTCATCCACTCCGGCATAGAGAACGTGCACGTCAGCGGACACGCCAAGCAAGGTGAGCTCGCCATGCTGATGTCGGTGACGCAGCCCGAGTTTCTCATCCCGGTCCACGGCGAGTACCGCCACATGGCCAACCAGGTCCGGTTGGCCGCCAGTATGGGAATCGACGGCAACCGGGTGCTGCTGTGCGAGGACGGTGATGCCGTACGCCTCGACTCAGGCGGCATGCACCGGGACGGAAGTGTTCCAGGTGGCTACCTCTTCGTGGACGGTAGTTCCGTCGGCGATATCGGGCACGGAGTCCTGCGTGACCGGATGGTCTTGGCCGAGGAAGGCGTGGTCATGGCCGTCGCCACGGTCGACCTGAAGCAGGGCGAGGTGATCGGAGTCCCGCAGATCGTGACCAGGGGCTGGGCCTATGACAAGGACACCGAGGCGATTCTGGAAGAAGCCAGAAAGCAGGTCACTCGGGCCCTGGAGCAGGCACTTTCCTCCGGCAACACCGATCACGAGACCCTCAACCGGGTAGCTCGCAAGGCGCTGGGCAAGCTGGTGGGAGAACGCACCAGGCAGCGGCCCATGATCGTGCCAGTCATCGTCACCGTCTGATCAGATCGGTCGGTGTCCCACTGACGGGCACGCCCCGGGAGTAGCCTTATTGGTACTGTGAAGACCGCCACCAAGCGTGCGGTGGGTCGATCCGGGGCGTCGCGGCCCAAGGGCAAGGCGACGACACCGGCCCGATCGACCAGGAGCGCCCCCGCAAAGAAGAGCCAGGCCAGCAAGGGCGCAAGCCGCGCTCGTGCCCGTGTCGAGGAGCCAGTCGGAATGCTCGCTTCGATGTCGGCGGTGGCCGCAGGGCATGCCACGGACCTGTGGGGGGTCGTACTGGTCACGCTGGGTGCCCTCTTTGCTCTGGCTTTCTACGCCGGATCGCTCGGTCCTGCCGGCCGCTTCGCCCGTGTGGCCATGGGCGATCTGCTGGGTTGGGGTCGATTCCTGGTTCCGCTGGTCCTGATCGCTGTCGGCGTCCGCATGTTCATGGGGAGGGGTACAGATACCCCTGACGACGGCCGGACTCGTAGGGAGCCCGCCCGGGCCGTCCTGGGTGGAGCGCTCATCTTGCTGGCCATCTCGGGGATCGCCGCCCTCGCCGGCGGGTCGCCCGCCATCGGGGCATCGACGGCGGCGTTGTCTTCGGCTGGCGGTTGGGTGGGCGCAGTGATCGCTGATCCGCTTGGATCGGCACTTGGTGGCTTCGGTGCCGCCGTTGTCCTTGTGGTCGTGGTGGCCGTATCGGTCCTCGTGTTCACCGGTGTGTCGGTCCGTTCGGCGGCATCCGGCCTGGTGCAGGCCGTCCGGTGGTTGGTGGGTGCAGCCCGAGGGGATCGTGCCGCCAATGTGGTCGACGACTCGAGCAGTGAGCCCACCGATCCGTTCGGTCGTGCGCTGGCTCAGGGCCGTCAGCCATCGGTCTCTGCTGTCGCACCGGAAGATCCACAGGACGACGAGCCCGTGGATGTCGACGTGCTGCATGAGGACGTCGAGGACGTGGTCTTGGAGGCGGTCGTACTGCCTGAGGCAGCTACCAAGCCGGGCAAGGGCGAACAGCTGGAGATGAAGATGGGATCGCCGGTGGGGGACTGGCGACTGCCGCCAGCCAATCTGCTCAAGCGAGCCAAGGCTCAGGTCATCGACGAGGCAGAAGTCGATGCGGCCGGTGCCGCGTTGGTGCACGCGTTGTCGGCCCACGGTGTGGAGACCAGGCTGGTGGGCCGGACGGTTGGACCGTCGGTCACGCGCTACGAACTCGAGCTCGGAGCAGGCGTGAAGGTCGCCCGGGTGACGTCGCTCTCCAAGGACATCGCCTACGCCATGGCTTCGCCGGATGTTCGGATCCTGGCCCCCATTCCGGGGAAATCAGCGATCGGCGTCGAAGTCCCTAACCGCCGCCGCCAGTTGGTGGCTCTCGGCGATATCCTGGCTTCGCCCGAGGCGGCCAAGGCCACGCACCCCCTCGAGGTGGGGCTCGGGCGGGACATCGCCGGCCGTGCCGTGATCGCCAACCTGGCCGAGATGCCCCACGTACTGGTGTCGGGATCGACTGGATCGGGCAAGTCGTCCTGCATCAACTCGGTGCTCACTTCGATCCTGACCCGGGCCACGCCCGACCAGGTGCGCCTGATCCTGATCGACCCGAAGCGGGTGGAGCTCGGCCAGTACAACGACCTGCCCCACTTGCTGACCCAGGTCGTAGTAGACCCGAAGAAGGCGGCCAACGCCCTCAGTTGGGCAGTCACGGAGATGGAGCGGAGGTACGACCTCCTCGCCGAGGCCGGACAGCGCGACATCACCGGATACAACGCGGCGTTCGATGCCGGTGACCTGGCCGAGCACGAAGAGGCCTACCGGCTCCGGATGCAGGGCACCGATGCCGAGGTCGACGACGATGATGACGACGCTCCGCTTCAGTTCCCTCGGCTGCCCTTCATCCTCATCGTGGTCGACGAGCTCAACGACCTGATGATGGTGGCCGCTCGAGACGTCGAGGAGTCGGTGTGCCGGATCGCCCAGATGGCGCGTGCCGTGGGCATCCATCTGGTCCTGGCCACCCAGCGTCCTTCGGTGGACGTCATCACCGGTGTCATCAAGGCCAACGTGCCCTCTCGGATGGCGTTCTCGGTGTCGTCACTGGCCGACAGCCGGGTCATCTTGGACCAGCCTGGTGCGGAGCGCCTGATCGGCAAGGGCGACATGCTCTTGCTGACGGCATCGTCCTCCAATCCCCAGCGGATCCAGGGCCCCTGGGTGAGCGAAGAAGAGGTACGGGCCGTAGTGGCCCACTGGAAGCGTCAGCGTCCGATGGAGATCGTGGCTGGAATCGAAGACGTGGTGAGCGCCGATGGGCCGCGTGCTGGTGGGGGCGATGACGGGGATGACGACGAGTTGTTGGCGCAGGCGATGGAGCTCGTGGTCCGGTCGCAACTCGGATCGACCTCGATGCTCCAGCGCAAGTTGCGGGTGGGCTTTTCGCGTGCTGGGCGACTCATGGATCTCATGGAACGTCGTGGTGTAGTCGGTCCGTCCGAGGGCTCCAAAGCGCGACAGGTCTTGATGACGCCCGAGGAACTGGACGCCCGCTGAGCCAGCGGAATCGATACTTGATGTTTCGATGACCACGACCGACGAAGGGGCGCCCAGACCGGCTTCCACGACGTCAGAGGTCATACTCGCCACCCGTCCGAGACGTGGCCGCCGGGCTCGCCACAGTGGTCGGGCTGTAAGGGAAACGAAGCCCGCCAGTCATCGAAAGAGCAACCGGGGTTGGCTCCGATGGCTCCCGTGGGTGCTGAGCGCAGCCTTCGTGCTGCTCCTCGGATCCGGTGCGTGGGTGGCAGCGCAGCGGATCAATGTCGCGTTGGCACGGCCCGTTGCTCACCCGGCGGCACTGGTCCAGACAGTCGTGCCTGGAGCTGCTCCTGTGCTGCCGTGGGCGGCCAAGGGGCAGAGTGCCATCTCGATCCCGTCGTTGGGGTACGTGGAGCAATCGGGACCGGAGCCCTCGGTCCCGGTGGCATCGCTGACCAAGATCACTACAGCCATCGTGGTGCTTCAGGATCACCCGCTGCCCGTCGATGCACCGGGACCGTTGGTGACGGTGACAGCCGATGACATCGTCGAGTACAACTTCGAACTGCAGCACGATCAGACGACAGTGGCCATCAAGCAGGGCGAGACCATCAGCGAACGTCAGATGCTCGAAGCACTGCTGACCCAGTCGGCCAATGACATCGCCTACACGCTGGCGACATGGGATGCGGGGTCGATCCCTGCCTTCGTGGTGAAGATGAACACGTTGGCGGCCTCGCTCGGAGCCACGGCGACTCACTATGTGGATGCCAGCGGCTACGACCCGCAGACGGTGTCCTCTGCATCCGATGTACTGCGGATGGCTGCCGTCGCAATGGCGATACCGACATTTGCTCAGATCGTCGCCATGACGGAGGTGACCCTTCCCGTAGCGGGCACGCTTTCGAACATCGTCTCTGAAGTTGGCAAAGACGGAGTGGTCGGCATCAAGTCGGCATATACGTCGGCGGCCGGAGCATGCATGGTCCTCGCCGCCAACCGCACCATCCGAGGGCGCAATGTGCTGGTGATGGCCACCGTGCTGGGTCAGCCGACACCCCCACCCACGATGCCGACCACGACCACCACGTTGCCGCCTCCACCTAAAACGACGACCACGACTACGACTACGACTCCGACGGACACCACCGATGCGACGGATCCTGCTGCGCCGACCACGACAAGCAGCTCAACGACGACAACGACGACAACGACGACCCGACCACGGCCGACGACGACGACCACCACCTCCCTGCCGATCACCGACCTCCCCATTGCCGACCCGTTCAAGTTCGCTCGTCCGGTCGTAGACGCACTGCTGGGTGCAGCCAGGGTGGCTGTCGGCACCGTCGAAGTCGCTATCGCGGGTGAAGTGATGGGCACGATGACGTCGACCTGGGGTGGCGTGGCTCATCAAGTGCCCTATGTGACGGGATCAGGAGGTTGGCTGCCAGGGTGGCCAGGTCAGAAGGTGGTGAGCGCCAACCGGTTCATTGCGGTGCCCCCGGGGAGTCGGCCAGGAACCGTCGTAGGCAGCGCGGAGTTCACCATCGCCTCGCAGATCGAATCCGTTCCGCTGCAGCTTGCCGCCGTAGTTCCGGAACCGTCGGCATGGTGGAGGCTGGCGCACTCCTAGGCCGTATGAGTGGTCCTTGACGCAGATCCCGCTCGCAGGAACGTGCCGGGAGTACCGTGGAGCCGTGCGAGCACGTGTACCTGCATCTTCTGCCAATCTCGGGCCTGGATTCGACACCCTGGGGCTGGCCCTCAATCGTTACGTGACTGTTGACGTCGAGCCAGCCTCCAAGCTGATCGTCCGGTCGCTGGGGGAGGGCGAAGGCCTGGCAGACGACTCGTCCCACCTAGCCGCTCGAGTGGCCATCGATGTAGCCGGGACCGATCGGTTGGCTATCACTGTGCGCTCCGATATCCCGATCGCCAGAGGACTGGGATCGTCGGCAGCCCTGGCTGTGGCTGCCGCTGCAGCTGCAGGTGCCTCGGACCCACTCTCGGTGGCGACTGCCATGGACGGACACCCGGATAATGCTGCGGCCTCCATGGTCGGTGGGTTCGTAGCGGCCTCCATGGTCAGAGGCGGCGTGCAAGTGGTCAGACTTCCGCTCGACGTCAGCTTGGCCTTCGTAGTGATGGTTCCTGATGTTCCCTTGTCGACAGCGCGGGCCCGTCAGTCGCTGCCGTCAGAAGTCACCCGAGAGAGCGCAGCGTTCAACCTGTCGAGGATGGCACTGCTGATGGCGGGGATGGCCGATAGCCGCCTCTTGATCCCCGAAGCGACTGAAGATCGGTTGCACCAGGACTATCGGAGTCCGCTGTTTCCGACTGCACCCAAACTGCTGGCCGCGCTGGTGGCTGGCGGCGCACTGGCGTCATGCTGGTCGGGTGCCGGTCCATCGCTCCTCGGAATCTGCCGCGGAATCGATGCTCCCGGGGTCCAACTTGCGGGCCAGCAGGCGCTCGTGGCGTCAGGGATCGCTGGCCAGGTCCTGCTGCTGCATGCCGATATGGACGGCCTCATCATCGACAAGGACGGTTCGGCCGGCCTCTACGACGCCGACCGGTAACCTCGGTCCAGTCATGCCAACCCAACCCAGTAAAGACCTTCAGGCCGTCGCCAACCCGTACCCCGGCCGTGACTACGTCGTCACGTGTGACACCCCGGAGTTCACCTGTCTCTGTCCGTTGACGGGGCAGCCTGACTTCGCCACCGTCCGGATCTCCTACGTGCCTGACGAGCTGCTCGTGGAGCTCAAGTCGTTGAAACTCTATCTGTGGAGCTTTCGCAACGAGGGCGGATTCCACGAGGACATGACCAATCGGATGCTCGATGACCTGGTTGCTGTCATCTCTCCCCGTCGCATGACGGTGACCACGGACTGGCTCGTACGTGGGGGTATCCACACCGTGGTCGAGGTGTCGCACCCGGCCATCAGCTGAAAGCGGCGTCGCTGGCGCTTCGACGCTAGTGATCCAACGTTGGACTGATTTACGCCTTCACCTCCGGGGTACGGGCTCCGGCGGCTGCTCGTCGAAGGGGTGCAGGGGCGTGAAGGTCCACCCCGGGTCCTCGTCGGTCGGGCCGGTGCGGGCAAGTTGCCACCCCTCGTAGGTCTTCTGCCAGTGATGGTGGTGGCAGAGCAGGGCCAAGTTGTCGAGACAGGTCAGGCCGCCCCGCTCCATGGAGATGATGTGGTCGATCTCCAACCAATAGGCGACACCACATCCAGGGACCACGCAATGTCGGTCCCGAATGGCGAGCGCGGTGCGTAAGCGCTGGTTGATGGTCCGTCCCTGGTGGGAGACGGCCTTGATGTCGCCAGCTTCGCTGAACACCATGTTGAGGTAGGAGTCATCGAGGAGATGCCGGACTACCTCGACGGGGACCGGGCCCTGTCCGGCAATCTCGCACAGCTCGCCGCGTTGGACGGTGCCACGGCGCAGGGCTTCCAGATCGACCCGGACGATGATGGTTGCCCGAGGGGCTTGGTCAATCAGGTGTTTCGGGCCGACGTCGCTGTCGATGGTCCCGGAGTCGATGGTCCCGGAGTCGATGGTCCCGGAGTCGGCGGCCTCGGCGACGTCGGCCCTGGAAGAACCGGCGTCAGGTGAGTCAGGTGAGTCAGGTGAGTCAGGTGAATCAGGCGTCCCAGGTGAGCCAGCCAATCCCGAAGAACCCGAAGAAACCGAAGAGCCCGAAGAACCCGGTGGCCCCGTCGGTGATCGTCCGGTGACCAGGAGGTAGAAGGCATCGGCCCGCAGGGCGGCTTCAGGTTCGTTCTCCGGGGTGGGAGAACCCTTCGGGAGTGCATCCGCCGCCGCTTTGGCTGCCGCCCGTTTGTCCTTTCTCAGGCGGTTGACCACCGGAGTGAAGTGGGCCACCAACTCGGCACCTCGATCAGAGGTGTCTCGTCCCTGGAAGCAAAAGGCGCCCTCGGGGTCCGTCCACCAAGCGAATGACCGCTTGGCATGGATCCGCCTATGGGCGGCCAGAGGGTCACGACGAGTCGAGGTGGCCCGGACCTGAGCACACCGCTCCTTGATCACATGGAGGGGCTGGCTTTCAGAACCCTCGAGAAGCGCGGACTCGGACTCGGGGTCGACGAAGGCCGCTTGGGTGATCTCGGCCACCTTGGGCCCGGACAGGGTGCCGGCACGCAGCGCCTGCTCGGTCGAGGGCAGCAGGGTGAGTCGCTGCCCGGTCTCTAGGGTGCGCTTGGCTTGGCCGTCAGAGACCCCCTCGACCGCGGCCAACAGCGCAGCGGGAGATCGGTAGCCCTCGGTCCGCCAGTGGCCCGATGCGGCGATCCGAGGGGCCAGCACGGTCTTGGCCGCCAGCACCAGCCGTTCGGCCCGGGCGAAGTGGCCGTATGCGGCCGTCGCTCCTGCCCCCATGAGTAGTTCGGGGTCGAGATCGCCCACCAGAGATGCCAGTTCATCGGCCAGCAAGGAGGCCCGGGCCTCGATGCCAGGGTCGGGCGACCCAGTCGAGGCCCCAGTCGAGGCCCCAGTCGAGGCCCCAGAAGAGGCCCCAGAAGAGGACCCAGTCGAGGCCCCAGTCGAGGCCCCAGTCGAGGACCCTGAACCTGCCGCGACAGGGGGAGTCGGGGCGGAAAATATGCCCGGGGGTTCGTCGGAGAAGGTGGCCAGCGCCATGAGGAGAGCATCGCCGAGGGGTGTGACAGCGTCCTCGGGGGTGCGACGGCCAGGATGGCCGTATCCTTGCCCGGGTGACCACCGATGCATCGACCGACGGGAGCGAGCGCGCCCCCGCACACGAAGCCGACAGCGCTGCATCCGATACCACGACCGTGAAGCCGCGCACCTTCCATATTCGGACCTTCGGGTGCCAGATGAACGAGCACGACTCCGAGCGGCTGGCCGGGTCGTTGGTGGCCGACGGCCTGGTGTCGACGCCGGACATGGAGACGGCCGACGTGGTGGTGTTCAACACCTGCTGCATCAGGGAGAACGCCGACAACAAGTTCTACGGGCACCTGGGGAACCTGAAGACCCTGCGCGAGAGCCGCCCCGACATGCAGATCGCCGTGGGTGGCTGCCTGGCGCAGATGGACAAGGAGAAGATCCGTGAACGTGCCGGCCACGTCGACGTGGTCTTCGGCACCCACAACCTGACCTCGGCCCCCGAACTGCTGCGCCGGGCATCGGTGGAGGGGCCGATCGTGGAGATCCTGGACGAGCCGATTCCGTATGGCGATCCGACGGCGGCCGATCAGCAGGCGGCGGCTCTGGCTGCGGTGAGGGACCTTCCGTATGCGGCGTGGGTGACCATCCAGATGGGGTGCGATAACTCGTGTGCGTACTGCATCGTGCCAGCCGTGCGGGGACCTGAGGTATCTCGATCCATGGCGGAGCTGGTCAGCGAGGTGGAGGAGCTGGCTCGACGGGGTGTGACCGAAGTGACCCTCTTGGGCCAGAACGTGAACTCCTATGGCCGGGACATCACCAAGCGCAGCCCGCTGTTTGGCGACCTGCTGCGGGCTACCGGAGCGGTCGAAGGGATCCGACGGGTTCGCTTCACCAGCCCGCACCCGAAGGACCTGCGTCCCGAGGTCATCGCCGCCATGGCCGAGACCGAGGAGGTCTGCAACCACCTGCACCTTCCTCTCCAGTCCGGCAGCAACACCATGCTGGTGGCCATGCGCCGGGGCTATACGGCCGAGCGGTACCTGGACCGGTTGGCGGCCGCTCGGGCCGGCATCGACGACCTGGCCGTCACCACCGACATCATCGTCGGCTTCCCCGGCGAGACCGAGGACGACTTCGAACGCACCTTGGAGGTGGCGGCCGAGGCCGAGTTCGACAGCGCCTACACGTTCGTCTTTTCGCCTAGGCCGGGGACGCGTGCCGCGGCCATGGTGGATGGGTTCTTGCCCTCCGAAGTGACGGCGGAACGGATGGAGCGCCTGCGCAACGTGGTCGAGCGCTCTGCATTGTTGACCCACGCCGCTCGGATCGGTCGGGTCGAAGAGGTGGTGGTCGAGGGCCCGTCGAAGCGGAATCCGGTCATCACCACCGGACGGACGGGACAGAACAAGCTCGTGCACTTCGTTGTCCCTGATGGGCGGGTGATCGCGAGTGGGTCCTATGCCACCGTGTTGGTCACTGATGCTGCCCGACACCACCTGACCGGTGACTTCATCGAGGTGACAGCCCGGCCATCCCATCGGGTGAGTATCCCGGTAACTGCCGGTTGATCGCTCCCTGGTGATCCGATGATCACGGCCCTGGTCGGTCCCACGGCGTCGGGTAAGTCCCAGATCGCCCTCGAGGCAGTGCGGGCGGTACGGACTCGGACCGGCAGCGGGCCTGAGGAAGTCGTCGGCGACATCGAGCTCCTCTCGGTCGATTCCATGGCCGTCTACCGGGGCATGGACATCGGGACGGCCAAGCCGTCACCAGAAGTCCGAGCCGAAGTCCGCTACCACCTGGTGGACCTGGTCGACCCGTCCGAGGAGTTCACCGTCACCCAGTTCCAACAGGCAGCCAGGGAGGCGATGGTCGAGATCGCAGACCGGGGGAACCACGCCATCCTGGTAGGGGGGACCGGGCTCTACCTGCGCTCCGTCATCGACGATTTGGAGTTCCCGGGTCGCTATCTGGACGTCGCCCGAGGGCTTCGCGCCGAACTCGATGCGTGCGGGGTCGAGGGGACGGATCAGCGGGCCCAGGGGAGTGCGGTGCTGCATGCACGGCTCAAGTCGCTGGATCCGGTGGCGGCGGGAAGGATCGAACCGGGCAACGAGCGCCGGTTGGTGCGGGCCCTCGAGGTGACTGTGGGGAGCGGACGGCAGTTCTCGAGTTACGGACCAGGTCTGGAGCGCTATCCACCTACGGCGATCTCCCTAGTGGGGGTTGTGCCTGACCCCGGCCAGATGGACCAACGGATCGCAGATCGGTTTGCTATCTGGATGGACGACGGGTTCCTCGAGGAGGTCCGGAACCTGGCGGGCCAGCCGGGCGGCCTGGGTCGCACGGCGCGCCAGGCGCTCGGCTACCGGGAGCTGCTCAGTCATCTGGAAGGAGGGGTCCCGCTAGCTGAGGCGGTGGACGAGGCCGTCCGGCGTACCCGCCAGTTCGCCCGCCGCCAGTTGGCTTGGTTCCGGCGGGACCCACGAATTGCCTGGGTCGAACCCGACGCAGATCCGCTGGCCGCGGTCATGGCCAGCCTGGCTGCAGATGAGGGACCGCCAGAGCCGACAGCGCGGCCCGCGGCAGACCCGAACCGGTGAGAGACTGTGAAGGAGCATGATGACGCCCCCTACGACCGAGTCTCCACTCCTCCGGTTCACCAAGCACCACGGTGCAGGAAACGACTTCCTGGTCCTGGTCGAGCCTGACTCCAACGGTCCGCTTCCGGTCGCCCTGGTTCGAGCGCTGTGCGACCGTCAGTTCGGCATCGGCGCTGACGGGGTGATTCAGATCGTGGAAGGGGCAGGGGACGCCGATGTGGGGATGATCCTCCAGAACGCCGACGGCCGGGAGGCCGAGATGAGTGGCAACGGGATCCGCTGTCTGGCCCAGGTGGCTGTGCTGAGTGCTCTGGTGATGCCACCGGTCTTTACCGTGGCGACTGCCGCCGGCATCCGGACCATCGAGTACATCGAGGGTGATCACATCCATTCGGCCGAGGCATCGGTCGATCTAGGTGCTGCCGTGCTCGGTCCCGACCAGCCTCAGAAGTTCCCCGACCGTAAAGTGCGCACCGTCGACACCGGTAACCCCCATGTCGTAATGTTCGGTCCCGACTTGGACGGTGTGGACGTGGTCGACATCGGTGGGAAGTTGCAGTCGGTCTACGACGGTGGGATCAATGTCGAGTTCATCACCCTGGGGGACGAGCCCGACACGCTCGTTCTGCGGGTCTACGAACGTGGAGTGGGGGAGACCCAGGCGTGCGGCACCGGCAGTGCCGCCGCGGCCGCCGCTGCTCGTAGTTGGGGGCTGGTGGGCGACCATGTGACCGTGCACAATCCGGGTGGCACTCTGCACGTCAGTTTCGACGGTGACCAGGCACGGCTGCGAGGTCCGGTCCAACGGGTGGGATCCGTGGTGATCGATACGGCGGCCGTGTTGGCCGCCGCCCGTCCGGTGACGAACACTCGATGAGTCCAACTGAATCGGCGTTTACTGACACCCTGATCTCCAGAGAGGTCAGGGAGCGCATCGTCATAGTGGGGGTCACCCCC
>Ga0194050_1000300_pt1 | contig 17268 bp, 15 predicted proteins | sample SepL2310m_MetaG_FD_148657 | JGI IMG/M metagenome (GOLD analysis project Ga0194050, IMG submission 148657) | Anoxic zone freshwater microbial communities from boreal shield lake in IISD Experimental Lakes Area, Ontario, Canada - Sep2016-L239-10m | ecosystem: Environmental > Aquatic > Freshwater >...
GCGGAGCGCAGGAACCCGCCGAAGAGAGGGGACCTTAGTAGTGCCCAAAGTGCAAGCAAGCGCGCTGATCTTGGCAGCCGGTGAAGGCACCCGGATGAACTCTGCCACTCCCAAAGTGCTCCATGGAGTCCTTGGAAAATCGATGGTGGAACGCGTCCTTGATGCTTTGCCTGTAACCAAAGCCACCGTGGTTGTGGTCGGCTCGGGCCGCGAAGCCGTCGAAAAAGAGTTAGCGCGCATTGCGCCGAATATTTCCATTGTCTTTCAAGCAGAGCGTGGTGGTACTGGGCATGCCACCCGTCTTGCAATGCCAGCATTTGCAGGACTTGCTGATGATGATGTCATTCTCGTTCTTGGATCTGATACTCCACTGTTACGTCGTGAAAGCCTTGCTGATTTCATCGCACAATCACTGGGGGTGGCTGCAGCGGTGATGACTGCTCATGTTCCAGAGCCATTTGGCTACGGAAGAATTATTCGAGATAACGCTCAGGAATTTACTTCAATCGTGGAAGAGAAAGATGCAAGTGAAGCAGAGCGAGAAATTTCAGAGATCAATTCTGGTATCTATCTTTTTCAAAAAGGTGCACTCATTTCTGCGCTTGCACAACTTTCACGCGATAACGCACAGGGGGAGGAGTACCTCACGGATGTTATTTCTATCCTCAAGGGTGAAGGTAAAGCAGTAGCCGCCTTCTCAATTAGCGATTTCCGTGAAATCCTTGGGGTCAATGATCGGGGTCAATTAAGCGAATGTGGGGCTATCTTGCGTAATCGCATTAATGACGAATTGATGAAGGCCGGGGTCACCATCGTTGATCCGGCCAGCACCTGGGTGGAAGAGGGTGTGGAGATCGCAGCGGACGTGACGCTCTTGCCGGGAACGTGGCTTACTGGCACCACCAAGATTTCCAGTGGTGCGGTGGTGGGGCCGCGAGCCACTTTGCACTCTTGTACGGTCGAAGCCGGCGCCCAAGTGAGTGAATCCACCTGCGATCAGGCATATATCGGTGAGGGCGCCGCAGTAGGCCCGTACACATATTTGCGGCCAGGTACGGTCCTGGGACCGCGATCAAAGGCGGGGGCTTTTGTCGAGATCAAGAACTCCACCGTTGGCCCGGACTCGAAGGTGCCGCACCTCTCTTATGTGGGGGATGCCCAAATTGGCGAAGGTTCAAATATCGGCGCAGCTACCGTCTTCGTTAATTACGACGGGGTGGCCAAACACCGGACTGAGATCGGCGATCACGTGCGAATCGGAAGCGACACCATGCTGGTGGCCCCGGTCACGATTGGAGACGGCGCCTACACCGCAGCTGGGTCCGTAATCACCGAGGATGTGCCCGCTGGCGCTATGGGCGTGGGTCGGGCAAAGCAGCGAAATGTCTTGGATTGGGTCCTTCGTAAGCGCCCAGGAAGTAAGAGCGCGGACGCCGCGTCGCGTGCTCGCGAATAGGACGTAAGAAACGGTACGGTCTGACTACCCGAAAGATGAAGCCGGTGGAGGGAGATTGATGGGCGAAATCAGGTTATCTTCCGAAAAGCGTCTCCGACTCTTCACTGGTCGAGGTTACCCGGAACTAGCTCAAGAAGTCGCTGATCAATTAGGAATCCCGCTCACCCCCACCTCTGCATACGATTTTGCAAATGGAGAGATTTTCGTTCGATTCGAAGAGAGTGTTCGCGGTTGCGATGCCTTCGTCATCCAGAGCCACACTGAACCGTTAAATAAGCAGATCATGGAACAGCTCATTATGGTCGATGCTCTCAAACGTGCTTCTGCAAAGCGCATTACCGTGGTAGTTCCGTTCTATGGATATGCGCGCCAAGATAAAAAGCATCGCGGACGTGAACCAATCTCAGCTCGCTTGATTGCTGATCTTTTTAAGACTGCTGGTGCTGATCGCTTGATGACAGTCGATCTTCATACCGCTCAAATTCAAGGTTTCTTCGATGGCCCAGTAGATCACCTTTTTGCGCTCCCATTACTCACTAATTACGTGGGCAGCAAGGTAGATCGTTCACGCCTGACAATTGTCTCGCCCGACTCGGGTCGAGTACGCGTTGCCGAGCGATGGAGTGATCTACTCGGTGGTTGCCCTATCGCCTTCATTCACAAGACGCGCGATCCGCTCATTCCTAATGAAGCAGTGGTAGGTCGAGTCGTCGGTGATGTGGCTGGTCGAACATGCGTTGTTATCGACGACATGATTGATACTGCAGGCACCATCACTAAAGCTGTAGATGCGCTCATCGATGCTGGTGCGACTGAAGTCTTAGTGGCTGCGACTCACGCGGTGCTCTCCGGACCAGCCGTTGAGCGCCTAAAGAGTTCAAAGGTGGCAGAAGTGGTCATCACCAATACGTTGCCCACTTCAGATGCTAATAAGTTCGACAAGCTCACCATTCTCTCGATCGCCCCGCTTTTAGCAAGGGCAATCAAAGAGGTCTTCGAGGATGGCTCAGTCACTTCACTCTTCGATGGCCACTCATAGCCACTTCTCACCACTTCGATTGAACTCCTTGAGCCTGGCGAAACACCCAGATTTCTCTCATGCCCCCGCCTGGGGTAGGTTTTGCAACGCTCCGGCGAGGGGGTTTACCCCGTAATCGACGAGATCCCTCCTGGTGCGCTTATTGTCACCGAATTGAAGGAGAGATCAGATGGCTGAAATCAGCATCGCCGCCACCGTCCGTAATGAATTTGGCAAGGGCGCCGCACGCCGTGCCCGTCGCGATGGTCTCGTACCCGCTGTGATCTACGGCCATGGCAGCACCCCACGCCACGTCACTCTCCCAGCACACCAACTCATGCTGGCACTCAAAGCACATAACGTCTTGCTCGATCTCCAACTTGAAGGTGGCGCACAATTAGTACTTCCTAAGTCGGTAGTACGTCACGCCATCAAAAACACCATTGAGCACGTGGACTTCATCGAAGTACGCCGCGGCGAAAAGGTCGTCATCGACATCGCAGTGCACACTGCGGGCGATGCAGATCGCGATGGTATTTTGGAACACGTCAACAACACCATCTCAGTGCGTGCCGAGGCGACTGCAATTCCAGGCGAACTTATCCTCGATATCCAAGGATTACAGATCGGTCACTCGAAGTACGCCTCCGACGTCGTACTTCCTGCCGGTGTGGAACTCGTTTCGGCACCCGACACGATCATCGTGCACTTGGCGGATAAGCCAACTCATGAAGAGCCAACTGCCCCAGCTCCGACTGACGTGGCACCTGCGGCTCCTGCGGCTGAATGACCGAACGCTGGCTGATTCTTGGATTGGGTAATCCCGGTCCGGAGTACGCCAACACGCGACATAACATCGGCTATTTCGTTGTTGAAGAAATCGCAAAGCGAATTTCAGGTTCCTTCGTTTCGCATAAAGCCCGCGCTGATGTACTCGAAGGTCGTCTAGGTGTCGGAATCGATGCGCCTTCATTGATTCTTGCGAAAGCAAAGAGTTATATGAATGAGTCAGGCGGACCAGGTAAGGCGCTCGCAGATTTCTACAAGACCCCACTTGATCACATCATCGTTATTCATGATGAGTTGGACTTACCATTCGAGGCTATTCGCAGCAAACTAGGTGGAGGGGATAACGGACACAACGGACTCAAGAGCCTCACGAAGTCACTCGATGGTCCTGGTTATTTGCGTATTCGGATGGGAATCGGTAGACCACAGGGGCGACAAGACCCCGCAGATTTTGTATTAAAGCCATTCAGTTCGGAGGAGAGAAAAGTGCTTCCACTCTTCGTTGATCGCGGTAGCGATGCGGTTGAAAGTTTGCTCACACGAGGGCTCGAAGAAACGCAGCAACGTTTTAACGATTAATGAGAGGGGGTCAGCGTGCAGCTTCGTGAATTGGTAGCTCCTCTTCTAGGTGAACTTCCAGAAAATCGTCGAGCAACTATTTCGGTTGACCCCGCCCTGGCTCCATTTATTGCCGCTGCGCGCCCTGAGAGCGTGCTTGTTGTATGTGCCACAGGGCGTGAGGCTGATGAAACTTTTAACTCATTAAATTTTTTGAGACCAGGCGAAGTATCAGTCTTTCCTGCCTGGGAAACATTGCCACACGAACGGCTCTCTCCACGCGCAGATACCGTAGGTCGGCGCCTTACTACTTTGCGCGCACTCAAGCAGGGGGCTCCGGAAGCACGCATCCTCGTCACCACAATTCGCGCTCTCTTGGCACCGATTGTGGCGGGGTTGGGAGAAGTCGCACCTATCGAGTTCACGGTAGGGCACGCCATGGATATGTCTGCAATGGTGGAACGACTCATCGACGGCGGGTATTCGCGGGTAGATCTCGTTGAAAAACGAGGAGAATTTGCGGTCCGTGGTGGAATCGTTGATCTCTTTTCCCCGCTCTATGAACACCCCATGCGTATTGAATTTTGGGGAGACAACATTGAAGAAGTTCGATATTTCAGCGTCGCCGACCAGCGTTCAATCGATTCCACTCGAGAAGTGCATGTTGCTCCACCGTGTCGCGAACTGGCGCTCACGGAAAGTGTGCGAAAGCGTGCATTAGATTTGCTCCAAGACCACCCCGAGTTCTCTGAAATATTAGAGAAGTTGAGTCTGGGAATTGCGATTGAGGGAATGGAAGCTTTCGCTCCCGCACTAGTCGATAACTTTGTGCTCCTCCTTGATCTGATTCCACCCGACGCGACCGTCTTGCTCGTCGAACCAGAGCGAATTCGCACGCGCGCAGCTGATCTATTTGCCACCAGCAAGGAATTCCTAGAGGCAGCTTGGCTTAATGCAGCCGCGGGGAATATTCGCCCCATTGATTTCGGAGCTACCGCATATCGCGAACTAGAAATGGTGAGTGCTCATGCTGGAGTCCTAGGACTTAAGTGGTGGGAGCTCTCTCCCTTTGCAAGTGAATTTGAAGGGCTCGCTATCCCAAGCGAGGAGATACCTTTTTTCAGGGGAGACACGGACGCGCTGATTCTCCGAGTGGGAGAGGCGCTTGCGGCGAAGAAGTCAGTAGTCATTTCAAGCGCAGGCTTTGGCACCGTTCATCGCTTCGAGGAATTACTCAGAGAGCATGACCTTCCGAGTCGAGTCGTGGGTGATGAGCTTTCCGCGGATCCTCATGTTGTTCAACTCATTCATTCACCCATCAATCACGGTTTCTCCTTGGGAGATTTGCTCTTCTTGACGGAGGCTGAGATTTCCTCGCAGAAGAGCAGCACGCGTGATATGCGCAAGCTCCCCTCTAAACGGCGAGATGTAATCGATCCGCTTGATTTAAAGCCCGGTGATTACGTAGTTCATGAACAGCACGGAGTGGGGCAATTCGTAGAGATGGTGCAACGACCAGTCGCGGGAGGCACACGCGAGTACCTAGTTGTTGAATACGCCGCCAGTAAACGAGGACAGCCGGGGGATCGACTCTTCGTCCCCACTGAGTCCCTTGATCAGATCAGTCGTTATGTAGGCGGAGAGGCCCCTTCAGTTCATCGCTTGGGCGGTTCTGATTGGCAGAAAGCCAAGGGACGCGCTCGAAAAGCAGTGAAAGAAATCGCCGGAGAACTCATCAGGCTCTACGCAGCACGTACCAGTGCTCCTGGATTTGCTTTCTCTCCTGATACTCCCTGGCAACGAGAATTAGAGGATGCTTTTCCATATCAGGAGACGCCGGATCAGTTGGCAACAATCAATGATGTGAAAGCCGATATGGAGCGCCCCATCCCAATGGACCGAGTGGTCTGTGGCGACGTGGGCTACGGGAAGACTGAGATCGCGGTGCGTGCGGCTTTTAAGGCCGTCCAAGATGGGAAACAAGTAGCTATCTTGGTCCCCACCACGCTCTTGGTAGCTCAACACGTGAATACATTCCGTGAGCGATACTCCGGATTCCCGGTCAACCTTGCCGGGCTCTCCCGATTTGAAACTCCGAGTGAAGTAAAAGCCACGATTGCTGGCTTGGCGGCTGGCAGCATCGATATCGTCATTGGCACCCATCGGTTGCTCTCTTCGGATGTGCAATTTAAGGACTTAGGTCTCGTTATTGTTGATGAAGAGCAGCGCTTTGGTGTCGAACACAAGGAGTCGCTCAAAAAATTGCGAACTTATGTGGACGTACTCACGATGTCAGCAACCCCGATTCCTAGAACTCTTGAAATGTCGATTGCTGGAATTCGTGAGATGTCTACGATCACGACGCCACCTGAAGAGCGACTTCCCATTCTTACTTTTGTTGGTCCTTACGATCCCAAACAACTTACTGCGGCAATTCGACGCGAACTGTTGAGAGATGGCCAAGTCTTTTATGTGCACAATAGGGTCGAGTCAATCGACCGCGTTGCACAACATCTCCAAGAACTTATTCCGGAAGCACGTATCCGAGTCGCTCACGGTCAGATGAACGAGGACTTACTCGAGGATGTCATCGTTGGTTTCTGGGAACGAGATTTCGATGTGCTCGTTTCTACCTCCATTATCGAGAGCGGTATAGACATTGCAAACGCCAATACATTGATTGTGGAGCGCGCTGATCTCATGGGTCTTTCGCAACTCCATCAACTTCGCGGGCGTGTGGGCCGAGCCCGCGAACGTGCCTATGCGTACTTCCTCTATCCGGCAGAGAAGCCGCTCTCAGAAAACGCACATGATCGCTTACGAACTATCGCAGCTCATACTGATTTGGGATCTGGCATGTATGTAGCGATGAAGGATTTGGAAATTCGCGGTGCTGGAAATCTGCTGGGAGGGGAGCAATCCGGCCACATCGCTGATGTAGGCTTCGATCTCTATATGCGCATGGTCGGGGAAGCAGTATCGGAATATCGAGGTACGACAGTTGACGTGCAAGATTGCAAGATCGATTTGCCAGTGAATGCGCACATTCCACATAGCTATATCGATAGCCAAAAGTTGCGCCTTGATATCTACCGCCGACTGGCAGATGCCACGGAGTCAAGTGCGCAGGAACTCAGAAGTGAATTACGCGATCGGTACGGAGAGATTCCGGAAATGGTGGAGCGACTCTTTGCCGTTGCCGCCTTGCGTCATCGGGCTAAGGGGTATGGGCTTCGTGAGATTGCACTGGCCGGCAAGAGCGTGCGATTGGCCACTCTGGAGCTTCCCGATTCCGCCCAATTACGCGTGGCCAGGCTCTTTCAGGGGGCTACCTACCGAGTGACCACCCAAACTCTGATTGTGCCGATTTCGACCGGCACCCCCGGACTAGGCAATAATCTCCGAGACGAGGAAATCTTGGAGTGGGCCCACCGCCTGCTCGATGCGCTCCCCGCCAAAGTTCTGCCTACCGTAGCCGTACCAGCAATCTCCTGAGAGAGGTTTTTCATGCGCCGCCTAGCACTTGCCCTCGTTCTACTTGTTGGAGTTGCTGGTTGTGCTTCAGATGTCGGTGTGGCCGCCCAGGTGGGTGAGAAGACGATCAAGATTTCGCAGGTTCAATCAAGCGTGAATAGTGTTATTGCGCTACGGAACGAATTAAAATCAACTGCTGATCCTAAAATTTCGGATTTGAGTAGGGGACAACTTCGCTTTCATATGCTTTCGGTATTGATCGACGAGGTCGCGGCTCAACTTAAGATTGTGGCAACTCCTGCCGAAGTTGATGCTCGTAAGAAAGCGATTCGCGACCAACTGGGTGGACAAGAAGCGTTAAACAAAGCGATATCTGATGCCGGCATCGCAGCTGAGGATTTTTCGCGTTATCTCACAGATGTCATTATTGAAGACAAAGCGGGAGCGATGTTAGCTACAGGTGCACCAGCTGGTGCGGGTGGTGATGCTGCCCGCGGTGCCGCAATTCAGAACGCCCTTCGGACGTTAGCAAAAAGTCTTACAGTGAAGGTGAATCCGCGATACGGAACATGGGATCCTGACAAGGTTGATGTCGTGCAACTCGATACCACTGGCGGATCAGTATTTCCGCTGAACTAGGATGTGACTCTGTGGAAGCCTCCCAGATTGATCAAATGATCGCAGTAATGGCTCGGCTTCGCAAAGAATGTCCTTGGGATGCAGAGCAGACGCATAGCTCACTTGTCACTTATCTCATCGAAGAAACTTATGAGTTATTAGAGGCTATCGAAACGTCCGATTTTGATTCGGTGGAAGAAGAACTCGGTGACGTACTTTTGCAAGTTTTATTTCATTCCCAAATTGCGAGTGAATCGACGAACGGATTCGATATTCAAGATGTCGCGAAACGGCTGCGTGAAAAATTAGAGAGCCGCCACCCGCATGTTTTTGGCGATGTCATTGCTGAAAAGGCTTCAGATGTTGTCAAAAATTGGGAACAAATCAAAGCCAAAGAAAAAGGTCGAACCTCACCGACCGAAGGGGTTCCTTTTGCACAACCAGCGCTCTCTCTTGCGGCGAAGTTAGTGCACAGAGCAACCAGATATGGGATGGAGGGCGAGGATGCCCCTGCGCCCATGAGCGAATCGGAATTTGGTTCGGCCCTCTTCGAATTGGCCAAGAGTGCTGCTCAACTTGGTATTGATCCTGAAGCCGCGCTTCGCAAGCGCGCACGAGAGTACGCGCGGGAATTAGATTTACGTGAAGTAGAATGATTCAATAATTACCTCTAACTAAGGGATGTAATCGTGGCAACCATTGCAGCAATCGGCGCGAGAGAAATATTGGATTCGCGGGGAAACCCCACGGTTGAAGTTGAGTTGGCACTTGATGATGGCACGATGAGCCGGGCAGCAGTTCCCAGTGGCGCCTCCACTGGAGCATTTGAAGCGATAGAATTACGCGATGGCGAGAAACGCTACTCAGGCAAAGGCGTGGAACGCGCAGTGCGCGCCATTGAAGATGTGTTGGCTCCCGAACTTATTGGTTTTGAGGCTGACGATCAACGCCTCATTGACCAGACCATGATTGATTTAGATGGCACCCCCAATAAGGCTCACCTCGGTGCGAACTCGATCCTAGGGGTGTCACTTGCGGTCGCGCGCGCAGCGGCTGATAGCAGCGGTTTGCCGCTATATCGTTATTTGGGCGGCCCTAACGCGCATGTTTTGCCAGTGCCTATGTTGAATATTCTCAATGGTGGTGCCCATGCAGATACGAACGTTGACGTGCAGGAATTCATGGTTGCTCCCATCGGAGCGCCCACCTTCAAAGAATCACTTCGATGGGGCGCCGAGATTTACCACGCATTAAAAACTGTTCTCAAGAAGCGCGGCCTTGCCACGAGCGTGGGCGACGAAGGCGGTTTTGCTCCAAACCTCGAAAGCAATCGCGCCGCTCTCGATTTAATTCTCGAAGCTATTGCGCTTACAGGTTTGAAAGCCGGTCAAGATGTCGCACTTGCTCTTGATGTAGCGGCAACTGAGTTCTACAAGGACGGCTTCTATTCATTTGAGGGAAAGATGTGGGGTGCAGCAGAGATGATTGAGTACTACGCCTCACTCGTGGCACACTACCCACTCGTTTCTATCGAAGATCCACTCTCTGAAGATGATTGGGAGGGTTGGAAAGCTATTACTGACCATTTAGGAAGCAAAGTTCAGTTGGTGGGAGATGATCTCTTCGTGACAAATCCAATTCGCCTCGAACGCGGAATCAGTAGCGGAACAGCTAATGCTCTCTTGGTAAAGGTGAACCAAATCGGCACGCTCACTGAAACTTTGGACGCCGTGGCAATTGCTCACCGGGCTGGTTATCGCTGCATGATGAGCCATCGCTCCGGGGAAACTGAGGATGTCACTATCGCCGACCTCGCAGTGGCAACTAACTGTGGGCAGATCAAAACGGGCGCGCCAGCCAGATCTGAACGAGTCGCAAAGTACAACCAATTACTTCGAATTGAGGAGCAACTAGATGATGCGGCTCGATTCGCAGGGCGCCAAGCCTTTCCACGCTTTCTTTCCTAACAACGTATCAACTTCCGAGATATCCTGACTCAATGGTGCGCGGTCGAATAAACACACGAGCGGTAGGACTGGCACTCATTGCCCTCACTCTTGTCCTCTTTTTGGCCCAACCCGCTCAGCGGTATTTCGCGCAACGTGCACAGATTAATGCACTGCGCCAGCAAGTGAGTGCCAGCGAAGAGCGGGTGACCAAAGCCAAGGCTGAATTAGAGCGTTGGAATGATGCTGCGTACGTCAAGGCACAAGCGAGAGCACGATTGCATTTTGTGATGCCCGGCGAAACTCAATATATAGTTATTGACCCTTCGGATAAGAATCAGAATGACATCAAATTCTCAGGTGATGTCCCACTCGACGTGGCTTGGTATCAACGCGTTATTTCAACTATTCAGTTGGCGGCTTGGCGTTGAAGAATTTTGACGAGGGCGATCTGGAAATTATTGGGCGACAACTAGATCGCACTCCAAGAGATGTGCATCGGGTAGCGTTTCGATGTCCCTGTGGTTCCCCGGCTGTAGTAGAAACACCACCTCGGCTCTCTGACGGCACTCCATTCCCCACTTTTTACTATGCAACTTGTCCACGGCTCACTGCCTCAATCTCAACTCTTGAATCTGAGGGTGTGATGGATGAAATGAATGCGCGTTTACAAGTAGATGCTGAGTTGGCAGGAAGTTACGCAGCAGCACATGACGATTATTTGGCAGCTCGTGCTGCACTCGGTTTCGAGGTACCGGAAGTCGAAGGCATTACAGCCGGCGGAATGCCAGATCGAGTCAAATGTCTACACTCACTCGCTGCGCACTCATTGGCAGCTGGACCTGGCGTCAATCTACTTGGCGACGAAGCGGTTGATGCTGTTGGCCAGTGGTGGATGGCGGGTAGATGCGAGTAGGTGCTATTGATTGCGGAACTAATTCCCTCCGGTTGCTCGTCGCCGATATTGAAGGCGACTCCTTTCGGGAAGTTCAACGAGAAATGCGTGTGGTCCGCCTCGGAGAAGGAATCGATCGGAGCAAGAATTTTTCCGAGGCTGCACTCGAGCGCACTTTTGCCGGAATCGATGAATATGTCACTATTCTGCGACGCAAAGGTGTGCAGAGTTTAAGGTTCTGCGCCACAAGCGCCTCTAGGGATGCGGAGAACAGTGCACTATTTATTGATGGAGTCCGAGAACGGTTAGGGATCGAGCCCGAAATTATTCCAGGAACTGAAGAGGCTGCGCTCTCATTTGAGGGAGCCACTCGAGAGCTCTCCTCAGGTCCCTTTCTAGTAGTGGATATTGGCGGTGGTTCCACGGAATTTGTTTTTGGAAATAAAGAAGTTGAATACGCTAGAAGTGTAAATATTGGGTGTGTACGCATGGCTGAACGCCATCAGCTCTCAGAGTCCCCAAGTCCTGAGTCGATAGCGTTAGCAATCGTGGATATAGATAGAGCAATCGCCGAAGCGGCTACTGAAGTTCCTCTTACTAGAGAGGCGACACTCATTGCAGTGGCCGGAACGGCAACCACCGTGGCTGCAGCTGCACTAGATTTGAATATGTATGACCGAGAGGCTATACATCTTTCGCGAATATCGGCAGAGTCGGTCGCTCGTATCTCCCAAATGTTTTTACAAATGTCTAAGATCGAACGGGCAGAGCTGCCGTATATGCATGAGGGGCGCGTTGACGTAATTTCGAGTGGCGCATTAGTACTTAGTCGAGTGATGTTGGCTACTGGAGCCAAAGAGTTTGTGGCAAGCGAGCACGATATTCTTGATGGTATCGCCTGGTCGCAAGTTTCCAAGTGAAGAGTGAATCGTGAGTGCTCGCACTGCCGCGCAAGTGAAGAAAATTTCTCGTGCGACCCACTCGCTTGAAGCGCTAGATATTGAAATCGCTAATTGCCAGGCATGCGCACGGCTCACAAAGTGGTGTGCCCAAGTGGCAGTTGAGAAAAAGCGCGCCTACCTCGAAGAGGAGTATTGGGGAAAACCAGTACCCGGTTTTGGGGCTACTTCTCCACGCATCATCTTGTTAGGTTTGGCGCCGGGAGCCCATGGCGCGAATCGCACCGGAAGAGTATTCACCGGGGATCGGTCGGGAGATTTTCTCTTCGCTTCAATGCATCGAGTGGGATTGGCAAATCAGCCGACAAGTGAACGTCGAGGAGATGGGCTCGAATTGGTGGAGGCTCGAATCCTCACCGCGGTGCGCTGTGCACCCCCTGGAAATAAGCCGACCCCAGTAGAGCAACGGAGTTGTGAACCGTGGGCAGCCCGTGAGCTCGCCTTGGTGGCCGAGAGCGCGCGGGTATACGTGGCCTTCGGCTCCTTTGCGTGGAGTGCACTCTGGTCAATCCTTGCGCAGCCCTGGGGCTTGGGTCGACGGCCTCCATTTAGCCACGGTGGGCGCTTTGATCACCCCCGGGGCGCCCTGCTTGCGAGCTATCACCCCAGCCAGCAGAACACCTTCACGGGGACCCTCACTGAGGGGATGCTTGATGAGGTTCTAGGGCTGGCACGCACGCTCGCCAAATCGGAGAAGGACCTCCCTTCAAGGTAGGTTAGCGGTGCAAAGCAGTGCAAAGCAGTTCAAGGCAGTTCAAGGCAGTGCGCCCCCGTAGCCCAACCGGCAGAGGCAAACGACTTAAAATCGTTACAGAGTGGGTTCGAATCCCACCGGGGGTACTCTTTGTTTCACAGAGTGGTGAGGGAATTCCGAAAAAAACAAGGAGCGATCATGCAGAGCAGCAACCCGGTACTGAATCAAAGCCGGTATGCCACATTCGATAGTTCGGCCCAAGGAGCAAGTGGGTCGCGCATGAGTATTGATGAGGTGGTCACTCGTACCGGAATTTTACTCGCTGTCCTACTGGTCGCTGCTGTCGCCTCCTATGCCGTGCCGCTTACTGGTCTACTCTTTTTTGGCGCGTTGATCGTGGGCTTTGTGCTCTCCATCGTGAATTCAGTAAGTAAAACTGTGCGGCCACCACTCATGGTGCTTTATTCGATTTGCCAAGGCTTAGTGGTGGGCACCATTAGTCGTGTTTATAACGATTACTACTCAGGAATTGTGACCCAAGCGATTATCGGAACAATCGCCGCCTTTATTGGAATCCTCTTCCTCTATAGAAGCGGAAAATTACGTGCAACTCCCAAGTTCACCCGCATCTTGCTCGGAGCGGTAGCCGGTTACTTTGTGCTTGCCCTTATTTCTTTGATAGCTAGCTTCTTTAACGTGGGAAATGGTATGGGTTTCTACGGTGTTACAGGGATAGGTTTATTAATGAGCGTGGCGGGCGTGGCACTCGCATCCCTCTTCTTGGTGCTGGATTTTGATCAGATCGAAAAAAGTATCGCGCGGGGCGCACCAGCAATAGAAGCGTGGCGTTCTGGCTTTGGATTGATCGTTACTTTGGTCTGGATCTACTTGGAGATTCTGCGCTTGCTATCGATCTTACGCCGGTAGCGGACAACTCACTCCAGTACCACCAATACCGCAATAACCGTTGGGCACCTTGTGAAGGTATTGCTGGTGGTACTCCTCAGCAAAGTAGTACTTCGGAGCAGGAGCAATCTCAGTGGTGATCTCGCCAAATCCTCGAGACTTTAATTCACTTTCGTAGGCCGCCTTGATTCGCAAAGCACTCTCGTGTTGCGCTTCGGTAGTGAAGTAGAGCGCACTGCGATATTGGCTCCCGATGTCATTTCCTTGACGATTACCTTGTGTGGGGTCGTGATTTTCAAAGAAGAAGCGGATGATTTCATCATCACCGAGGAGTGCCGGATCATAATTCACTCTTACGGCTTCAGTGTGGCCAGTTTTCCCAGTGCACACTTCTTCATAAAATGGATGACCAAACGATCCGCCGGCGTATCCCACACTGGTGGCGATGACTCCCGGAAGTTGCCAGAAGATTCGCTCGGCACCCCAGAAGCAACCCATTCCCACATAGATAACTTCGCCTGTTGAATTTTCAAGTGGCACGTGAAGGACACTATGGGTGGCCTGCAATGGAAATGGATAAGTACTTCTATCTTGCGGTTCGACGAGAGAATTTCGCATGACTACATTCTGCCTGGAATATCAGGATCTGGCATCTTTGCCTTTGTTTCTGGCATCCGGATTGCGAGAATCAATGCCGGAATGACGACAATGACTGCCGTCAGGAAGCCAGCCTTAAATCCATAATGGTCAGATAGGAAGCCAGCCACCAGCGGTCCCACCACCGATCCAAAATCTCCCACCATTTGATAAAGCGCAATTACCTGCCCACCACGCCCCTTGATGATGTCGCCCACTACCGCTGCCGACGGTGAACCGGTGAAGGAGGCACCTGCTCCTGTTAAGCCCATAGCGATGATGAAGAAAATAGGAAATTGTAGAAATGTCAGCACGCTCAAACCGATAATTGAAAGTGAGGTCCCGATAATCATCGCAAATCTTCGACCACGCTTATCTGCGATGGACCCCGCTGGAAGTAGAAAAATTGCGCCGATAATTGAAGCGAACGTAAAGCCAAGTCCCGTGATGGTGGTCGATGAATAGAGCCCATTCTTCACATATAACGGAACCATGGAAGAGCGAATGCCAAAGATGGCCCAGCCTGTGCTAAACGATGCAAAGAGCGCAGCTTGGTAAGGCCATGATCTCAGAGCCTGTTTTAGTGTTGTTTGAGTATCGTTCTCGTGTACTTGCGCGATGTCATTCTCGCCCAAACGGGAATGCGAAAGAAAGATGGCCGCGATCACTCCGGCCGCGATGAGGCTGGCAGAGTAGATAAAGAAGGGAGCACGCAGAGAAATTTCACTGAGCAGCCCGCCAATTGCTGGGCCAGAAATTCCACCGATAAGGAATCCACTTTGATATGTGGATTGTGCTCGTCCCCGCTGATGGTTCGGAACAATGCGAAGCAAAAGCGATCCCGCCGAAACGGTAAACATGGAAGAACCGATTCCGCCGAAGGCACGGAAGAGCAACAGCTCTCCGTAATTCTGTGAAAGGCCTGCGAGGAAAGTGGAGAGTGAAACAATCCCCATTCCGGTCGCAAGCACCAACCGTTCGCCAAAGCGATCAACGAGTCTTCCTCCTAGAAGTCCTGAAGAGAATCGCATGAACGAGAAGAGACTGATGACCGCACCGACTGCAAAGTTGGAAACTCCAAACGATCTAGCAAAGAGCGGAATGGCCGGAATGATGACGCCAAAGCCGATGGCAACCGAGAAAGAGACCGCAGTAAGAACTGCGACCTCTCTCGGCAGCCCATCAAAAGGGTTCTTCACGTTTACTAGTGACCCGATTCATGTCGGGCAGCGGCGTGATCTTCATTTGATCGAAGGGGGATTTCTCGCAGCAAGAGCGCAAAAATGAATCCAAGGGCCGTCACCGGAGCGGCTGTCCAGAAAACATCATGGAAGGAGTAGACGAAACTCTGCAATACGGTTTCTTTCACTTGTACAGGGAGATTTTTAAGAACAGAAGTGCTGTTCTGGAGCTCTCCCAGTAGCGCCGGGTTAAAACTCTTGGCTGCGGTGGGGTTTGTCGCGGCCAATTGCGACATGCCTTGATCCAAATGCACTGCCAGTCGCTTAGTCAGAATGGTGCCGAAGATTGCTGAACCAAAAGCTGCACCCAGAGAACGGAAGAAAGTATTCGCTCCGGTAGCGACGCCCATATCTTTGAAGTCCACGGCGTTCTGCACGGCAACCACCATGGTAGGCATAGTCAGGCCAAGTCCCATTCCAATAAGCATGGCAAAAATGGCTAATTGCCAAAATGGTGTAGAGATGCTGAGTGTGGTCATCAACAACAGGCCTAATGTCATGACCAAACTGCCGATGAGAGGGAATTTTTTATACTTCCCAGTCTTGGAGATCAGTTTGCCAGTAGTAATAGACATGATGAGAATTCCAAGCATGAAGGGTATTAACTTGAGCCCAGATTCCGTAGCAGAATTGCCTTGAACCACTTGTAAGTAGAGCGGCAACATGACAAGTGCTCCGAACATGCCAGCACCGATGATGAAACCGATACCGGAAGTTACGCTGAAGATATCGTTCTTAAAGAGATCGAGCGGAAGAATTGGCTCGGAAGCTTTTCGCTCGATTTGCAAGAATGCAAGGGTGAGCAGAATACCCACAACAAAGTAGGCGATTGTGAGTGTGTCACCCCAGCCGTATGCGGGGACTGAGTAGGCGATAGCGAGTAAGAGTGAGCTCACTGCCGCAATCATTGTGACCGCGCCAAGGTAATCGATCTTATGTTCGCGACGAACCTTGGGAATGTGCAAGACGATCGAAGTCACGACTAATGCGACTATTCCAAAAGGTAAGTTAATGAGGAAGATCCAACGCCAACCGGTGATGCCAAGGATATGTCCACTGTCTGAGAAGAAGCCACCAAGAAGAGGACCTGCTACAGAAGAAAGCCCCCACACTGCTCCAAAATATCCTTGATAGCGCCCGCGTTCCCGCGGCGGAATAATGTCGCCGATGATGGTGAATGTGAGAGCCATCAATCCGCCACCGCCGAGGCCTTGAATAGCGCGCGTAGCAATCAATTCATTCATATTGGTAGAGAAGGCAGCGAGAAGAGAACCTATCAAGAAAGTGATAATGGCAAATTGGAAAACCGGACGGCGTCCGTAAAGGTCAGAGATCTTTCCGTAGAGCGGCGTAGTCGCAGTTGATGTCAGCAAGTAGGCAGTGACTACCCAGGTGTAGTGATCAAGCCCATCTAGATCTTCCACAATACGTTTGAGCGCTGTCGAGACGATGGTCTGATCCAATGCTGCAAGGAGCATGCCTGTCATCAGACCGGAAAGCACCACGAGAATTTGGCGATGAGTTAATCCCGCAGGAGAACTATTAGCTGAATCGTTGGGAAGGGTGGCGCTGGTCTCGCTCATTATTTCTTCTCTCGTTTGGGATTAATTTCATCTGCAATTCGATGCAATATTTCACTTGCTTGTGATTTCTCTTTATCGCTCCAAGTTTCAAGAGCACTAGCGATTGCTTGGGTGCGAGAATCGCGTACTTGAATCAGTAATTTCTTTCCGGCTGGGGTAAGACGTAAGCGAAATGCGCGCCGATCGGTTTCATCTTCAATGCGTTCGATTAATCCGTCGCGACCCAACGTGGCGCAGTGGCGGCTTGTGGTCGACACATCTAAGCCCACTGCCTCGGCAACTTCGGAGATGCGTGGGGGAGCGGCGCTTCGCTGCACGATGGCCATGAGCCGCAGAATGGTGCGATCACCGGGCTCGCCAGGCACGCCGCATTCGCTGGCCAGGTCCCGAAAGGACCAGACCAGAGAGAGGATGGAACTGAGGAGCTCTTCATCCTGAGAAGTTGCTTGCACCATGCAACTATATAGCGTGTGGGCAGTTAAGTTACTCTTTAGC